>JAAUXT010115830.1_pt1 | contig 16749 bp, 17 predicted proteins | sample 7278171 | NCBI WGS metagenome assembly JAAUXT01 (sample SAMN14350112, study PRJNA611818) | marine sediment metagenome | isolation source: surface marine sediment (1.8m) | place: French Polynesia: Moorea | collected 2018-08 | reverse complement strand
GGATCGCCTGTATGGAACGTCTGTTTGCGTACAATGGTCATCAGACTGGCGTTCAACATCCACATCGCGCCATATCAATCTTAAGGTGAGTGGTTCGCAAGTCACACCACAGAAAGCCTTTTGTTGTGGATTTGGCTTCGAAATTTTTCATTGCAACCGAGGGCTCAACACGAGACATTTTGCTGAAGCCAATGTTTCACGCGCACTCGACACCTGCAATTTTGTGGGAGCAAGGTGTCTGCTATCCTAGCCCTACGGACAGCAGATCTGCAAAATCCAGAACCTTCAGGATTGAACCGCGAATCCGAGAAAGACGCTTCTGGTGTTGCGGCTTTTCACTGTTGCGCTGGGACGCCATCGGGAGAAAAAGTTTCCTAAACTTGTCACTGGTAGAAAAATATTGCATTTCCAACCTGAATTTGTAGTTATTTACGCGTGTTTCTTGCAGAATCTGACTAAATGAAAGAAACTGTCAATTGTCGTCCATCTTTGAAGTGCCCGGATGACGGGACGGTGTCGCGGAAACTGATGCGCGTCGCGCTTGTTCTGCAGTTCGGCTGCAGCTGTGGCTGCTGCCGTCTGCAATTTTCCCGCTCGCAGCCCCCACCCCACACCCTGCACCCGAAGTAATGAGTAACGTTTTGCTCCAAACAATTTTTCTCATATTCTTTTTCTGGCACTCAAATTGCAGAGAGCCCACCAACCCAGTTCCCAAATTTGGGTCAAGGATTGTGCACTGACGACCCAAGTTTCACTGGTGCACGAGGCCAATTAGCGCTTTGGCTTTCAATTTCGTGAAGAACTGTTTGCGGGGGTGGGAGGTGGGGGAGCAGGAAAACTGGCTCTGCTGGAAATTTCTCGCACTTGCCGCAGTGAGGTGGCAGCACCAAAGCTGATCAAATATAGATAATGTTCACAAAAGATTTGCTGTCGTGTTATCGTGCTGATAATCATTATCTTTCAATTAGACCCAGGTGGAGTGCGTGGCGCAAAGTTCGCCTGACTCACTAACTTCCAGCAGGTCTGTTGAAAACAAATGTGGCACAGAAAAAAAAAAAAAACACGACCAAACTTGAACACACATTGTACTGTACACAAGTTCTCACTCACCTCTTGAAAGACAAACATGAAGGGAAAAGAGTCAGAAGGAGAAATTCGACTGGTGAAACCACAGGATCTGCAACAGGCTATTCAGCTGGAAGAAGAGGGTGAGTAACAACACACGCACACAGTGCCAAACTCTCACAGCTCAGTGCTTCAAGGATTTGTCGCTCACATACAAAACCAACACAAACACATTGACCGTCGAACAAAAATGATGCGAAAAAATCAAAATTTTGCCTCCAGGTGGGACTATGCAACTGACGATTCACAGTTGCGTCACTTTCCAGATTATTCGTCTTTGAATCTTTTTATCGAATCGTTTTGAATGACTTAAGCAAGGGTTGATTTCGTGCAATGCATGAGGACTGGCGCCTGTGGCCACGCACGTATAGTCCTGAGCAGATGTGTTGTGCGTGTGTGTGGCTCATTGTGTGTCGCGCTCCAATTTGATGTCAGTGCCCTGGCACACAATTTGCTCACGCAATTGAGACATCCGATAATTTGCTCAGCACACAACTGGCATAAATCCTGTTTCATTTTTTCCGCGCATGATGCAAACGTGCCGCTCAAGCCCGGGGGGGGGGGCGAGGAACCAACTCCGGTTTGTTTTTCTGAGGAAGGGGGTGGTGGTACAAAGTTACAAGAAACAGTAAATTTATCATGGTCGTCCACTGTATTAGACTCACCATCCATTATGTTTTGTTGGACATCATCGCATACGGTGACACACGCACACACTGTCGCACACGAACACACACACACCCACGCGCGCGCGCGCGCGCGCGCGCGAAGGACCCCCTCGGTTCCTGTGTGACAAGAGCTTTCTGACCGATACCCGATGGACGAAGCTCCCCGACCTCGCTCGCGTGAGAGATGTTGCGTCCCACCCATTGAACCGGAAGAACCTTTCCTGACAGGGTACCCGGCTGACGAGGCTGCCTCCTACAGCTCCATCATCTTCCGCCAGAAACGCGCCTCCGAACTCTTCCTCGGCTACTTCGAGGGGTACAACCTCATCGGGGTGGGTACATCGTCGCAGTTGGTCGGATTGGATGATGTCAGCGGTCCCCAGAGTCCGGGCCCTGTAAATCCCTGAACAAATGCCGCTCTCGTTCCATTGTTGTCTCCCATTCGCTGGCGATACTCAATACACACTGCATGGCTTCAAGACACAACAAAAGGATCCACCGACGCAGTTCTCCATTGATTTGCACCAATAGACGCGTCTGCGTGCGAAGTCACCATTGAGAGGTACGGCTCGTGCGTTTTTCAGTTCATCATGGCGACGAGGTCCCATGGGGAGCACCTGACCGAGGAGTCCATGAGCACCCACATCGGAGACGGAGGTACGTAACACCCTCGTCGAGGGTGGATGTACGTAACGCCCAGATCAGAGTCAGAGGTTGTTGAAACTTTATTGGGATGCAGGTGCGTGACACCCACATGGTGGACAGAGGTGTACGCTCTTACACGCAACACCCGGGTCAGAAATGGAGGCACATATTTCCCAAAACAGAAATCCGGAAAGGAACATCACGTCGAGGACAGAGAAACAAATGTTGCACCAAAAATTCGAAATGGAGCATCGTGTGGGGAAAAAGAGCTCCGCTCCCGTGGACAGGACCAAATGCAGGAGACAAACTCCCGTCAATTTTTCCTGACACTAAAACACCCACAACATGCCTCAAAATGAAGTTGTGCCTTTCGCTCTTTTCCTGCAGACGCAGTGTGCATCCATTCCGTGTGTGTGAGCAAGGACAGGCGCAGACAGGTGAGATAAGGAGCTTTGCCAAAAATCCTCTTTGATTTGAAGTGTGCGGGGCTGTTTCTGTCATGAATCGTTTGTTTCCGTGTTCTGTGAGAGGGGCTATTTTCATGAGCTCAGAACTTCGTTGTGATGAGTGGGATCTGGCCAGGACCTGAACGTCAAGGCTAGAATCAAACAAACCGCCAGGGTTGGATCCAGGGGTGGGGGCATCACGGATCTGAACACAGTCCGACGCAAAACGCAAAAAGAAAGAACTTTTGTACTTTTGACGTGCACTGGGGTCAGGGGGCCTTCAGACACTCACAGCCTGATCAAATCCTGGGTCAACCAGAAACCCAGATTCGATGAAGGGGAGACCTCTCGGGGAGGTTGGCTTCAACTTAAAGAAATTTGCGGTGCAATCAGTCGGGAAATTTATTGGGGTGTTGGCGACGGGGTCCAGACTGGAAGGTGTGATTCTGTGTCTCAGATTGAAGCAGGGTCCCAAAGGGCGTCTGACCCTTGACCAAATTCGGGTTGGCGGGACGTGTCTGACTGTGTGTCTCGTGCGCAGGGCATCGCGAGCCGCCTGCTGCGGGAGTACGCGGCGCACGTGCGGCGGACGCAGCTCGGGGTCCGCCGCGTCCTCCTCATCTGCCGCCCGGAGCTGATCCCCCTCTACACCCGCGCCGGCTTCGTCTACGTCGACAAGTCCGCAGTGGTGCATGGTGCGTGTCTACAGCGGGGAGGGAGGGAGGGAGGAGGAGGAGGAGGAGGAGGAGGAGGACTAGCGGGAGGGATGGTGTGGGACCCAACAAGGCCTGAATCCCTTGGAGTCCCGTGCACTTTTTTATTTTCCCATTTTCCCTTCAAAACCAGGCGGAGCGTGCACACCATGAGTTGGCTGTGGCGATTTCCTGAGTTCACCACGCCTCAAATTACTTTCACTCACGTGTGCGTTCCTTTTGCAGGTCAGCGGCCGTGGTTTGAAATGGTGATGAACATCGACTGAGAGGCACATCAGCCTCGGGGTCTCCATCTAGGCACGTACACAAGTGTGTGTGTGTGTGTGTGTGTGTGTGTGTGTGTGTGTGTGTGTGTATGTGTGCGTATTGTGTGTACGTGCACACATCTAGTCAGAACGGAATTGAAATTTTTCTCAGCTGTGTCGCGCAGAGTGTCTTGTCCAGACTCTGTGTGTGTGTGTGTGTGTGTGTGTGTGTGTGTGTGTGTGTGTGTGTGTGTGTGCGTGTGTGTGCGTGTGTGTGCGTGTGCGTGTGTGTGCGTGTGTGTGTGCGTGTGTGCGAGAACGTTCTTTCTTTGTGCTCAACGATGACAAGAAAACAAGTTGAAAGTGCAATTTTTTCTGAAACAATCACAAGTTTGTTTTCACTTTGTTCTGTTTCTGATCTGCGCTGTTGACAGCCAATCCCAATTCATTAAAAATGATGGGAAGAGAAACAAGAAAAATCCGCGTCTCCCCGAAGGTTTTAAGTTCAGCGAAATCTGCTGATAATGATGTGAAAAGGGAAACGCTCTACGCAAGGGCGTAGATTTCTTGCTCCTGAAAGACGTCTGATGTGAACCGAACCTCGTGTGCACACTTGTGAGAAACTCCTGAGTTGTTGCCATGGTTTGAGGCTTCTCACGATTCATCACAACAAAAACTGGATCTCTGTTGAAGACGGGGCCCTGGGGTCAGCCTCCCATTTCCCATAAAGAGCAATTACATTCTAATTTTCTGCCATCAGGTGCAAATGCTTTCGTTGCTCATGTTGTTACTGTTTGAATGCTTAGATTGCCGAGATCGAGACTTGTGTTCGTCAAATCCTGGTCCACCTGTGGCCCTCCCAGGGGTCACCTGTGAACGCTTCCGTTCTGTCCTGACCCAAGGTTTTCAAAGGACCGTCTTGGTTTTGGTGTGGATCTCTCTTCATGCCTCTCTGAAATACTCATCCGCTCTCCACGGAGTCTACAACTTTCGTTGCGAAAGGCGATTTCCTTCACTTGCGTCCAGAATGGGTTGTGCACCAAGTCAGTCTCCCAACGTCAGAAACTTGGCTCTCTTGCCGCTGCCACTACAACCACTTGAGACCAAAGATCCGTCCTCCACATTGCGATCCAACAGATGAAGAGGAATGGTCCTATTCTTGGTTGCGGCAGATAGCGAATTGCGGCGCAAACCGGAATGGGGATCCTGATTGGAATATGATTTGTGGCTGATGACTCGAACATCCAGGGGTCGTCCTATTCTCGCGCTGTCAGTGCTGGGATCCACATCACTGGTGGATCCGCTGTGGGCTGTGTCACAGCACGTGCGTCTCTTCTGTGACAAATTTAACTTGTCAACAGGGGCGCGCAGGAACTGGCTCAAATTTCAGTGGGACGAAATGTTTTGGTGGGTTGTGAGGCAGCAGGTTCCTGTGTGTCCCTGGATTAGTAGCAGGGCCCCAGCTCATGAACCTCCAGCAGGGCCCCAGCCCAAGCCCCCGCACGGCCCCAGCACAAGCCACTGCACGGCCCCAGCCCAAGCCCCCGCACGGCCCCAGCCCCTGGACACACAGCAGGGCCCCAGCCCCTGGACTCACAGCAGGGCCCCAGCCCCTGGACCCACAGCAGGGCCCCAGCCCCTGGACTCACAGCAGGGCCCCAGCCCCTGGACCCAGCAGGGCCCCAGCTCCTGGACCCAGCATGGCCCCAGCCCCTGGACTCACAGCAGAGCCCCAGCCCCTGGACCCACAGCTTGGCCCCAGCCTCTGGACCCACAGCTGGTCCCAGCCCCTGGACCCACAGCTTGGCCCCAGCCCCTGGACCCACAGCAGAGCCCCAGCCCCTGGACCCAGCACAGCCCCAGCCCCTGGACCCACAACTTGGCCCCAGCCCCTGGACCCACAGCAGGCCCCAGCCCCTGGATCTGCCCCTGGCGGCTCCTTTGCGGAGAAGAGATAGCAATCTTCGATCCGTTCCCGCGCGCGGAGAATCCGATTTGAGGCTGATTGGTGCGAAACGCCCGTCGCTTCCACTGCTGAGCGGGTTCAAATCATCTTCTCACTGAAGAAATGTTCTTTCTTGGGAAGTGATATTCGTTCTTGCCTCCCATGAACCAAAGCCTCCAGGGTTTCTCGAGTCTTTTTTGACGAGTAGGACAACAAGCGGAAATCTGTTCAAAATTTCAACTTTTCTTATCAACAATTGGATGCCCCACACCTGGGAAGCCAGTTGCCTTTTTGTGTTTCGGACGCGTTTGACACTGTGACTTTGGTGCAAATTGAGACCCACGTGAAACCAAATGTCTGGAAAATCACCAAATTTTATTGCGTTTGAGATGCAGAAACATCAAAAAGTGTTCACAAGTGAGTGAGTAAAACTTCAATTCACTGGCAAGATTTCTGCAGTGAGCAAGAAGGAGTTCTCGCTAAGAGCAACAGAACCAAATCGAACAGTTGGCCCCGCTCAATTCGAGTTCCCACGGTGCAAAGTGTCTGCAATTCTAGCAGATAACACTTGAAGACATTTCACATCTTTCACGTCAACTCGATCGAGTTGGACGTGCTTTCAGACAAAAGCGGGACCAAGTGTATTCGAAAACGAGTAAACGATTTGAACGGAAACACGACTGGAGCTGATGTCAACTGACCGCACATCGAACAAAAATTCTGTTTGCTGGGTGTAGTCCTTCCCGGGTTGTTCGAATCTGCTCAGTTGGCATCGCGAATACAGGTTGTTGTCACCCCATCGGACGCCAAGAATAACAGGCCAGAGTTCGAATTCCCTGGGCCAGACTGCACCATGACGCTGACAAAAAACCTTCGAGACAGGCGTGTTCGTTTTGTGCGCATTCGTGGACTCACGTGTGCGTGAATACATGGGGTCCGTTTCACTTGGCACATGTTGACAAGGTTCCGCCAGATACTCGTGCTGCGGCGCGCTCGACATGCAAAACGAACACGCCATTGGGTTCACAGTCAAACAGACGAGACTTGCATTGCTTGTGACGAGTGAACATGAGACAGTGACTGTACCATGTGAAATGTGCTGGAGTGGACGCAGGGTGTGGTCAGGGAAGGCAGACCCCGTGAAATTTTGTGCGAAGCTCACGCCTGAATCGCCCCTGGGGGAAATGTGCTGCTGCGAACATGAGAATGTGACAGGATTGCAGGCAGTTTATTGCTTGTTCACGAACTTTTGTTTGACGTTTTGCACGAAAGAGATGATGGCGGTGGCACAAAAGTAGACAGACAAGGCCAAAGTTTATCACGGAGCAAGGACCACGAGGCCTGAACGGCCCATTGGGGAGGGAGAGGCTGGTCTCAGGTCACGAGGTCAGGAGGGCTCGACCAGGTTGACTCCGAGTGCGTGCAGTATGACCGGCTCCGGCTGCAGGTGACAGTTGAGGTACCTGCAACAAAGGAAAACAATTATGATACAGAATAGTCACCTATGCTGGTGGACAGCTGCCTTTCTTTTTTGCTGACAATATTTTGTTGAAGCAGGGATCAAGTTCTGCCAAGCAGCAGACCCCAGTCAAACTTGGTTCTCTTTGAATTACCCCAGACAGACCCATTGGATCCCAGCCTGACTCCGCCAGAGCCCCAGGAGATAGAGAATGAAAAACTTGGCACCACACTGGACCCGACATGCATCGCGTCACATTCTCTTGTGCGAATTCCGGCCTCAAGTGCCAGGGCAGCTCCACGGTCAATCGCAGCAAGCTGACAGCGTCCATCCCTGGATCCATCCGACGAGCAGCCCAAGGAGCCGCCCCTGGATACCCTTCTGGACCCACCCCTGGATCCATTCCTGGATCCACCCTGACCCACCCCTTGGATCCTTACTTGATGAAGAGGAACTTGACGCGGTTGAGGTCTGCGCCTGCGCGGATGCAGGGCAGGTAGGCGGCGAGGAACTCCTCGATGAACTGACAGAGACACTGGCGCCTCCTGGCGTGGCGCGTCTCGATGGCGTGCGGCACGCGGCGGAATACGAGCTGCAGCGCGAACGACGCCGCCATCATGACGCTGAGGCGCACCGCCAGCGGCTTCTGTGGGGAGGGGGCAGACAAGAGTGAAACACTTGACTTTATGCACGCGCACCGGAGACGGCAGGCATTGCGTCTGTTGCAAACGGAAGAAGCAAGGACGCAGAAACTGCGCAGCCCCGGTTGTTGGAGGGAAAAACGAATGGCAATTTTGCTTGCTTGTGCCCCAGAAACTCCGAGCATCATTCCCATGGTCCACAAGCCGAACCTGACTACGAGTTACGGATTCTTCCCCACAGTCCAGGACAGCACAAAAATCCTCACATCGGTCCCCTAATTGTCCACACCCACACCGTGGTTGAAATCGAACGTGCTCAGATTGAATGGCAGAAGAGCGCAGCAGTCCGGAAATTTTTCGCGCTTGTTGAACAGTCTGAATGTTCAGGTCAAGTCGGTCTCGTCGCTCAGAAAAAAATCGCTTTCAATCGTCACGAAGCTCGAAGAGATCTGCAGCCAGGTTTACATGGGACACGCCAAGCGCTGCGTCTCTGTGCAAGATTGCGACGCAGCGCAAATTGACCTTCAGGGAGCGACGCGTGACGCGTCACGTCAACCAAGGACTGGTACCGGGTCGAGTCAAGGGCACGACAACAATTGTGGCGAAAAATACAGTCGGTACGGGCGGGGATCTCAGTTGGTTTTGGCTAGGATCAGAAGAACCCCTGGCGCCCCCTGGATCCGACTGAGAAGCGGGTCTGAGGTCATGTGCTCGTACGTACCCCCTCGAGGTAGCCGGAGTGCAGCGTGTAGATCTCGATCAGCTTGGACAGCTTGATGACGTCAGCGTCGGTGCAGTGCGTCAGGAAAATCTTCACCCGCTCCTGCAGAAACAGAGTGTGTGCGTGTGTGTGTGTGTGTGCGTCAAACACAAGTCCCTTGAGGGTCAGAGATGGAGCGTGGCCAAGCCCATTGAAGTTTACTTGGACAAAACAACCTGGACAAAATTCCTAATCTGCACAGACACACCAACCTTAAAATTGGACTTTCTCAAAACATCTCAAAACAACAAGAACGTGAACTACGATCATGAAACTTGTCGGAAGTGGAGGGTGCCCGAGCCCCTGGTGTGCCCCTGCGTCCTCTCGTGGCAGATCTGTCGAGGTTCACCCGTCAGAGAAAAACACAGCTGACCGAAATGCACTTGGGATGTTCTCTGGGGAACGCGACACTTTATCAATCAGTTTCTGATGACTTTTTGAAGGGACGGGGCCGCGGCCGGTGTGGGAGAGATGGGGAGGGATCGATATGAACCGGTCCGTGTGTTCCGCGTCCAGTCATGGCATTGAAATAAACAGAAAAGTGCACGTAGTGCTGCAAAGGGGTCATGGCAAACTCAGTACGGAGGAAGCAGTTGAAATCAAAACTGCCAAGTGCTGAACCCGACAGGATGCGAGGCCATGCAGGGATGCCACTTGTACACCAGGGGTGAGGGTGGTCCAGATGCCTTGCCTGATCAGAGCGGGAGCTCAACACTCAGGGCGGCGTGTTTGCGTCCTGCGGGGAACCAAGCAAACAAGACCTTGTTGACGCACAAAGATTGCAGAACAAGAAATGCTGTGGACTGGACTGTGGGGCGAGCTGGGTGAATGGGCAGGTGGGAGGTTGGGCAAATGGGCTGATGGGCGGGTGGGCGTTTGAGGGAGGTGTAACCCTGGACCTTCCCTTGGGTCCTGGAGGTGTGTGTCTGACGGGTTCTTCGAAATTTCTCTCAGAGAGAACACTCCCTGTTTTGATGAACTTACAATGCAGTCTGCAGTATTGTAGTACAAAAAATAGATCTGAGCATCCGTCAAGGAAAGACTGCGGGGAAAACCCATTGACACGTGACCTCATGCTGCGCTGCGCAGGTGCGACGGACGGAATCGCCTCGTGACTTCCTGTTCCAGGGAGAAACTTGAGATCAAATTCACGGCGACAGGATCAACGTTCAAATGAGCTTTCAGTGGATGAGCAGCCGGATTCACACTGGGTGCGTCACGCGTTGCGTCCCCACACGCGTCACTGGGCAATGCTTCGCTGAGTGCACAGGTGCACAACTCACGACACACACTGCAGTGTGAAGCCAAGCAGTTCCAGAGAACTCCGGTTTGACCGGATGGCTTCGCGTCTCCGGTTCGGACAAAGGGTGGGACTGCGAAGCCAGTTCTCGTCCTGTCTTCAGCGCGGTGAACATCACTTACACTCACACCCACGCACTGCCCCCTCCGAACATGCGCGCGCGCATATCTGAAACAGTGCGAGGAATCGCTTTTTGTGGGTTTTCGCCGTGGAAACGATCGCACACACACAAACACACGGGTTCACGCACACACGGGCACGCGCACGCTCGTACACGCACGCACGCACATTTGAAAGGATACGTGGAAGGTGTCTTCGTGTGTTCTCGCGGTGGTGATTATCACAGGTTTGCTTCTCTCGAACAGCAGCTGGTTCACGGCCACGCTCCGAGAAAACATGCTCAGCGAATACTGCAATAGACAGAGGATCACGTGAGGCTCAAGCACGAAGGTTGCACGGCCACGAGAAGGCGGCCCCTGGATCCGCTCCTGCCACCCAGTGCTGCCGTGTCAAGTCCCAGATCCATGCAGGAGGCTCCAGGGAGGCCCTACGGTGGGTCCAGTGAGACTTCCACAGTGAGGACTGGACACCAGGATGTGACAAGAAAAGTGAGAGTCAGATGCGAAAACGTGTGTTGCTGTGTGTCAGGACTCAGGCCTGTGGGCGTGTCCTGTGGCCCTTTGGCTCTTCCGTGTCAGGCTACGTACACCACTGAAAAACGTGTCCTACAGCATTGCGAGAAAAGGACCCGTCCTGTTTGAACCTGTCACCAACACGTGGGCTCAGGCAGGAAAAGTTCGGATCAGTCAAAGCAAGGCGCGCACGGCTCCAGGGGACAGACCTTTTCCTTTGAGTGAGGTGAGTAATTGGTGGTTCGTGTGAGAACAGGAAAGGGATGCGGCTGTGGGGAAAATAATCTGCAAAAGTCGTGCTAAAATTATCGTCTGGATGCGATTCGTCTTGCATCGTGTCTCTGTGAACCAGTGTCCATGCAAGCGATACGGCGGCAGTGTGGATTTGCAACGAGCTGCACGTACTCGTACACGATCAGACAGGGAAAAGGGGCGCAATCCAAGATTCGACAAGTGTGAGACAGGCCCATTTGTTCTTCAGGTATGTCAACTTGGCAGTGCAGCTTTGATTTCGGAGAGGGACGGGCCCCCTGAATCCGGTGGAATCCATGCACGGGCGTGGTTGTCTTTTGACAGACGGGCGGATACTGTGCAAACTGCAGCTGACGAAGACGCGTTGTGCCCAGACACAAGTCCACGACCTTTCCGTTGCTGAGACACTCGACCCCATCAGTCCGTTCAATAAGGCAACGAACAAACGCATAATTCACACCGAGAACACCAGCATCTTTGCACGACAAGGTCAAAGCACGCCAAAACTATTTTTCACTCGTGCAAAATTTATTTTTGTTTATGTTGTGTTCACGCTGGATGTGTCAGTACATGCCTACATGCAAATCGTATCTGACACCAACTGTGCGCTGGTCAGCCATGCCCTTACGCCAACACACGCGGTGTGAACTGGGTGGGGCCCCCGCGTCCTGGTTGAGAACCCGGGAGAGGAGCACGGACCTGTTCCTTGTGCGTCTTGAGCTTCCTCCAGCGCAGCACGCAGCCGAGCACGATGAGGATGGCGGGCAGCGAGAAGACGCACAGCCGCACCGGCAGCGTACCTGCAGCATACAGAGAGGGAGAGTCAACACACACACACACACACACACACACACACACACACACACACACACACACACCACACAAGATGAGGATGGCGGGCAGTGAGAAGACTCGCAGCGGCACGGGGAGTGTACAGTTCTGGAGGTCACAGAGGAAAGCAGTCAACGCACTCACACACACAAACACACACGCGCGTATCAAACACAAGGTCAGTTTCTCATTGGTCACTCAACCTGGTTCTCACTGATCACTCAGGCCAGTACTCACTGGTCAGTACTCACTGGTCACTGAGCGTGGTACTCACTGGGCTCGTCGTCGGGGAAGAGGAGGATGACGAGGATGAAGGCGACGCACCAGGCGAGGAAGAGCAGCGCGAGCAGCAGCGTCGGCAGCGCCGTGAAGAGCCACGACAGGCGCCGCCCCGACGACTCCACCCCCACCACCTTCACCAGGTCCGCGAACTCCTGCCGGCTCAGCTGCAACAGGGAGGGTGGGACTCAGAGGGCACACGCTGTAAGCTCAGAGTGACTCACTCACTCACTCACTCACTCACTCACTCACTCACTCACTCACTCACTCACTCACTCACTCACTCACACACATGGCCACGTGCCCACCCGCACGCACACGCGACTCGAAACGCGTGTCCTTCCCTTTCACAACGTTTCCACACACACACACACACACACATACACACACCGGTGTAGATCTGGCCGAAGCACTGTCACAACCATCTTATTCGGGAGTTCCCATCAGTTTTAGCACCTGACGCTGCCCCGGACTCCAAACACACTCACAAATGTTCTTTCCACCTGGTTGAACAACTCCTATTCACTCACGTTGACGTCGTCCCTCATGAATCGGGTCCAGCACTGCACCACACCGTGTACCGTACTTCACACACACACACACACACACACACACACACACACGCACACACGTGCACACTCACGTTGACGTCGTCCCTGATGAGCGGGTCGGGCACCTCCTCGTAGTCGAACAGCAGCTGGGAGCGCACCATGCCGTGCACCGTCGCGTTCAGCGTCGTCAGCAGCTGCCCGTTCGAGAACCCGGACACTGAAACACGACCCGTCCAGCTCAATTAAACCGCAGGCACGGGCACGCACACAAACACACACACGCGCGGGCGCATGCGCGCGCACACATGCACACGCACCAAAGAAGCTGGACACTGAAACACACATCACGTAGCACAACATTCACGCACGTGTAGCGTGGCGTTCGTACGTCGAATATTGCTCGTCGCGTCACGATCACATCGCATTCACGTCACGCAGCGTTCGTTCGTCGCGCAGCGTTTGCAGCAACACGGGGCTGCATATCGCAGAGTCAACCAACACGTGAACTGTCGCTGCCTTTTTCAACTGCAGCCACCAAGCACAGACACACATCTGAACGCACACTTACACACACACACACACACACACACACACACACACACACACACACAGCAGAATGCTGTATCACTGCAGACTCACCGCTTGACTGGGACGATAGTGAGCGGATGGTGTGCATGGAGTCACTGAACGTCAGTCCATCTGCAAGAAACGTAAATGGTTTGAAAATTTCCCACCCTCCGAGAGGCAATGCAGCAAACAGCTGTGGAAGAATGCAGTGAATCCAGGTTACCTCTGGTGATTCAGAAGAAAACGGGGCGGCGGAACAAGGGGCACGATTTCAGCTTTTGAAAAATTGGCGTGCAAAATGGATTGTTGGCACTGGCCCCAGAGACGCTGGAACGTCAGCTTGGGAAAATTTGAAAGAGCAAGTGAAAACAATACAAATTTTTGTGAACTTTTGGAGTTCACGAAGGAAAAGCCCCGGAGCCACTGGGGGCCAATCATTCAGAAGCGTTGACGAAAATAAATTCTTCAAAACATCAGATTCTTCTGCCCGCGATAAATTTTCGTTGTGCGTGTGCTTGGGGATTTGTCAAACTTGACATCAGTTGTTCTTTGTCTGCATTGGCAAATAATTGGGTTCCGCGCAACAACTCCCTTGCAAATAACTCAAACTGATCTTGAGTTGGCACGGAAACTCGCTCTCCGTCATTCTGCACAATCAGAGCCTGAAAACTTTTCGCTGTCCGGGGAGTGCAGCGAACTGTTGGGTACACGTGCGCAAAATGTCAAAGATTGTGAAATGGGTCAGGGTGGGACCTCGGATCTGGTGAAGGGGGGGCACCCCATTTCAGTAGTGGCTTTGCGCGACTTGTTCCCAATTTGAGACGGATTCTCCCACCCTACCCTTCCCACCCACCCCGCCGGAACCGCGGTGTATCCAGCCCCTGACTCAAATCCTGCATCGGCCGACCAGTTGAAGCTGAGCAAGAAAATTTATAGCAACGCGGGACACGACAGTTTTGCTGCAAAAGCAGTAAATCTTCTTCAAAATTCCACATGGAACAGCCAAGTTGTGCGTGGCAAGTCCCCACGGGGCCAGAGCTCAGCACCATCTCAGGGGAATGTTGGGGGTGGGATTCGGGGTCGTGGTCCCGAACTTTGAATGAAAATGTTCTTTGTGTTTTCTTTGAGATGAGATGCCAGGCCCTCCCTTCGGCCTCCTCCCAAATCCGCCCCCACTCCGCACACACCTCGATCTACTCTCGAATCCGCCCCCCCCCCCGCCGGTCGCGTCACACCTCGTCATACTGAAGTGGATGTTTCAGACACATGAATGGATATGGATGGCGGAGCATCCACAGCTGCCGGCCCCGACCCTCCGCTGCACACCCGCCGCACCCTCCCGTCAGCCGAGGTCAGGCAACTGAGGCCTGGTTCATCCGGTGTGCGTCACGCATTGCGTCCCCAACGCATCATATGGGGCTCCCGAGGTCAACTGAACGCAGGATGTCTGGGATGATGAGGGCTTGGTTCATACAAGCGAGCACGTCGCATCCTTGCACGCAGCTCCTCGTACATGTCAATCGACTGGAGGCAAAGGCTCAATGCCAAAACTGAGTGAAACAAATGGAGACACAAAGGGTAAAAATCTGGCGTGCAAATGGCTCTTCACGTGAGCAAAACAATCTGCCAAGTACTCGCACAGTATGAAATTCTTGTGCTGGTGACGTGTTAATCCGTCGGATGTTCTGACGCTGGACAACGTTCTCTTTTCTGATTCGAACGCCACGACGCGTCCGGATTTGGAGACCGAACTCTGACCTCCCGCACATGACGTTGGGTGTGTCCTATGCTTATGACGCAACTCACTGCGCCCTGCCTCGGTCTCCCGTGAGACTCCACCGGTGTGAACCCAGCCTCAGTCTCCCATGAGACGCGCCCACCTCCGTCTCCCTGGAGACGCGCCCACCTCCGTCTCCCTGGAGACGCGCCCGCCTCCGTCTCCCTGGAGACGCGCCCACCTCCGTCTCCCGGGAGACGAGGGTCAGGTGATTAACCCGGGCGGAGTTTATCTGCAGAGGCGCTCAGCCAGGATTGACGGATTTCCACATTGATCAGGTGGGTCCGTATCGACTCTAGAGAGGCAGAGCCAGAGGAGAGAGGGGGAAGGTGGGCAGGCAGGTGGAGAGGCAGAGACACTGAGAAGGGAGGATGACCTGGGGTCCAATCAAGGATTGGTGGGGCAAAATCCCACTTTGGTATGTGTTTTGTGAGAGCAAGCAGTTTTTGCCAGGGGCGCTCTCCGGATTGGTGTTTGGGGGGCAATGTTCAGGAACCCAAACCACCAGAAGCCCACTGAGTTCCGGTTTGCGCTCGACGTACATTCACTTTCTGCGTCTCTCTGCGTTGAAAAGCTGTTCGGTTGGCAGCAACGCAGAACGTTTTGCGTTTGTCTGCGAAGCAGCGACGCAGCGCACCCCCAGGGCCCCTGGATCCGGCGCCGTTGGTCCTTCATCAAGGTCCGGAGTCCGGACGGACGCGCCCGACACGTGAGAATCAGGACGTCAATTCCGAGGCCCGGACGCATTTGTTCGTGACAATTCATCTGTCACGGCTCCTTCCCTCCCTCCTCACACAGACACAGAAAAGCATTGATACCAGCGAAGGAGGAAGGCCAGGGAAATTTTGAATTGGGTGTCAATGTGCTGTGGCAGCCACATTGACCCAAGATCAGTCACGTCACACATCCCTGTGGAAAGACTTCAAAAACCCCGCAGCGTCACCAGGGACAAACGCCCTGGACTCCGAAAATTTTCTGTGTCCCCTTGCACCACTGTCGTCGAACTTTAGTTGAGTTGTTTAGTTGGGGTTGGGGTTGAACACCTCTGCTTCTGTGCGTGTTCTTGTTTTGAACAAAAGAACCTGAAGAACAACGTGTCGCCCCAAGTCCCCTGCACACGTTTTTGAACAGGCAGAATGGTACAGGGGAGCAACGCTGGTCGCACCCGATATAAAGCAGGCCTGTTGAGGCTACAGGCTGCTGACAGTGATGCGAAGACTGATCAAAAGGTGAGGAAACTGAGCTCAGGTTTGGGTTGTTCAGCCGAAGAGAAACACTGCAGTGAGAGGAGGCAGTGGACTTCGGTCCCCAGGGCAGGGTTTTACACTGCACACATCCTGGGCCCTTTTCCACATAGACCTGGGCGCAGTTCCGTCTCCGGGTGTGGGGAACACTCGGCCTTTTTCTCCACGCGCATTGCCTTCGAAAGAACAGCTGATGCATCTCATGCCAATGCAGAACAACAGCCTGAGCTGTGAAATCACGAAACCACCTCCAGGACTTTCCTTTGACAGCTTCTCTTCTTTTGAGTGGCAAATGCCAGTTTCTTTGAAAAGACAGACACTTTGGTAGAAGGCATTTGCTGGCAAAAAGGCAGCTTTCAAATTCTGTTCTTTCTCGGCTTCTCTGTCTTTTGAAGGATAGGTCTGAGCTCTCTGTTTCATTTGTCATGTAGTTTTCCCCGTCAGTTCGACATCCACAGGCTGTGTTTACTTTAGACGGAGCAGCGATTCCGCTGAACAGCTGATGGTGGGTCCGCCCTCCACCGACACATACCTCCCCGCCTCGGTCTATTGAAATTGATACGAGGGAAGTCCCAATGAAAGCGGCTTGTGTCCACGTTTTACTGGCTAAATGTTGATCCTGTCAGACAGGGCTTTGTCAGGGCATGAAGCACATATCAAGGAAGGCTG
>JAAUXT010055978.1_pt1 | contig 16754 bp, 23 predicted proteins | sample 7278171 | NCBI WGS metagenome assembly JAAUXT01 (sample SAMN14350112, study PRJNA611818) | marine sediment metagenome | isolation source: surface marine sediment (1.8m) | place: French Polynesia: Moorea | collected 2018-08 | reverse complement strand
GTGTTGGCAGTCTGGGTCATGTGCCCAGCTTAGGATAGTGGCTCTATCTAGGGAATGATATGATTGGTTGTGGCTGTTGCTGTGGCTATGGAAGGCCATGGCAGTACTTAGGGGGTGGTCATGGTAAATATATATAACAGTCTGATTGTGGCACTGGTGGGTTCGTCCAGGTTTCTATAATCTTGCACAGGCTGGGTCAGAATAACTAGAAGTTTGAAAGCTGGATCATTATAAATCTCCATGAAACAAAAGTCAAACTCTTGTCTGCACACTGCACTGTCCACAAATTTATCTGATAAGATGATAATTGCAGTATTGCTCCTCTTGATAGCATTTTCCATGTTGTTTACAATCCGTGTGCCTGGGTCAAAGTCATTGAAGTCCAACAATTTAAACTGACCCTCCAGATGAGGCTTCAATATATTTGTCACATAATCATGACTTGCATCAAATTGATAGCATACAAAAGCATCAAAGTCTTCATTCCTTTGTGGACCTTGATAATACATCATTTGTGAAAAGCAGAAAATTATGATGAATATTACTGAGGGCAACAGCAAAATTACCACCACAATTGGCACTGGATTTTTGGTGGGAAAAAGGCATGTTGGTGGTTTGGTCCACTTTCCACTGAACTGACAAGTGATATTACTCTTGTTCTCCAACAAGTAGGTATCTTCTACACACTTGTAATAAATGGTACAATTTTGAGGAAACTTATTGCTTTGATTATTTTGTCCACACCTCTCTTCTCTTACTCTTGTGGCACTGAGTACAAGAGGTGGAGGACCACAGACTGATTGTTTGAAAAAGCATTTATGATTCTCCTTTGATGGTAAACCTCCACACACCAGTCTGGCCTCTTCTGCACCAATGGGGAGATGGCTCTCAAAAGGAACTTCGAAGAAGCGTCCAGAAGCGAGTGATTCAATAACAGAAACCACATCTTGATTGCAAGCCTCAAGAAAGTCCAAACACATCTCTTCGCACAGATGTGTGACTTCCCTTGTTTGTGGATTGCAGGAAGGAATCAGTAAATGACAAATGCCGTCATCAATATTTTGATAGCAACCAAAAGGATTCAAATTTGTGTTTTGCAGTGTCAGAAGAGCTCTCGCGTTTTGCAGGGTCTCCATTGCTCTTACTATTTGCTCCATCGTCATGAAACCAAACAAGTTTGGAAGAGAAGTGTACCTTGTGTTGCACTTTTGTCTGATACTTAAATTTTCCACCTCAACACATTCAGTGATATTGGACTGACTGTGAACAGTCACATTGAAATGCAAACCTTTCAAAGAAGGCTTGTCATACTGCATAGAACATTTAAAACTGAATGAAAAACCAAAGTTACTTGGCTTGTACTCTTGCACCAAGATTGTACCAGAACAAAACACAATGCTCTTATTTTCTGTTCTCACTCTGCAATAAAGACTATTCTGTTTGTAACTGTCCCACGAACTGATTGACTGGACCCGAGATTGATTCAGCTGCAAAGAATTTGGCAACTTGAGAACGAGGTTTTCATTCAACATCTGATGGTTTCACAGAACAATTTCCCCTTGAACCGTTGTTGTGCTCCACGGTATAGAAATCAAGTACAGCCTTACAAAAGACGCTTGAACAGAACACTTCTGTTCAAGTACCACACCTCGTATTCAAGAGTGGCAACTTTCGATGCAACTGAAGATAGTTTCCTGTAGAAAAACGTCACATTGTCAGTGATGGTTCCAGAGATGGAGTCACTGACAACTTCTCCAGGCAGTATTAGAAACAGCAGAAAGAGCCCAGCGACGGGCATCGTTCACCAGTGATGAAATCAACTTGGAATTGGGCTCTTCTCAATGAAATCCTTCGCCCTGACGGCGAACCGGCCTTATCCGTCCCGAATCTGCAGTAACGTGTCACTTCCCTTTGTCTTTAACTCAACAGACTCCTCCACTGTGCACTCGTCCGTCCTGAGTGAGAGCCTGGTGTGAGCCGGCCACACACAGGGTGTGTGCTGCGTTAAAGGGTTTTCACGTTGGTGACGCGCACGTCAAAAAATTGACGCCCGCGTCAAAAATGTGTGGTCAGTCTCCATTGGGCGTCATGTTGAATTTTGACGTGCGCGTCAAAAATTCTGACGCCGCCCAACCGCGCGTCACCAACGTGAAAACCCCTTTACGCGCAGTGACCAATTGGGACCTTTGGTTGCAACACGTGGGAGGGTACACGTGCGACGTGCGACGTAGCATTTCAGGCTGGAGATCAGTTTCACCCTTTTTGGAATTTGAAAAGTATATTAAGTTTTTCTGACACAACTATCCTTTCACAGAGAGTTATTGTTTCTCAAAACAATTCTGTTTCTGCAAAAAAAATATGTTCAGAATTTGGAATCTGTAGCTGCACAAAGAAAAGAAAAAATAGCAGCACAGATTCTCCAGAGTGAAATGTCACGTCACATGTGGCATGGGCACGTCACACGTGTTGCAACCAAAGGTCCCTGATGAATTGAACCTCATCGCACATACGGCGTTCCTGTGTGGACGCGACCCTGGAGAAAAACTTCGCTCAACGCACACAACTTTGCCGAGCGTAGATCTGAATGTATCCAAATAAATATCCAATTTTCCTCCACGAGTCTCTTCTTCTTCCACACTGTTGGGAAGTTGAGTGACTCAGTGACAACAGGGAAATTTGTAGCAACCCGTCGCCCCGACTGACCACACCCCGGAAACCACCACGCCCATGCCTCGAGACTCCCCATTCGCTCGGGTAAGGGGGTGGCCACACAGGGACGCGTTTATTTTTTGACCAAGGCTTCTGAACATATTGCACTCTTTCTATTGAAGGTGGCCACGCAGGAGGTATTTAGTGTGACGCACAGTGATGGAACGCGGCTTTAGTGGGAGCACTCATTTGAACCCTTCTCTGAGGCACATCACTACGCACATAATTTCCTCATTCAACGGGTTCTTCAGATCCTGAACAAAGACTTCTGAAACTTCTTCGTGTATTTTCCACTTTCACACAGACACACACAGTCCACGCCCTCATGTTTGCAGAACGGGACTTACAATTGAAGACACTGTTCGCCATATTCGGGGTTTCCAATGAGAATCAGCACAGTGACAAGAAATGACAAACAGAACTTCTCACAATGAGCGCGTTCGATTGTCGCTGTCGCGCACGCTGCTCACATCGCCTGCTTCAGGTCACTTTCACACCGGAAATGCCACGCTTTCCTTCCTCAAATCAACGCGTACGTCGGCGTTGGTGACGTACGCTCCACTGACGTCACTGGGGTTGTGACGTACAACGTCATCCGCTGTGAAACCAGCCCTCGAGGTGCTCATACATACAGAAACGACTCGTGGCTGGAAAAGGATGCGCCCAACATCGCGTACGAGGCGAGACGTGAGCCATTGACAGGTTGGGGCTTTTGGCTGCGGAGTGAGGGTGGTCGACGACAGCTCTACCATTGACGTGGTTCCGATGACCTTGTAACCTCAATTTTCAAGCCCAAAATGGAACAGTGAGGCTGCATCCCAAACGCCGGGTCAAACAGTCCAGCCGGGGGGGGGGATCCATACCCATGATGGGTGGGGCTCAACATCCACACCCACGGATCGAGCAGGGTACACAGCCGTCAATGTGCGTGTGTGTGAGGTATGCGTGCTGCTCTCAGGTCATCCTGGTCGCAGCGTCGCAAACGGCGCGCGTTGCCAGAAAGCGTTACATCTCACTACGTCCCAGCAGACGGGTGCCAGACCCGCCCCCAGCTGAAACCACGCGGCTGTTGCACGCATACCTCACACACACGCACACCAGAAATAGACAAAATCGTCAACGCGAAGTCGTTCCAAAAACTGCACGTTTTTCACCCCCAGTGTATACTCAGCTTCGCTTTTCTCCTTTGCACTCAACAATCAGACTCGCACACTTTTTTTCTCTTGAGTAGGAATTCTTTGGCAACAATACGCAAATTTTCACATAAATTTTGACTTATTCACACACAACAAAAGGTACTCGTAGAATTGTTCACTTTTCTGCTTGAGTGACTCGCACACAATCAACAACGCAACATCTCGTATTGTTTCACACATGTTCATGCACAGCGCGTTGCGGCAAGATGCCAGCCTGACGTGTGCAGGCACGCTACGCACCTTCCAGTGTCGAACTGGTCTCACAGTTGGCAATATGGCTCGTTGTTTCAACATTTGCTTGCATTCGATTCCATCTCAGTCAGATGAACGCGCGTGTGTCCAACTGGACGTAAATCCGACAACACAATTCAACAACAGATCACGGTTGTGCTCGACTGACGACATCCATTGAAAACGTGTGAAAAAGGCACCAAAAATCAGTCGAGCGTAGAAACGGCAAAAAATACGTCACTTGCAATGACGTTCACGAGAAACGTGAAAATTCTTGACTTGCAATGAAAATCCACAAAACAAAAGGCAAAAATCCTTCACATGTCTTTGACGTTCTCAAATCCGGATTTTTTGGAGAACTCTATCCCGTTGCTGGGCAACGGGGACGGAATGAAGGAACTCAACCAGGCGTACCGCCAGTTGACCCCAAACACCTGCCTCACGTTCTCCTTCCAACCCAGGTCATAGTCCTTCAACTTGTGCGTACTCTCGTACGTCGTCTGTCCCTTGTAGATGTTCATGCAGTGATAGACAGTGAAGGCGAAGATGAGGAGGAAACCGAAGATACACGTGGCGGACACGAAGGCCACGCTGAAGGTGAAGGTCGCAGCGAAGCCCAGGGCCCAGGAAATCAAGGGCATGATCATGGTGAAGACGGCGGACCACGTGAAGCCACCGAGGACGTCCCACGTGTAGTCCACGTTGAGGTAGTTGCAGTAGAAAGCGGCGATGGAGAGGTAGGAGAGCAGCGTGACGAAGTGACGCAGGTTGCCATGCCCGATGCAGTTTCCGGTGAAGATGCAGTGGTGGTCGCGGCGCAACACGCACTTCCGGCACACGAAGCAGTGGAACGACCTGCAACGGGTACAGAACTGGTAAATGTTGCCCTGTGCCAACCACCCTGGTGTATTTCGGGTTCACACTGCGTATTGCTCCAGGCTTTGTGTCGCGACAACTCATTTAGTGGAGACAATCGGACCACCACACTGGTGTACCCAAGGTTCATAAGTACTGCGTATTTCTCCAGACCTGTTTGGCAAGGGGTCTTACGTCGCGTTCCTGCACAAGTCTATTGGCGCTGCGTGGCTGCATGCGGCAATAGGGACTTTATGCAACGACGTTTCACTGAACGCCGCGTCAACACCAACGTCGGATGGTGTTTCATGATTGGCCAGTGTCATGGAAACGGTGCTCTTTTTGACGTTGGCGTGACGTGCGCCTCAAACGTCATGCAAAAAGTCCCCAATGTGATGACGCATCACCCGCGCATTGACGCATTCATTGTGGCAAGCGGAGAGCCAGTGAGCCAGTGGCCAATAGCATCTGCAGGAATGCGACGTGAGAAGCGACCAGCGTGGTAAGTCAGACAACACAGCAACACATCATTGTGCAACCTTGTACCAGAGGATTCGGTTGAGTATGTTGTACGTATCACCTATTCAAATTATCACGCCTGTTGTGCGCCAATTTGTCGACACGGACTGTCAACCTGATATTAACATGCAAAGGAACGCCAGGCCCTCGTACCAACAACAGAATTTACAGTTCAACCAAGACATGCGTAATTTCCTCGTGTGTCATCACATAACCATGGTTTTTGCGGGCTTCACGCGCGCACCAAACCGCAGAGGTCAAGGTCACGTTCTGCCCGACAACCTCGGCTGCAAGGCTTTGATTTCCATTTGTGGCCCCAGATAGATCAAAGGGTGCCCTGCAAACGCCCCCCCCCCCACCTCCCACAAAAATGAGATCTCACACATTCCTGGCGTCCTCCCAAATGAATCAGGAGGCGACCGCGCATCCGGGTTGTCAGACAGAATATTGGCGCGCAGTTGCCATGGTTACCTGGGCGGCGCGTTGTGCTCGCAGACGGCGCAGAACTTCCAGCCGGGTTTGAGCACAGAGGGCAGCACGAGACTGCCGCTCGTGATGTCCGTCGACATCGTCATCCACAGGCTGTACATGACCTGCGGACGGGAAAGGTACGTTTTTACGGGTCGCAGGCGCGAAGGATGGTAGTGATTTGGGAATCTCTGAAACTGGCGAACGTGTGTGTGTGTGTGTGTGTGTGTGTGTGTGTGTGTGTGTCAGTATGTGTGTGTGTGTGGTGTAGGGGTGTGCATGTCAGTATTTGTATGTCTGTACGTATGTGTGTGTGTGCGTGCACACACGCATGTGTGTGGTGTATTTGTTTGTGTGTGTGTGTGTGTGCAGTACACATCTGCTAGTGGGGGTTTCACATGAACATGTTTCTACACAGCGTCCTCCTTCTTCAGGGAAAACGCCTCTGCTGAATCCGCCAAGTTCTGACCTGGAAGCGTGATTGTGTGTGTGTGTGTGTGTGTGTGTGTGTGTGTGTGTGTGTGTGTGTGTGTGTGTGTGCGAGTTCTCACCTGGAAGTAGATGAACCAGCCGCTGCACACGTGGAGCCAGTACTCGGAGGCCCCCTGGTGGTGCTCGTAGATGACCGGGAGCACAACGAGCAGCTCGAAGAAGCCGATGAAGTGGATCATGCCGAACATGAAGAGGAAGGCGACGAAGTCCCCGAGCGTGCGCGGCAGCGCCTTCTTGACCCGCTCCACGACAACGTCCATGATGACGTCACAGTCGCGTCTCTCGCGTCTGGGACAGGAATGCAAGATTGTAGAATGTGGAAGTGACTGCAGCAAGCTGACAAGCCCAACATCAAAGTTTGTTTGCGTCCTGCATGATATCAAACGCACAAATATTGGTCACGTCACGGCTTGTGCTTTGATATGGTGCTTGACTGACTTTTTGCTGTTGTTGATCAAGATGATCACTCTAGAAGTGCGTGCAGGCTTCGCAAGATTGCTGAACAACTGTGACGTCTGTTCAAAGTGACTCCACACGACCTCCACCTCCTCATCTCGATTCCGTCACAAATTTCTCAGAAACGTGCAGCATGAAATGCACCTGAACTTGCTGTTGAGTCCGCGGACTGGGCGGAATTTTCAAACATTCGCTTCCCTGTTGCTCATGATCATGAGCTTCACATGGATCCACAGATTTGCAACACCGTGCAGGTAGATATATTGTCCAGTTTCCGCGAGGACAGCCAGTCACCAGAAATGCCACACCTGTTCACAACTCACCTGTTAATCTGTCTCCAACGAGACGCTGGCAACAGCGGTGTAGTCACAGGGAACTGATTGAAAATCGAAGCTGTCAGCAAAAACGCCGCCCTGACAGGTGCGCTGCAAAATAACAACAGCTGAAATGATTCTTCTTGCAGGGCGCAGTTTGTGTGTTGTAACAAATAAAATACTACTGTTGTGGGATTTTCGAAATCGATTTGGTTTTGTTCATACCACAATAAAGCTTGTCATGTTTTCTTTCAGAATCCGAAGACATATATTTCAAGCAATGCGCTCAGTTTCTGCCAAAATTCTGATTAAAATTGTAAAGGCCGCTCCTGTAGAATGTTGCATCGGGTTCCTAGAGAAGAGCGCGTTTTGAGACACGCAGAAACTTTCATGCAACTTTCACAGCTTTTAAAGAACATTTTAAACAAGATACAGAACCTTTTACATCACGGAAATTAGTGGCAGAGTTCTACACGGGGCAAAATGCCTGAGCTGAACGCACCTCCCGACAGAAATGTCGGACCGGAGGTAGGTGGGCGATAATTAGGGATTCACTTGGAATGTTGCACAATTTGAAAATGTGCGAGGGGAAAAGAGCTGTTTGAATGAGCTTGCAAGACTACAAACACGGCGATGTTTGTTGGGTAATAGGAGCAACATGTTGTGTTGCAAATAATGGGCAGAAAGGGAGGAATATTCGTCTGCCATTCCAGAGCAAAACAAGTGCAATTTTTCGAAGATACTCTTTGATGGTCGAGGTTGAACGAGCCAGCCATCTCAGTGGAGCTGATAGCTTTGAAACCAGTTGCATTCTTGTGTGCATCTGTCCACACTGACTACCCCTTGCCCCCTGTTTACCACCACGCCCCCTGGGCCATACCCCTCCCCGTGGGCCACAACCCGACCCCCCAGGCAATGATTCCTCCTCCAGGTTTTGCCCCCTTCCTAGACCCCCAAGGCCATTCCCCTCCCTCATGAGGCCACAACCCCCACCTGGGCTCACAACCCTCCCACCTAGGAATGACCGTAAAACTTATTTCAACGTCGGTATCAATGAGCTGTACCAACCATTATCAAAGTGCTCGGAGAGCGTATTTCCGGTTTCCGACCACGTGTTTCCGGTTTGTGACCACGTGTCTCCCACGTGTTTCAGGAGTTCCAGCTGCGGATGGCGCTGAAGCTGCGGGTGCACGACGCCCCTGTGGGCGTCCCGCAGAAACGCGCCGATCTCGTCGCCGTCTCGAGCAAGTTCGGCCTCGTCTTCGTCGGGACGCCCACAGGTGAGGGCGCTGGGGTTGGGGGATGGTCAGACCCGTGGGGAGGAGGGGGCGCCCACTAGTGAGGACGCTGCAAACCGGGTTGGCTGTCACTACCTTTTACTGACTGAAAGCCACATTGGATTGTTGTTGGGACAGGGAGAGACGTACCAAATGTCAAAACACAGGACTGACCAAATGCGTTGTACGTCAGCGTGTTCAGTGGGTACGACGCTGAATAGTGCTCTGACGCTGGACATGCGCAGAGTAAACGTTGCTGTGGCACGATGAACAGCCTTTGTCACCATATCAAAACACTTTTGAATTCGTCACTGAGCTAAATTGTCCTTGTTTCACAGGCTTCAAGGTGCTGAACTCCGCGGACGTACTGAGCACAGCGCGGACGGTGCAGAAACCCGCGAGCACCGTCGTCACCGACTTCCGGTTCAGACAGGAAGTGCCCCTCGGCTTGACGCCGTCGCATGTGTCGCTCAGCGCGGACGACATGACGCTCGGCGTGTGCATCATGAAGGGAGACACGCCGGGCGCGCTCATGTATGACGTCAGAGGATTCGCGTCAGGGGTGAGTGACGCACTCTTTCGTAGAGTCTTTTGTGTAGTCAGGGGATTCCCGTCCCGCCACAGAATTGTCGCACACAATACACAAGCGCAACACAGGCACACACACACACACACACACACACACACACACACACACACAAGACTCGCACATGCACACAAACACACACGTAACCGTGTAACCGTATGCCAAGGCACGTAAAGATTTTTGCTTGTATTTTAAGTGAAGCACAACTCGAAAACCCGAAAACTCAACTGTGTGGCAAATGTGAAAGTTTTTGATTTGGTCCAGCCTCGGCACATCCGGTTCCGGCTGATTCAGAACTCTGGCAATGTGACCGGAAATTCGTTTAGCGTGTGTGCTGTGCCACACAACAGCACACATTTCCGAATTTGGCAAATTTCTGTGTGAAACAGGCATGAATGAAAGTTTGTTTTCCAGTGTTTGATGCATGACGTGGTGTTGAACTCTTCTCAATTATCGCTCACGTCTCTCTGGGCAGACGCCGGTGCTGCCGTTCCTGCAGGTGCGTCTCTCGACGACGCCGGGCGTGACGGTCACGGACGTGGCGTGGAACCCGGGCGCCGACCTCGCCTCCATGTTCTGCAGCGTCATGTCAGATGGCGCCGTCGCCATGTGGGAGATCGGCGACAAGCTCGGCATCGTCGGGTCACTTCCGGCGGACGTGGCGCAGGCCACGTGCTGTGAGTCTCCACTTCCGTTTCCGGTCTGACGTCGGTCTTGCCACTTGGAGGGGAAACCAATTTCCAATTCAGAAAGTTTGACACGTGTAAAGAAGAAAGATAGTGTCTTTTGGGGGAATCTTTCGGCATGAGGGAGGCCCGCCCTGGATCCATCGGAGCCTGTTCTATGGAACCAGTGTTGTGATACGCCACCCGACAAAAACTTGTCACAATAATTTCCGTGAGAACAAACACCTTGCCAAAGCTTAAAAAATATTTTGATGCTGCCAAACGAAGTTTGGGTCTTGGCAAGGCATTTGAGAAGCAATTTGAGCTACAAACGAAGGGTATTGTGACCCGCGTTTTCGAATGCGCTCTCCATGTTTACTCTGCTCGACGAACGCAAAAAAGACTCCATTCTGTGTTTGCCGCAGGTTGCTGGAGCCCGAAGGGGAAGCAGATCGTGATCGGGAACCGCTCCGGGGGGCTGACCCAGCTCGACCCGCTCCTCAAACCCAAGAAGCAGATCAACCCGCCCGCGCTGCAGGGCAAACAGCCGCACAGAGGTGGGGCGCACACACACACACACTCACACACACCACCATCACCACACACACACACATACACACACACACGCACCTGTGCATGCACACACACGCCTGTGCATGCGCGCGCACACACACACACACACACACACACACAAGTGAGAAGTATATGGTGTACATGTACACATACACACACACACACACACACACACACACACACACACACACAGAAAGGCCGGAACAAGTCACACTCATACCCAGAGACTCTTCAAACTTCAAACTAATTTCCGGACATTCTGTCTTGCACCGCAAATATCGGTGTGTTCCAACATTGACCTAACGCTCGACACGCCCCTCATTATCGCTCATTCCCACTGCAGTGCTGGGCGTGCTGTGGCAGAGCACGCAGGTCTTCATCGTCGCCTACACACCGCAGCTCGCTGAGGACACCGACCCCCCGCTCATCATGGTCGTCAACGTGCCGGTGCGTGACACGTCACCAATTATCGCTCAGTCAATTAAAGAACAGGATTACGTTTGTGATTGCCTTGTGGTGGCGGACATAGAATTTGGGCGGCTTGAAAGGGTTCACGCGTCCAACAATATTTGGTGTGCCTGAAAATTTCAAGAGGGGGTGTGGGGGGCTAGTCATGGACTTGTTGCCTGTTCTGTCTTCAAAAAATAGGCCTGCCGGCCTCGCGTGATTTACATCAGTCAACAGTTCCAGACAAGACCAGTTGGCAAGGTGCCCATGTTTTATTGCTGCATTCCAATAAAAACTCTTTCTGGTACCTTATCCTCAACTGAGAACAAATCGACAGACCAAATATGAATACAATTGAGCACCATTTTCCTGGAGAAACTGCTGTACACATACTTTTTAAAGAGGCTGCCTGAAGTGTTCACGCTCGACCAGTACCCGGCCGTGGCGCAAATCACTAAAAACTTTGCCCTGTTACCCTCCAGTGGGTTGTCGGGGAAGGGGACGAAGGCTTCTTTTGTGAGGCCGCCACGCACAATGGCATGAGCGTAGACGGCACCGCGTACTGTGTGAATGAAACCCCCCCCCCCCCTGTGTCACGTCTGGTTGACAGAAGGGGGTGCCCGCCGTGTACACCAACTACGACGACCTGTGCTACGGGACGGGAGACGACCGGCCGCCGTCCTTCTACATGAGGCTCATCCAGGACTGGTGAGGCACATCAGCGGACACGTGGGGTGGGCACGCTTTGGTTTCCCTGCGCTCTCAGCGCGTTCTGCGTCGCCGACACTTCGTGACCATGCAACAAAGTGTCTGGACCAATGAGATGCGATGAGAACGCAGGAAATCATAACTTGACGACCCCTCGTGCTTTGCTCGCTGCTTCAGGGGTTCTTCGGACACGCCTGAACAGAATCGTTGAACGTTCGTGCAGTTTGCTACAACTTGAGTCAACATCTGCGCCGGTGCTTATCCTTGAGATATTTTGGACCACGTGTCGCTGTGTCCTTGACCTTCACTTCGTGTCCTTGACCTCGCGTTGCCTCGTGTTGCAGGAACTTGGCCTTCTTCGCGTCGGCCACGTCGGTCGAGACGAGCTTCCTCGGGAAGAGCGCGCAGGATCAGGTCAGTTTGCTTCCGCCAGGGTGCGCGTCCGTTCTCAGCGCGCATGCGCACAGCATCTCACCGTGGAGAACCGGAAGTTAACGATTTGCAATGGTTTCCGTGTCACGTGGAGGGCGGAACGTACCAGGTGCCAAGTTTCACAGCGCGGTGCTCTCTGTGAGAGGCCGTGGTTTTGCTGAGTGGGCGCCATCATACAGCGCCATCTTGTGTCTCTGAGAACGCGTCACGTGTTTCCAGTGCAGAACTTGTGCGTCGTGTGAGCGATAATTCAGTAGTTAGCAACGTGCACTGAAGTGATGTGTCACGTGTTTCCGGGTCAGAACGTGTGAGGGGTGTGGGCGACAATGGAGAACAAGAGATAACGTGTGTCTGGGTACGTGAGGCTGGTGAGCGATAATTGAAGTGTAGTGTCACGTGCTTCCGGTGCAGAACGTGTGGGAGCCGTGGACGATCGACGACGACACGGCGCGCGCGACGATGCCGATGACGGACGACAACACGCGCGACACGACGCCGACCGGCGCCGCGTTCGATTTCTCCCCGAGCGAGCCAATCGTCATCAGTGAGTCGTGTGTGTGTGTGTGTGCGTGTGTGTGTGTGTGCATGTGTGTGTGTGTGCGTGTGTGTGTGTGCATGTGTGTGTGTGTGTGTGTGCATGTGTGTGTGAGTGTGTGTGTGTGTGTGAGTGTGTGTGTTTGTGTGTGTGTGTGTGTGTGTGAGTGTGTGTGTGTGCAGGTGTGCGTGTGACCCTTCGACTTTTTGACCACCAAGCCGGTCGTCATCTGTCAGTGGTGTGCGTGTGTGTCAGGTGTGCGTGTGAAAGGGTGCGTGTGGTTTGTGCGAGGGGGTGTGCAAGTTACTCTTCACCTTCTCACTGAGCGAGCCCATCGTTATTGGTGGGTTATGCCTCTGTGTGTGTGTGTGTGTGTGTGTGTGAACACGTTCAACAGCGCGCAAGAGAGGGTGCGTGTATGGTTTGCGTGCGACCCTTCAACTTGTCGCCAAACCCATGGGTTATCAGGCGTGTGTGTGAGGTGTACGTGCGTGAGGGTGTGCGCACATTCATTCATTCATTCATTCATTTATTCATTCATTCATTCATTCATTCATTCATTCATCCCTCCCTCTCTCTCCCCACAGGCGACACGCAGTCGTTCCCGGCGGCGCCCCTGCTGCTGCTGCTCTCGACAGATGGCGTCCTCATCGCGTACCACGTGGTGCTGACGGGGGCGCCGAGTCTGAACCGCCCCGCGCAGCCGCTCAGCGCCGCGGGGATGCGGCAGGCCAAAGGTGCGTCCCGCCACCGGGGGGGGGGGCGCTCACAGGGAGTTTGGGGAGTTTTAGCAGCACGCTCCGCAGCCGCAAAACGTACATAAAGCACGTAGCTTACAGATGCAACTCCCCTATTTTGGAAGGGTCCACAAACAATAAAGTTTATTTCTAAAGTCAGAAATCTGAGGAATCTTACTTATTATTTTCAAAGCATTGAGTTTCCAAATAGCTCACAAACCCAACAGCGAGGTCTTGGAAATAATATGAATTTAGTCAGTTTTTATACCTGTGGACTCTTCCAGAACTGGGGAGTTGCATCTGTGAGCTACGTGTTACATCTACATTTTTCGGCTGTGGAGCATCCTGCCAAAACAGCCTTTGTTCGGTACTCCCCTGTCGTATCTCAACGAGTCAATTCCTGACAACCTAAATTTTCGTACGAAGATTGCAATTGCAATCTGTCTGCCGGCATGTGGTGGTATCAAGGTGCTGGAGCCAATGGTGCGCCTGTCCCAAGGGGGGGGGTGACCTGTGCTCAAGGGAGTTAGCACCCCGCAGGCGAACAAAACAAAGCGTTCGGCGGGGCGGGCAAGCCCTTCGTTTTGATCAGATTTTTGACAGTGGTGGTGGAAAATCCCATGTTGTCTTGTGGTGTACGTTTTGACAAAATTTGTGTTTTGTCTGTGTGCGACTCCATTGTGTTTCTGAACCACGTTCTGTTTCAATGCATTTCAGTGGCGCAGTCTCCCGTGGCCGCTCCTGCCCCGGCGGCTCCCGCCGCCCCCGCCGCCGCCCCCTCGGGCCCCGCCCCGGGGTTCGGGCTCCGGCCCGCCCAGCCCGCCTTCGGCGCCCCCGCCACTCTGGGAGGAGGTCCCACCCTGGGGTCCAGCGACGCGACCACCAAGACCATCTTCGGAAGCGCGGGTGAGGATATGTGTGTCAGGCATGTTTTACAATGGATGTGTGCTTCTTTGCAGTGCATTTCAATCCGAAACCCATTGCGTTTCTTGTTGTTGATAGAGTGGATTAGTTGTCTTCGTGCAATGTCCGCAGCTCAATAACGTGTGGCCGTTGGCTCGTTCATTGTTCAAAGTCCCAAGCACCTGGTGGTAGAGTCTAGTGCAGTGTAGGCAGCCTGGGCCAGATGTCCCCTTCACACTTTGTCTACCCCCACAGACTTTGTCTCCCCCTGTGGACTTTGTTCCCCCCCCCCCACACACACAGAGACTTTGTCTCCTCCCCACAGACTTTACCCCCCCCCCCTATGTATGGTATCTATATAAGGCAGAGCACCAAGAGCCTGGAATGAGATAAAACAAATGCTTCTCGGGACTTCGCACTGCAGTTGCTTCTCTTATTATTGATGCAGTGCGATGCCTTTTGTGCCCTCATTCACGGACGCGATGTGTACCGCAACCAGTGGAGGTTCAGCATCATGTACCCGTTGGTGGTCGTGTTTCTGCAAGTTGTTTTCTTGGCAAAAACACGTGACTGTCAGGACACGACTCAAATCTGACGTGATGGGTGAAAATACATCTACCCGATGCAACACAAGCCTCATCAGAAAAGGGATTGGTTGCGCCGAGGTGCAAACCTGTCTCTTCCTGACCTGACGGCGTCGTTTGCAGCCGCGGGCGGCGTTCCTGAAACGCCGTCGTCGGCGTTCGGCCTCGGGAAGCCGCTGAGCTCGTCGACGCCGGCGCCGACCGGAAGCGGCGTCGCGCACGTGACTTCCGGCGCCGCCGCGCCTGCGCAGTCCGTCTTCTCGTTCACGACGCGACCCGCCGCGCCGCCCGCCACAGCCACGACCACAGGTGAGAGAATTGTGAGCTGCAGCAGATTTCAGTCCTCAAAAAGAACGTGGGTGTCCCTATTTCACGTGCCAGATCTATGTAGTGAGAGAAAAGAACGGCCTCACGACCGTTCGCTGTGCTGTCTCCCCATCCGGTGAGTTTTTGCCGCCGCTCGCTGGTTGAACGTCGCCCCGTAGAGGGCGCTGGTTGTCACCGGTGCTGTCTCGTAAACATTTCCAGGCAACATGGCCTCTTTCTGTTCACGTTTGCACGATTCATTGCAGGAGGCGGCTCCCTCTTCAGCCTTCTCGCGCCCAAGGCGCCGGCTCCAGCGACCAGCGGCGCCCCGGCCGCTGCCGGTTCCTCAACCGGCTTCACCTTCACCACCCCAGCCGGCGCCGGCCTTCAGTCCGCTGGAACCGACAGGAGTCTCGCCGTGCCATCTGCAGCCGGCAGCTCCGGGTTCGGTCTCCCTCAGCAGCCGGCTCCAGCGACCGGCGCCGGGACAGCTGCTCCCAGCGGGTTCTCGTTCAGTCTGCCGGGCGCCACTACTGCGAGCAGACCGACAGTGACGCCGGCCACAGCGACGGCGGCGCCGCCAGCAGCGCCGTCAGCCGCCATCTCCGCTGGTATGTGCACCAGGTGGCGCAAAATTGTCACGTGATGATTTCAAAATCTGGCACTGCCTTTTGACCACAGAGAAAGCTGTGTCTGTGAGGTGTGGAAATGGTACCAGCAGCGCCTGTACACAGCGATCGTGGGCCTGCCTGCCTGTGACCTTCAGATGTTTCAGATCTTGTTGGTTGTTGCGCACCAAGGGGGCGCGTCAGCGACGCTACAATTTCACGCATGCGCACGCCACATTTTCACGCGTTCGGTATGAAATAGAACCGAGTGTCAAAAGGGCAGAAGACAAGACCCTTTCCACTTTTTGGCTGTCTGTGTCAAAAGGGACCAAAGTGCCTTTTGGCCCCATGTCACATACCTTAAACTGTGGAAAGGTACATTGGGACCTTTTCGCACTGATCTCAGAGTCAAAAGTGTCTTGTACCCTTTTGACGCGGGCACCTTCTCACACGCCAAGACGGTAACTTCGCGCATGCGCCGCACGTGACTGGACTGCGTGTTTCATGCAGGTCGCCCAGCGGCTCCTGCGGCGCCGTCGGCGGCGATGAGCTCCGGGATCCTCGCCGACCTCCCGAACCGAGGCTTCACGGCGCCCGCGTCTGCCGCCAGTGAGTCCGACTCCCCCCCCCCCCCCGCGCGATGTTCACCCGTGAACATTGCAAGTTCAATCTGAAATAGCCAGGCACCTGCTGCTGAAAATGATGCTCAGAGGCTTGAAGAGTGCCTGAATCGCGAGGCTCCAACGAGTGAAGAGAAAGATCGGTGTGGTGTTTGTGTGTGTGTGTGTGTGTATGTGTGCATCTGTGTGTATGTGTGCGTCTGTATGTGTGTGCGTCTATGTGGGCATGTGTGTGCGTGTGTGTGTGTGCATTTGTGTGCGTGCGTGTGTGTGTACACTGGGTGATCTGCGTCTGTGTGTGTGAACGTGAGTTTGAATGACAGCACTCACCTGCATAAGGGGGTGTGTGTCTGTGTGTATGTGCGTGTGACCCGGACTGTGATGAGTACGTCAGAATCTCGCTCGTCCTCTGCAGGTGTGTGTGTGTGTGTGTGTGTGTGTGTGCGTCAGAATCTCGCTCGTCCTCTGCAGGTGTGTGTGTGTGTGTGTGTGTGCGTCAGAATCTCGCTCGTCCTCTGCAGGTGTGTGTGTGT
>JAAUXT010022311.1_pt1 | contig 16754 bp, 13 predicted proteins | sample 7278171 | NCBI WGS metagenome assembly JAAUXT01 (sample SAMN14350112, study PRJNA611818) | marine sediment metagenome | isolation source: surface marine sediment (1.8m) | place: French Polynesia: Moorea | collected 2018-08 | reverse complement strand
TTATATCCCTCACCACTGGCAGCTTTATTGGACTTGTGTCTCTGGAAGAACTTGACCTCAGCTGGAATAGAATCACTTCTCTCACTGGTGGAGTCTTCAGCAACTTGTCTGAATGTAAGAAGCTGAGTCTTTATCACAACAGAATCACATACCTCACCACTGGAAGCTTTGCTGGACTTGTGTCTCTGGAAGAACTGGACTGCAGCAGGAATCTCATCACTTCTCTTCCTGCTGGGGTATTCAGATGGAAGAAGCTGAATCTGTGGGGCAACAGAATCACATCCCTGATAGCTGGTAACTTCTCTGGACTCATGTCCCTTGAGGAACTAAACCTGGACAGAAATTACATCACCTCTCTTCCTGATGGGGTCTTCAGTTACCTCTCTCAATGTAAGAAGCTGAGTCTGGGTGGCAACAAAATTACATCTCTCACAGCTGCAAGTTTCACTGGACTGGAATCTATGGAGGAACTTTCTGTGTATGCAAATCAACTCAGTTCTCTTCCTGATGGAGTCTTCAGACACTTGCCTCAATGTAAGCAGCTGAGGCTGTGCTGCAACTCAATCACATCCCTCTGGGCTGGAACCTTTACTGGACTGGAGGTTCTGGAGGAACTGGACATTTCACAAAATAACATCACCTCTCTTGCTTCTGGAATCTTTGATCCCTTCCGCTCCATCAGGAAGATTTCTTTGCTGAGGAACAGACTGACAACTCTGAGCCAGGATCTCTTCACCAACCTGCCCCGCCCTCTGGAACTGAGCCTGAGTTTCATTAGAGAGGAACAACAGACCAACCAGTGGAACTGCAGCTGGTTGTGCTGGCTGAAATTTGAGGAGCTGCATGCAACTGTCTATTGGAAAACTGTTTCCAAATATTCCTATCATCCGAGGTGTGCTGATGGTAGAGACTGGAGTTCCCTGGTGTGTGGAGATGCAGGTATGTTGTGAAGGTCTTGGTGAAACAGAACTCTCACCACTGAAAATGATCCACCAAATTGCCAGAAAAAGCCTTATCTGAAAGGAAGGAAATAGTCAAGCGCAGGAGGTTTTTTTGAGATGATACAGACAAAAGTAGTTCTTTTTGGCCTCATACTTTGACTTGTTTTCTCTGTTCATTGCAGTCATGTTTTTCTCACAGTTCAAAGCCAAACATAGTGTGACAAAAATACATATATGTCAAGATGTAGGGCCAAGTGTTCCACGCTGACAGTTGTTTCAGATTCCCTGTAGAGTTGAAAGTGGTGGCTTGTTTTGAAAATGAGTCTGTTCCATCTTTGTTCTCCCAATAGGTCATCCAGAACTAGGTGATCTGACCACTGAGGAGCCTAAGCCTGATGTCACCATTTCATTGGTTCCTCAAAGTACTCCAGCCATGGATGAAGATTCTGCTGCAACTACAATGCAACAAGAACATGAGAAAAGTGTGTATGAATTTGCTGTGTTGTTGATAAGATCACACATTGAAGACAAATTTCAAGCAGAAGAAGAAAAGGCTTTCTCTGTTGCAATACTATTGAGGGCAAAACAACACATCTGTGACAGCAAGCAACCTCTTTGGTTTGTGCTCCCTGTTCTGAAATGGTGTGGCTTTTTGCAGATTTGACGTCAATTTGGATTGGTGTTGGAGTTGGGTTCCTCATCCTTCTCACCATCTTTGTTGCACTGACTGTTGTGGTTGTGGTTTTCTGTATGAAGAGGTAACTTTCTTGACAGGAAACTTTGCCTTGTTCAGCCATTCATTACTTTGGCAAAAAGTTCTGATTTTGCATGGATGTTCTTTCCTTCAGTAGAATTTGATTGCCACATGCTGGCAGAAATTAGTATGGTTTACGCATCCCCACAACTGCTTCTGCTGTTTTGTTTTTACAGAAAACAGCAAAGATATACAGCAACCACCTCTGAGGCACAAGCACCAGCAGAAGAGAATGAAGGTAATGAGTACCTAGACATGGCTACCTACACCAGCCTCAACACAACAGACCCAAACACCAGGGCCTCTAAGATGAGCTCCTCCACTGTGTATGAAGACACCTGCACCTTGGACTATGCTGAGCCTTATGCTGATGGTTGTGGTGAAATATCTGTCAATTATGAGCTTCCAGGGGCCATTGGGGCTGGATCAGTCACTGAGTACCAAACAGAAGGTGAGATACCTGGAGATTATAAACTTCCTGGGGCAATTGGAGCTGGTGATGTCACATTCTACCAGATACCAGAACAGAGGGACAATTGATTGGGAAATTGAGGTTTGTGATTTTCTGTTTTTCCCTTGATCTGCTGAGAATTACTTCTGTTGTTCCTTGTCATGAATCTGTTGGTTAAAAATCAGTTGAACAAGATGTATTTGGTGCAAGTGAACTCTTGACAATTGTTTCTGGGATATGTCCTTAGGGAGAATGTACAAACAGGAGGTGGTTCAATGAAAAAACTGTTTTGGGGTTTGACATGCTGTGCTTGTTTTCTGCTGATTATGTTGTGGGAGTCAACCTGGCAGACAGTCAGGTGGTGTCCAAAGGTATGTTTTGGCAATGACAAATGTATGGTGGCTTATTCAGACTCTCTACTTTAGAGAACTGTTTTGGGGAATTTTACATGTTGCAGTGGTTTTTGTACTGGTGCACATTTCAATTTTTCACCAGAGTGAAAAAAAATTAATGTGTTGGGTTGGAACAAAGGACTGCTAATTTGTTGCACTCAAAATGCAGAGAAAGCATGCAAAATAATTGTTATGGAGTTTAGTGCATTTGCATCAGAGGCTTCCCATGAAAATGGATGCAAACTCACATGAAAAATATTTTCAAGTCAGGACAATGCATACTATTGTCCTGTTCACCCCTGGTTCCACAAACACATAATTCCTGTTGCTTGAGTGCCCACATACCACCAAGACAAGGGATTTCCAGTGTTCAAATCACATGAAGGTGTAAGTCTGGAAATTCTCACACCATTGCTCATGTGTACCTCTCAGTCTATGGAACCTCTTGATCATGAAACTGAGTCACAACATAGAGGTTTGGTGACACGAGGAAGAGGTTGGGTGACAGTTTGTCTCTGTGTTGTTGCCCAATAACTCCCAAGTGTTTTCACCTAGCCTGTTCAATATTAGCAACCAACCCTTTGGGTATACTTAGATGCAGACCCAGAGCTCTGAACCTGGACCCTCCTGACCAGACCCTGTACCTGGGTCTGGCATGAGCATTTCACAAAGTTCTCCTCCGGTGGGGCTCATGCAGTGTGTCTGCTGATTCGAACACATCTGCACAGAACACAGTTTAAGTATCTAAAAATCAGCACTGCTTCCGGAAAGGGTGTTCAAATTTGGTGTGAATGCAGTGTTTGAGTTGGACATGCTGGTGAAAGGTGTTTGACTTGGTCCTGCACACGAATGCTCCCAACTAGGGTCTGACACCAAAAACCCACAGAGGATCACACTGCTCTTCAGAACTGGACTCAATGTACTGTGTTACAGATTACAACAAAAACGAATTTTCCATTCTTTCCATGAGGTGCAAAATTCAACCTTGCAGATCAGAATCATAATTTCCTCCTCAGACTGGTGGGTGAATTGTATGGCAGTGAATGGCTCGGCACGTGTGTCAATACGAGAAGCAAGTGCAGTGTTGCACAAGTTTGCCCAAGACAATAAAAAGCAAACATTGAAGTTTCCTCAAACTCTGGTACTTCCCTCATTTGGTCATGAACGTGAAACACTGTCTGCTCCACAGGCGTGAGTTCTGCGTTCTCACGACCCTCCGGTCTTCTGTCCATTTATCCAGTGTCAATCAGGAACGAGTCATTTCGCTAACTCAAATTGCTCTCCATTCTCCCCAACACAAAATAATGTCCACAACATTAAAATTGTACATGTGATACCATTTGAAAGGACTGCACCCCCTGGCTGCTTATCGTCTATTTTTTTGTGCTGCATGCAGGAGATAGAAAAATTGTTGTGTGACACTTTTTGTTGTTGTTTCAAGTTGACCAGCCGTATTCCTTCAACTACTTCTCATGCCACCCGTGCAGTATATGCAGATGTGAACAAAAAGTCTCTCAGGGCAGGGTAAGCTTGGCATGAACTGAAGGAAGTGTTCGAGTTGATGTGGTTTGACTGTGTCGCCACGCATGCATGGTTCAAACATAAGCCAAAGAATTTGAGAAACTTGCTTGAAATGAACAAACTCTGACCACTCATGTAAAACTGAACCTGTGTGTTTGAACTAGACCCGTGTTCCAACAGGATGTTGTGTTGAAACCTGATTTGTCAAGTCATGGGGCAGTGTGCAGCGTGATCTGTTTCAGCCAATCACAGGTCTCCAAATTGAGTCAAGAAAAATGAAGCCTTCGGCCACACAGGCAAGCTTGCAGGTGTGAAGACATCTGATTTTAGAGAGGTTTCAATGGAAACACGTCCGCACGAGCATTTTTCACACCGCAACCCATGTTGCCACGTGTGTCATCTCCCTGGCAGTTTCATGAAAACAGGCCTTTCTGCTGACATTTTGGCAACACAAAGTTGAAAACAAAGTCTTTCTACAAACACATGAGAAGTGTGACAAAAAATAGTGTAGAATATGATGATTTTATCACTTTTAAAATGTCTATTCCCATGTTTTCGGGACCTTTTTTGGCATGTGAAATGGGAGGGACATGTGGTCAGCCCATCACCAATGACGTGGCATTGTGCATCGAAACCTCCCTATTAAAAATCACCAGTGAATTTTGGTTTGAGTGATTCTCAAAGCCATTACCCATACAAGTAACCTGGAAAAAGTTTCCTTTTGTGTGGTGTGACCATCATTGAATGTCTAGGTATGACAAAGATAAGCATTACGTGCCTGGGATGGGGACAGGGTGAAGCCATTTCTGTTCACATCTGATGCAAATTGTTCTGTCCTTAGTTGTGTGAATCCGGTTTCTAAAATAGCATGTACAAGTCTGTACCAACATTGAGGGCTACTCTGCATGGTCAGTCCAGTTGTCACACATCTGTGACAGTGTCCGAGTATGGTGCGGTGGTCTGATAACCAACACAAGATGTTTTGTGTTTTGCTGTTAGTTCAACCAGAGGAGATTCCACTCTGTGCTGTGAGTACTCACTCAGACCCGCAGCTGCTTCTGTACATCAGGGCTCTTCGACTCTTTCACATTCAGGGTCTCATTGAGAGCAGCCACTGAATATGCATGCATACACTTCTGATGCTTTTAAGGTCTTGTTCTGTCAACAATATGGATCAACAATACAACTTCCAAGCATACCCGATAATGCAACTTCCAAGTACAAGTTGATCTCGCAAGGCAATCCCTGAATCAAATATGTGTTTGTGGCAAGAACCGACCATGCATCCTTCTATCACAGTGCGTGCTACCACAGTCCTTGCAAAATTGGGGTTTTCATATTGGCAGGTGGTGTCAGAATTTTTGACGCATGCGTCAAAATTTTGAAGCGGGCATTAAAGTCAACATGACGCCCAAGCTTGCCACACGCGTCAAATTATCAGTCCAGACTGATCACAAATTTTTGACGCGGGCATTAATTTTTTGTCGCTGCATCACCAATGTGAAAACCCTTATTGGCTATGTTCCAGTCTCACGCAACATGACTGTGTGCATCTCAGTGGGGACCCAGGGGAATCCAGGAGGGGGCCTGATCATCCCAGGTTTATCCACAGACTTTGAGATCAAGCTTTGAGACCAGCAGCCCCTTGCAGGGAGCACCTTGCTGTTCTTAGTTTTGATAGCGTTTCACACATACATACATACATACATACACACACACACACACATACACACACTTTCAATGCGAGTCAGTGTCATGCACTGGCAGGGGCTTTGTTGAACTTTGAGTCAGTCTGTCCTGCATGTCCTGCGATGTCGGCTGGAGTTGGGTCTGCCCAAATGTGGGCAGGCCCTACCCTGCCCCAAGACAAGCCCGAGTGGTTGATGTTGAGCCATCACAACAAATACAATTTCAATGTCGCTTCTCACCATTCTCATAAATTTAGGAAGGCCCAACTTACCCTCAATTCGGAGAGCTACCACCCATCTGCATTTCTGGGTATGACACTCCCGACCCGACCTTGAAATTGCTGGTGGGTCCAACACCCCTCCCAGATACTCGCTCAGTGGGTGCAATCAATTCTAAAACAAAGGTGATCAGTTGATGATTGATAATTGATGATACATTATTGGTTTCAGCACAGTGTGATATGACACTGGGACTGACACCCCCTAGTGGAGCAGAATAGAACCCACCTCTTCTTCATCGTCTTTGAGTGGAAGAACAAGAGTCATTCCTGTTGTAAACCAACCTCTGGAGCATAGGTGAGTCCCTGCCCTTGCAGGGTTTCTGCCTGCAGCCCCATGGACCCACTGGTGAGCAGGTCCAAGACAAACAGGTATGCATACGAATGTTGGTCGACAGGTGATAGCTTGTCGATTTACTGACACAACTCAGCAGTTTGGCATCGCAAGGTCATTAGTGGGTGATTGATTGATTGATTGAGAGATGTTGTTTTATTGTTGATTTTGGAGCATGGTTTCATGGCATTGACAAATTGAGAGATTGCTGACCAATTGACCATTGATTTTTTAATGTTTTCAAAAGAAAAATTTTGTTGTTTGAATTATTTTCAGCCCTGGAAGCATGGCCTATATTGTCAGCATGTATGTGTCTGTGACAGTGTGACCCAATCATAGGACCCGCTCCCACTGGGAATTTCATTGGAGGTTCAGATCTGAAAAAAACATAGGCCGACCAGCCTCACGTTGTCAGAGTGTCAGAAGCACACTGTAGTCAAAACTACCTATCAGCATTTTCCAATCAATGGTCATCTGTACCAGAACACTTGATAGATGCTTCTGGCCCCATGTCAAAACTAACCCATTTGTGTCAGAATACATCATTGGACATTTCACCAATGGTGCACTTTGTGCCCTGGATGGTACCATTCTGGACACTGAAATTCGCTCCTTGGAACTAACTGTGGCATTCTGACTCTGAACAGTGCCATTCTGACTCAGACATTCACTCCAAGCCTGACCAGTATGTTTCCACACAGAACGGCCCATTTACAACCCATAGATGTGCTGTAAGTACCCTCAATGCATGAATATGATATTGTTGATAACTGTTGAGAACTGTCAAGAGTGTCTAGAATTGTTGTGAATGTCTGGAATTGTCTAGAATGTCTAGAATTGTTGAGAATGTCCAGAATTGTTGAGAATGTCCAGAATTGTTGAGAATGTCTAGAATTGTTGAGAATGTCTAGAATTGTTGAGAATGTCTAGAATTGTCCAGATTGTCAAGACTGAATACTTATATGTGTGTGTGGTGCTCACATTACAGATACGGAATGGTAAATTGCTCATTTGCTCCTGGAGAAGTGAGGAAATCTTCAGTGTCACAATAAAACAGATAACAATACCCACCAATAAAAGTGTGAAAAGGTTACCATTCACATCAGAAAGTACCTGGTGACTGTTTCAGCTGGCATACTGTCCAAAGTGTCCATTCAGGATTTCAGTGCGTATGAGGGTGAAAATGTCCCTATTCAGGGTCAAAAGTGCTGTGTTATGCTGAGAGCACATATCTGAGTCAAAATGTCACTGTCCAGAGTCAAAAGTGTCTGGTGGGAAAGTGGGAATGAATCCAGTAAAGATAAGTACCCCGTCAGGGTGATAATTGCACCATTGCAACCCCCAATAGTACACTTCCGAAAACCTCAGGGTGCTTTGGGCTCAAATGGTCATTTTCAGTGACAGAAGCACCCATGGGTAGTTTCCACATGGACGATCATTGAGCGGAAAGTATACAGTTACATTTTTGGACCAGGTACTTCTGACCCGCCAACAACATGATTTGCAGTCAACAGTTCAGACAAGAGCACTTGGAACACTGCCAACTTTTATCCACTTCCTTTTGACAAAAGTCAGTTTTTCGGCATAGTCTAGAATACAGAATAAATCTACAGACCAAATATCAATAAACTGAGTACTATTTTTTTGGAGAAAGTGCATTAGACAGAAAAACATTCTGGATGCCTGTTGTGCTTGCGCTGGGCTGGTACCCAGTGCAAATCACCAAAAATAATTTGAAATTTTGCTTGGGAAAAAATTTGATGCCAGGGAATGTGGCACAAAATGGCCTGGGAAGAAGCATAAGTTTCTTTTCAATTCTTGGTGCCAAAGAAGCAACATCACTCTCCACACTTTTGCTGCCAAATCTTATCCTTTTGGCACTGAATTGTTATGGACTAAGCAGCATGGTATAAATGGCAGGGTATTTCCACGACAAATGTCCTGCAAAGCATACTCATTTCTTATTTGGGAGAACAAAATTATGAGCCGGGTGCTGAATTTTGACACCATTCAAAAGACTCAAAACAGATGCAATCATGATTTAGATAAGCTCATATTGTCTGATCATGGAGTATCAAGAATTTCAAGAATGGTCAAAGAAATAAATATTTGGCATGACAAATTTGTCTTTTTGAACTCACACATGCCAACATGGGAATCAAATTTGTTGTATTCTGAGTTTAAGTTTTGTGACACATGAGAGAGGAACAATAGCCGTGTGAAATGGCCAAACAATCTGCAAAAAAAAAAAATTATTGCTCTGGGTCTTGCCAAATGCACTTGTTGGAAACAAAGTGAGGGCCTGAATTTATTTTCTGCCAGATACTTTTGTCTGTGCCCCTTTCTTCTTGCTGTGAGTACTAAAATCACAGTTTCTTTCAGGAATAGTTTTTTTGTCACTGCCTTTCTCTGTTTTCTGTGATGAAGCAGCAAACAAAATTGGATTGACCAGGGAACTCAGTGGAATCACCACTCCTGCTGTCCAACTTATCATTTCCACTGGGTATGTTTCTAAAAATAAGCATGTGGTGAAAATAATGCTGGAGCTCAGCCAACTCAGTGTGTTTGATCCTGTGATACACACAAACTTTGCAGTTTTTCCTTTACTTATGTTTGCTTTCCTTCCAGCTTTCTCCCCTGACTCTTTTATTTTTTTGACTGTTATGGAGTGACAAACAATAATGAATGTCATGGCTGATAGTTGAATGCCCAAAACAGATATTGTTATGGGTTTTGTTTGCCAAAATAACTTTGCTGGATCCTCAAATGGTGTGCAAAGAGAGCTTTTGATTTCTGAAACAAACCTCCAAGAAAGGCTAATTCCAAGTGAAATAAACATAACAAGAATAAAGAGGTAAGAGATCCACTTTCTCACATGATGTGTTGATTTGAAATGTGAATCCAGTGGGTGCATTGCCACCCTCAGAATTGAGAGTGAGAGAAATGACATGAGAATTGGAAGAAGAAGAGTGAATACAGTGACCACAAGAAAGGCAATTGTACATGCTGCAGTGTTCATCCAACTAGACATTCTGAAAACAAAATTATCTGAATAGTGCACATCAGAGTCAAATGAATTGACACTAAAATGCTGCCAGAGGGTTGTTTTGATTTGATTCCAAAGAAATGACCAGAGAAAATATTCATCACAAGGACAAACACTGAGACACAAATGTACGTGATCCTGCTGCCTTTGTTCAGCAATCTGAAACAAGAAATATGCCAAGGTTTGGGAATAATGTAGGTGCATTGGCAATCAGCCTTTGCACAGCAAATTTCAAATGTTGAAGCCAAAATTTGGTCAATTATGATTCCAGTGAGGATTTCCATATCTAACTGTGTGAGAGGGTTGTTTATCAAATTGAGAACTGCAAGTGTAACATTGTGGAAAATATTGTGATACAGGGTATCTAGTTCATTGCTTTCAAGTGTCACTGACAAAGCTGTATAAATATTTGTGAATGTTCTTCCCTCAATCAAACTTATGTTGTTACACTTCAGATTTAGAAAGGAGAAGATGTTCATTTCTGTAAAGCTTGATTTGGTAAGATTTTGAATAGAGTTGTGTGATACATCTAATGATCTCAAGGTGGCTGCTATGAATTTGATACCAGAAATGTGTGTCAGCACATTGCCTGTCAGATTAAGAATTTCTGCATTTTTGCTTTGCAACAGGGAATCTAGGTTGCTGAGCAAGCATGATTCCAGGTGATAAGCAACATATGGTTGAGATTTGAAGAGGAACTTGTTTCCCAATGTAACATTCTTGCACAAGATAGCCAGGTTCAAACAATCACAACCAGTTAAGCACTTTGTGTTCAGAAGCTCACAGAGAAGCTGATCATCTCCTGTAGGGCAGTCAGTTTGGCTATCACACAGATCATATACAGAAACACAAATGCGGGATTCTTTACATTGTAACTGGTTCTCACACATTCTGTTCATATGACACATTTTCTCAACATTCTCATCACTACCATGAGGGCAATCCCACCTTCCATTGCACACATAGCTCCAAGGGATGCAATGGGAATTGGGACACTTGAACTTGTTATTGCATTGAAAGAGATGACATTGTTGCAGGTTTGATCCAGATTTGCAGGGAACAAGGTGAGATCGAGTGTCAAGCCTGTATATGCAGATGTCATGAAAACTGAAACAGACAGAGTGTTTGCTTGAACAAGGCAACTGGTTCTTTTCTTCACACATAACACTAAACTTTCCACTTAATTTTCCATAGGTTGGAGGTTTGGATTTTTTAGATCTTGTGCTGGAGTTTCTCTGGTAGCTTGTACATGTTCCAGTTTGGTCCATGTAATACAATGAAGAACATTTGTTTCTGTTGTTGCAGGCAAAGTATTTCTGATACTTTTGGTCACAAGTGCAAAAATATTCATCAGCATTATCTCCACAGTCATTGCTGTTGTCACAGACAAAAGCTGTCAAAATATACTGGTTTTTGCCACACTGAAATAAGGATTGACCTGGAAAGCTGGAGTTATGCACAAAGGATTGACAAACAACCCACCCTGTGGCTGCCAGGGCCAGTGCTTGTTTCAGTGTGGTATGAATCCAAACTTTTTCAAAATGCAGTTCAGTGAATCTTCCAAACATTTGAAACAGAAGTACCAGATTTCTCAGGTATATTGCATCAACAAGATATTTGTATTCATTCAGAGTTTTGTTTTTCTCAGGCACAGTTGCCTCACATTTTCTGAGCATGAAACTGCCATTCTTTTCTGAGTATGAAAACCAGAGAAACCTGCAACATGTTTTTCCTACCATCACCTGATCTGGTTTACATGTTTTGGCTTCAACCCTGTTGTGATACTGTCCTTGATAATTACTTTCATTTGTCATACAGACAATGTTGGGTGTCATCTGCTTGTTACAGTCAACAGAGATCCAGTGAGCATTTGCCAGGGTTGGCATGAGCAGTATTGTACAATCAAGTACATCAACATAATTATTACTTGTTTGATTGTCACAGCTCAGTATGTTTGATATTGTACTATTTACAGGCATGTTACAGTCAGCATCAATATAATCACTGTTCATAATCATACAAGACTGTTGACCTGTGATAAATGTCCTGAACACATTAATCTTATACTTCTCTGCAACAAGCCAAGGCTTTTTCAACTCCTTGAAAGCCTGAAAAGACACTGGTGAGTATAACCAGTGCAGAGTTGTTTGCTGGAAGAAGGAGTAAGATGCAATTCATTGACTGCCAGTGAGCATCAAAAATCAGTGAACTTCCTCAGCCAAGTCCAATGCAAATCAACAGATCAAAAGTCAAAAATGAATTTGCTTCCCAAAGCAGATTGCACAGTTCAGTTTATTTTGATTTAAGTGGCAAGGGGTCAACCATCAATTCATTTTGCTGCCCAATGAAAAACAATCATTTGGTTCATTTCCCCCACCTCCAAGAATCAAAAGGAACTGAACAGTTGATTTTCCTCTTTGCCTGCAGAAAATACTAGAATTTGGGGGCAAGGGTAGGGTTGAGCACTGAATCACTTGTGTCATTTGCATTTGGAATGACTTGCATAGTGTTTCCCAAAATTGAAAGCTGCTCTACCATAACAGACAGAAACACTTACATTTATCTCAATTACTAACACAAATGGGCACAACACAGCACAAACAATAACAAGACTGGAGCTGGCAACCAAGTGGCACATAAATTTGTTCTTCTCACCTCATGTGGAAACATTTTCCTTTTTCTGAGGCCAATAAAAATGGCTTCAACTGGAAAAATCTCAGTTGACTTTTTCATCAGTGATAGAAAACTGTCCTGCTGGTTTTTGCTTTCAAATTGTGGAAGTATACCAAATGCATCCTTGCATAAGATCTGAGCTTTCTGCCAGGAAAATAGTTTGGGGCTGTGAGTAATCTCTTTTATGTTGCATGAGGGCAAAGTTGCAGGTGCATCCTTGAAACATAAAAAGAGCAAGTGATGATATATGTTATAATCTTCGGAGTACTTTGTCAGGAGAAATAGCCCAGATGGTGACACAAACATTTGTTTCAAGTATCCTGGTATCTCAGGAAACAGATGTGATACACCAAGTGCCTTTCCCCACCATTGATCCTTTGGGTGAGGCCACCAAATCAAAGTCAATTTCTTGTTCACATCTTCTTCTGTACCCCTGTCAACAAAAACTGATCTGAAGTTCCCTTGCAAAGCCAGAATTCTGTCTGCTCTTTCAGTTATGTTTAAGACTGAGGCCTCATAATACAGCTCCTGAGGTGACAACTGATAAGCTTTCCTGCAGCAGGGGGTCCTCATGTTGTTGTGAAAATGAACTTTCTGCAAAGTCTGTTCAAAACACATACAAGGTGGCATAAGAAACTATGAAACTTCAAACAAAAATTGGACCTCATAAATGCACAAACAAGGATCTTTGACATGAAAAAAGGAAATGTGAGAACTTGGTGAGGCAAGAGTGTAGATGTGAAGGTCTCAATCACCTGCATTTGAATTTTTACCCGAAGTTTTGAAATAAGTTTGTCTTGATCAGTTTTTAGTATCAAGATCCTGTTGTCCTCAATTGCTTTCACTTCAGTCCACCTTTGGAAAAGAACTAAACTTTGTTCTGTTTCATCAACAATGACTGTTTTGTACTTTGAACCCTTCAGGTGAATGTCCAACCAGCTTCTTCCTCTCAGTCCTGAAAACATAAATTTTAGGGACTTTTTGTGACTGGGAAAGACAGAGTGGTATTTAACATGAAAGGTTCTTGATTTGAGCCCTTTTAAAGTGATTGACATGGGACAGTATCCCCATAGCCAGGAGCACCATGCTGGATTTTTATGTAACTGTGCATGTTTGCTATGGTTTAGTATGCTATGAATTCCCTTGCTGTCCCAGTCTGTCACAGAAACATCAGTTTGTGCATCATGAATGAAGTCATGTCCAGCTGCTGCAAAGTGTTGCTTTAAAGCATAAGAATTTGTCAATAATGAATTGAATAAGAATCCTTCCAATTCATGCAAGAACATCTGTGGAGGATGTATTATTTTCTCCAACCTGAATGTTAGTTTGCACATAATGCTGTGCATATAGATTTCTTGACGAAGCCTCAAATTGTCAAATACATTAGTGTGGATGTCAGTGGTGAACTGCAGAACTGAGCACTCAGCTTTTGTCAAATCTAGTGTGAACACTACTTTCCCCCTCAGTACCTCAAACATTGACACAAGATTCCAGATGTGAGACCTCATCTGAGGCCAAGCACACAAATGTAGCCTGGCCACTCTACATGGAGTGCTTGTTATGTTCATAGTCACATTCAACTGACTGTAATTTGAGTATGAATAGACTGCAATGTGCAACTGGCTACTCACAGAGAATACCTTTTGTAACATGGCTGGATTTGACACAGAGGGATCACACATTGAAGTGATCACTTTGGGGTATGTTGTGGGCCTTGATATTGCTCTGTACCTCAAGAACTGTGTTTGGATGTGGGAATCAAAGAAGGTGACACCACCAAATTGGCACTCTGGTACTTCACCACCCTGGTACTGAAAATGTGACACTGCAACCTTCATGTGCATATGTGGGATGGTCTCGATATCATACCAATCAAAATGCACCTGCAGAGGATATGAAACAGTTTGTTGTTTGCCAGACAGCTTGAATTGTTTGGTTCTTGCTGCAAGAGCTGGTTTGTATTCAACCTGGGTGGAATAAACTATAGCTCAAAGTGAACTGTATTCTGTGGCCATGGGAAAAATACAGAAAATTACTGTAAATCCCACACAGTACAAATCTCTCACTTGAACCTGAGTCATCATTGGACAGAATTTTAGCATTGAACCTGCACCTGTCTGTATGGAAAGTGCTGTAAATCACCAATTTTTCAACTCTGATTCTTACTCTCAGCTTTTTATCCAAGTTGAAGTGCCACACTGCCACTCTCATTGATCTTCTGATCAAGTTTGGTATTTGCAATTTTTCTGCACTTTGTAAATAAAGGGAAAAGTGGAGATATTTTACAATGTAATCAATTTGGTGATACAAGCCTGAAGGTTCAAGAAGTTTCTTGTATCTTCCAGTGATCACTTCAGCAAGTTTGTCATTTTGAATTGCTTCCACTGCATACTCAATATTCAGTGTTTTCAGTTTTAACTGTTGTACAACAAAGAGCTGGTTAAAACTGCATTTGTAAATCAAAACATTGACATAAACCATCCATGCTGCTGTGTCATTATTTTCTTTGAGTCTGCTCCTCCAGTCAAAATGATCTAGAGGATTGTCAGCCTGAGCAGAGTTAACCAAGCAGCAAAAAAGATTTAGTATGGCAATGGGGGTCATTTGGTGTGTCTTATCTTATGTCTTTCAAACATAAAAGTTTCTTGTTATGACTTTTGAAGCCATGTTTGCTGATAACAGACATCTCTGTGTACTCCCCCTGAAGGCTTCTGTTCATTTTTGATTCAGCAGAATGTGGTTGCACTGTACTTGTTGCAGCGCCTTTTTGGCTGTGTTTTGCAATTGATGAAGACACCAGTCAGACAAAGATGACAAATCCCTGCTATTCAAAAGAATGTTTTGCCACTAGAAACAGTTTTTCCATTTGGCATTAGATTTGTGGTCATGGATTGGGAGACTTTGAATGAAGCAAAACAATGAAAGGACAACAGCTTCATTTCAAAAGGTTAGACAGGGTGAACAAAAAAATTACCCATTGTTCTGTATGCAATTTGATGTGATTTTTCTTTTTTCCATTGTGGAGCCTCCAACTTGCTGGACTGTGAGCACATGTTCAGAAGTGTAACATCTTTTTTCCTTTCCTCAGATTTTGCACTTGCAATAATGTTTTGATGCCCAGTATATCCACTTACCTGAGTGAATATCCAAATTACCTCTCTACTTTTACAAGCTGTAGAGTCTCAGGTAAACAAGTAAGGTTCTTTGCGGCAACTACTCTGCTGAACCAATTCACAAAATGCATTGTAGTCTTATTGTCACAGAAACATGACAAATATTGTCAGTGTATGTCTGTGACAGCTGTCACCCAGTCAGAACACTCAAAAAATGGGTCCACAGCAGCAGTCCCTTTATCAGTTGAGATGTTGTCAGTTTCTCAGTGAGTTTCAAGATGGACCCCACTTTTTTGCCATTTCAATTGCCCACATTTGCCTTGCCCACATTTGGCTTTCAAATGTCACTTGTCGAGGTGTGCACTTGGTTACAAGAGAAGTTTCCTAGTTGAGGGGTCAGAACTGGGCACATCTCAATGGGCTCTTTGTATCAAATCAGAGACACACCTGCTTCTACATCAAAATTTCAAGTGTCCACCAATGGATATTTTTGGTGTGAAGTTTTTTCAGTGACAAGCAATGAAACTTTTCAGGTGTTCAAATCTTCTCTCAAAACAAAACTTTTTTTTTCACATTTCACACTCCCAGGCAGAAGTGAATGATGTTTGTCTGTCCTTGTCCACTCACATCATCTTGTCCCAGAGGACACAATTTTAAATACAATAATTTCAAATATTGATTGCTCAAACTAGTCTGCTTGACCTGACAAGTAACAAAGATATGCATTTGAAGAAAACAAAATTTCTTTGTGAATAAGAAGCGTTCCCTGTAGGCTTTTCTGTGGTAGGATCACTGCTCTTGGATGGTGACTTCTGTCACCATAGGCTACCCTATTCTGACACAAATACTATATTGTCTTGCGGATTTTGCTGCAATTTTGCTTCTGCACACCAGTGAAAATAATTTTGCAGGACAATGTCTGCCCAAATAACATAAAAACAACCAAAAAGGAGAGTGAGCCATCAATTTGTTTTCTCTGGTGCAGATTGACACCGAAAATTAAATTTCTACACAGAGCCAACCACGCATCTTTCTCTGTTGCTGTCTGTCACAAAAATAGCTCTATGGAGCTCGCGGTGATTTGAGGAAATTTCAGTTGCTCTGATTTGGCTTGCTCTGATTTGGCTTGCTCTGATTTGGCTTGCTCTGATTTGGGTCACTCAGATTTGGATCGCTCTGATTTGGCTCACTCTGATTTGGCTCACTCTGATTTGGCTCACTCTGATTTGGCTCACTCTGATTTGGCTCACTCTGATTTGGCTCGGTTTTTTGTCAAAATTCTTCCTTTTTTCACTTAATATTCACAACTTAGGAACTCATTTAGCACACACCCAAATGAAACAAATTTCACCAAATGGAACTTTTACATATTGTTTCACAATAATATCCACATATAAACCAAAAGAATTGCCCAGTATCCATTTTTAAATTTTCTATTAAAAAGGACTTTTTGACCCAAACTTTAGCCCCACCTAAAAACCATTTAAAATTTTTCAAAAATCAAAAATTGAATGCTACCTCTCAAACCCCCATACAATATACTACATTTCATCAATATACTTC
>JAAUXT010046237.1_pt1 | contig 16756 bp, 23 predicted proteins | sample 7278171 | NCBI WGS metagenome assembly JAAUXT01 (sample SAMN14350112, study PRJNA611818) | marine sediment metagenome | isolation source: surface marine sediment (1.8m) | place: French Polynesia: Moorea | collected 2018-08 | reverse complement strand
TCGGTCCACTGCCCCCGAAAAATTATTTGAGCGCCCTGGAGCGCCCCCCCCCCCCCCCCCGCCACCGATCTAAATTCGAGTGGCATTCACTCCCATCACGTTCACTTCAATTGAGCATTTCAAAATTGCGCGCGACGCATCCCACACCACGTGACTCAAATCAAGATGGCGGTACGCGCGCCTGTGTCTGCGCGTGCGCGGGGCCTCACCTCGTTCTTGACGGGGTAGTTCTGTTCGCCTCGTTTCGGCTTCTTGTCTGCGCGCCGGCTCAGGTCGAGGTTCTTCATGTAGGTGGTGAGGATGGAGGAGACTGTGATGCCGGACAGGATACACATGACGGGCGCCAGCACCAGCATCAGACGCACCATCACTCCCTGTAACCAAGCAACGAGCAAACTCAAAATGGCGGCTGCGCTTCATCTCTCCGTTTCTATTGTTGTGCGTGAATCTGCATGAAGATTTCTCCGCGACTTAATTTGATTGCTTGTACTTGTGTGGAGCACGGTAGCATCGTGAAGAGGGTATGAGCAGGATGTGGTAGTCACCAGGTACCAACAGGTACGCCCGTGGGTACAGGGCGGACACCCACACAACACTATGCAATAAGCACGACGATTGAAACAAGAGTGTTGCCTGTTGAAGACGCGTGGTCATATTGGTGTTACAAGTGTGGGTATTGTTGCAGCCTGGGGCGGGCAAAGAGAAGCGTCAAAATTTTCAAATTGACACGCAAGGGCATGGTCCCCACACTTTGCTCCGACACTCAGCGTGGATCGCAAATGGCGTCGACGTGATGCTGCACCTGCTGTACGAACTGAGCACATCAATGTAAACTTGGATGCACACCATTTCAACACCCCTTTGCACGGATAAAACCCAATGTGGTGCGCCGTGACCTTGGTGTGCGTATGCGCTGTGACCTTGGTATGCATGTGCACTGTGACCTTGGTATGCATGTGCACTGTGACCTTGGTATGCATGTGCGCTGCGACCTTGGTATGCATGTGCGCTGCGACCTTGGTATGCATGTGCACTGCGACCTTGGTATGCATGTGTGCTGTGACCTTGGTATGCGTGTGTGCTGTGACCTTGGTGTGCGTGTGCGCCGTGACCTTGGTGTGTGCTGTGACCTTGGTATGCGTGTGCGCTGTGACCTTGGCATGTATGCGCGCCGTGACCTTGGTATGCGTGTGCGCTGGCGCATGCGCTGTGAACCAGGGGTGACTGCACTTACAGCGAAGTAGATGGACGTGATGCCGTACATGATGATGAAGATGTTGGCGTCCGTCAGCTGTTTGAAGCAGAAGTACAGACCGGCTGCAAAACAACAGCGACATTCATGAGTGAGAGGGGAGCTGGGCAGGACGCCTGACGTTGGAACAGGAATGTGTGTGTGTGTGTTGTGTATACAATGTGTATGCGTGAGGGAACAGTGGTGTTTGTGTGTGTGTGTGTGTGTGTGCGTGTACAATGTGTATGTGCGTGTGTACATGCATACGCATGAGGGAACAATGGTGCGCGCGCGAGCACGTGTGCATGTGTGTGTATGAGTCTGTGTACACGTATGCGTGAGGGAAGTGGCGTGTGTGTGCACTAATCCGTGCACGCGTGCACAATTGCCTGGTCAGGAACAAAGATGGAGTGCGCGCTCGTGTACGTGCGTGCGTGTGCGTGTATGCGTGCGCCCGACTGATCACCTGGGAACAGGATGGTGAGGACCTGGAGATCGAAGTAGAAGGACGACCACGTGGTCGGCTGGTGCTCCGACACAGAGGCGATAATAGGGATGTTGTTCTTCGCGTAGGACGGGTCCAGCAGAGAGTAGAAACGTCCCGTCCACGGCGAGATTTTACCTGCACGAACAAGCAACGCGTGTGAAAATATTGAAGACTTGTTGATACACAAAACACGTGCAAGCCTTGTGTCTAGAGAGTTGAGCCACGCCCAGACGTCTGTGTAGCGTTCTGCGCCGCCTTGAGGGACGATTCCAAGTGACGCGACGTGCGACGTCAAAACCGGAAGTGGTTCTGCCACGTGACAAGATTAAACCGGAAGTGGTGGTCGCACTCACCGAGCGCAGTGGCGATGCCAGCGGCACCTAGCGTCACGGCGAGGAACAGGATGACAATGGACCTGAAGAGCAGGTTGAACTGGTCGCGGTTGAGGCGAGAGCGAAGATAGTCCACGAAGGCGTGAATCTGACACAGCCCGAAGATGCCGAAAGCCTGCAAGAAGAAACAGGCTCACTCTGAAATGCAGCCACTGTGCGTGTGTTTGCGAAAACATGTGTGTGCGCGTGTGTGAATACTTGTGAGAATGAGCGAGCAGAATGTGTGTGTGTGTGTGTGTGTGTGTGTGTGTGTCCTGCACTTTGACAATTCACGATCATCACCGTACGAAAGCCGGAAGTGTCCCACCGGAAGTTGAGTACTCACGGCCATGTGCTCGCTGGACTGGACGGGCTGGAAGCCGACGAAAGAGATCTGCATGGAGAGGATGGTGCCGAGGCAGTAGACGGTGCAGTAGGAGACGTAGATCCGGTGGGAAAAACGCCCGGTGACCATCAGCGCGAACACGTGCATCGGGATCAGGTTGATGAGGAACACGTAGCCACCCCAGGACGACACCACTGAAAACAAGAACACAGCCGTGCTGAAGACGCGCGGTCACCGCGAGCATGACAAGTGAAAGTGCGATTTGGTTTGGGAATGGACGGAAACAGAAGCCGAGCGCGGGAATCGAACCCCCTACCCTTGGCTTTCGCAGATCTATTTTTAGAACTCACTGTAGAAGTAGGCGAGCGCGCACATGGCGGACCAGAAGACGGAGCCGGTCTTGACGCTCTTGATCCATAGCGCGTACGTCAGCAGCATACAGAAGATCGCGATCCCCTCGTTATCGTACGAGCCGGCGACGGAACGCGAGATGTACCCGGGCACGACGGCGATCATGGCCGCCGCCACCAGCCCCGCGCCCGCGTCCTGCAGAGAGACAACGTGGGGCGTTCAATTCACGCGCTGCGGTAACCAGCCTCGCGCGCGAGTCTTTCTCTGGCTCGTTGTGATGAGTACAGGGGCAGACCTTTCAGTGGCGGGTCCACGAGGAATCCCCTGAAGCAAGCGCTCCCAAGTTTTCTTTGACACTCCATTCTCAAATCTGTCAGATTCCTCGACCCCAATGCAAATCCCGTGTCCTGTGAGACGCGCAGCGTTGGAACGTGTGCACGGGTACCCGGTCACGTGACTTGCAGCCTTGACGATTTCCACCTGCTGTGCCCACCCGCCCTGACCCACTACATGCCACGTTCTACCAGTGCGTGTCACATTTCGGGGCGTTCGATTCAAGGCCCGAACACGTTTCAGAAAACGCTCAGCAAGCCAACAGAACATGAACGTCATGCGGATCAACAACATACTTCGAATAGTGTGGATAACACTCGCCTGTTGTCCCTATGGGAGGCATGAGAACGAGGCTGAGCAGTTTCAACACTTTGCGCTTGCGCAAAAAAATCCTTCAGGGCTTCGTGGCCCTCAACTCAGGCTGCGTTTGCACAGGAAGTGTCACGAGACAAACGCGTCAGACAGACGCGTCTGACGTAAAACGTGTCACGTGTACGTCCACGTGTACGTGGGGCACGCGTCTCACGTAAAACGTGTCACGTGTACATGGGGCACGCGTCTCACGTAAAACGTGTCACGTGTACATCCACGTGGGGCACGCGTCTCACGTAAAACGTGTCACGTGTACGTCCACGTGGGGCACGCATCTCACGTAAAACGTGTCACGTGTACATCCACGTGTACGTGGGGCACGCGTCTCACGTAAAACGTTTCACGTGTACATCCACGTGTACGTGGGGCACGCGTCTCACGTAAAACGTGTCACGTGTACGTGGGGCCTACCTTGAGTTCCTTGGTGAGCCAGAACGTGACGAGGACGGTGAACGAGGAGAAGAGCGGCGCGAGGAACACGCACACGTTCCGGATGTCGATCGTCACGTTCAGGAAGTGCATCGCGTTGTACAGCAGCGCTGACGTCACCATCAGACCTGCGCGACCATGACGTCACAATAAAATGCTGACGTCATCAGCTGTTGTCTGCTGCGCTATGACAGGCAGCGTGAGGCGACAGACCATTCTCCCCCAATTTCCCCACCTCCCATCCAAGGTACCGATTTGGGGTTTCCCAAGTCCCAATGTGCACCCATCTGGGTCCCCTCTTCCCTTTCGTGTACCCACTGGACAACTAGTACTCACTATCTGGGTTCTCCCTACCTCTGTGTACCCCCTATCTGGTATGGTACCCTCTTCCCCTTGGTGTACCCACCTGGGTAGCTGGTACCCTCTCCCCCTCCGAGAACCCACTGGGTAAAAAGTACTCACTATCTGGGCACCCCCTACCTCCGTGCACCCCAAATCTGGGTATGGCACCCTCTTCCTCCAGGTGTACCCACCTGGATAGCTGGTACCCTCTCCCCCTCCGAGAACCCACTGGACAACTAATACTCACTATCTGGGCATCCCCTACCTCCGTGCACCCCAAATCTGGGTACCCTCTTCCCCCCCAGGTGTACCCACCTGGGTAGATGGTGCCTCCGATGATACGTCCCAGCGGGTACCAGGCGCGGTCGTCGAACCAGTTGTGGAACTGGTAGAAGCCCTCCTCGGTGAGGAAGCGCGTCGTGCGGTAGTTGAAGTACGGATCGAACTCGTGGATGACGCTCTCGAAGCGCAGCACGGCGAACAGACGGCACGAGAACGCTGCAAGAGATCACAGATACGAGGGGTGGTCTCACTTCCGGTTTCCCTGCATGTTGATCAGCTGGTCGCCTCGCACGGCGCTCAGACTGGGCTGTCAGCCAAGTGCACAAAGGTGTTCGTGTTAAATGCTTGCGCTGGTCTTCGTCATAACCATGATCACTGGGAAACCGTAAGGTAAACACTCCTGGTACGGTTTGTACGCGCGCACACGCACACGTACATAAACACACACGCACAGAAGAACCTGAAGCCCCACCCACTCCAACCCTCGACGTTACGTGAACGTTTGCGAGAGCGAGAGAATAACCCTGTGCAGCTTTTTGGATGTACTGGAACGACAGAAGCACCTGAACCTCCCAACCCAACCCTGGTGAGGGTGGGATGCGTGACAAGATACTTTATTTGGTCAGGATGCGGTGCATCACAGTCAGATTTTTCGGACCCATCTTGGGGGCCAGAACACTGTGATGGTATCAACACTGTGATCGCGCAGGAAAACCCGTTTGACGCACGCTCCAACTTTCCAGGTCAATTTCTGGCACAGAAAGGCACGCGTTTCACTTGGGTGACTCCGGTACTTACACAGGATGGCCGCCATGGTGAGAATGGCCAGTTTGAGCAGCGTGTCCTGCTTGTCCGGGTGCATCCGCAGCAGCCATTGCGCTCCCTTGTATGACGTCAGAGGCTTCATGTTCGTGAAGTCCGAGGTCGGTCCAGTCCGTCAACTTCTCTGTGTGGAGTGACCTGAACTGAGAACCATGAACTCACCTTACTGGTTCGGATTTGGGCACGTCGCTGCGAGCTGCTGAACCACGATGCGAAGACATTTGTTTGGGAGGGGGGCCCCTCCATTAAAGTAGTGAATAACAGCGGCAATGACTTGTTGATGTGTTGGGGGTAATCCAAGCCTTCGAGATTCAAAGATTAAGCATCTGACCATGGATTGTTTGATCGCACTCCAGGCCTCAGTGTTGATAACATCCATGTTGGTTCAAAAGGGAAAAACCCGTGATCACGTGATCACCCCATGGGGGGGAGGGATGCTGGGTAATAACCAGCAAAATAGCAGAAAATTGATATTAAGCGTCTATTCCCTGTCTAATGTATGTAATAATTTAATATAAAAATATTCAGAATATAATTAACTGGCCGAGGCCAGCACCCCCTGGTGGGGGAGGAGTGTGGTGTGACACACCAGCTGTGAATTTGAACCACCGCGGTACAGGTGGCAGCACTGTTCATTCAATAAATATTGAGATTCGCGCCACCATGGCCAGTCTCATCTGAGATACCCAACTGATCGTTTGTGATATCACTACACTGCAAAAACAACCAAAATCTTTGCACAGGGGACTTTGCATGTGGTCAAGTGGGTAACACCAGAGCGAACGCAGCGAAAGGAATTTACGTTCAATGCCGCAAATTCAAGTGGAAAATGACATTTCCAAAGATCTGGAAAGCTTTCTGTCTGGACCCACCCTGCAACATGAGCTCTTGTTGTCACACAGATCTAGATCTATTTTTATCCGTGCCAACACACCGGTGGGACGGGCACATGCAAAACATTGGACATTGACACCTCCGAAAGTACTCTCTTTTCCCTTTAGTGACGCGATCTATAGTTGCACACCACTCTAAGCTTTATCATCCGTCCATCTGTGCAGAAATTCCAAGCTTCAGTCTTGTAAATTCAGCAGAAAAACAAGCATTTTGGCAAAAAACCTACCAGACGTGGCGAGTCGGAATCGTTTCCAACGGCAGAAGTGACGCGGTCGCTGATTGGCTCAAAACTGCCACATGAATCTTGAAGTTCCACTTGAAAATCCGTAGATTTCAAAAACTCGAGAAACCAAAATCAAGTGCGATGGAAAATGTGGGCGATAATAAAAGATATTGAAATTGAAATTTCTGAATTCATGTACATATTTTGGATGTTTTCTCTGCAACTCGTGTTCCTTTCACAGCAATAAATTGGTGAGTAGATACTTAGCACATGGTGTCAAAGAGTGCAAGTGTTGATTGGTGAGAAAAGCTGGTGTGGGTGTGCCACCGGACGATTTTCTGTGCGCGTTGAGTCGGCTGCACTGTGAAGCTGTGTCACAAACCTGTGTTTACGAGAGAGTGTCGTCCAGTAAAGATATTGCAGATCTGTCGTTGAGATCACCTGATAGGACTGGGGAACTTGATTTTGATGAAGTGCAAACGAAGCAGAATGTTGAAATATGTGAATATACCACCCGAGAGCGATACTGAATGTGGGGTGACATGAACCGGAAAACCACTCACCTAGTGTTGATACTGTGACACATGGATGCTGAGAGCCAAGCGGATAACCATGGTGCGAAGCGAGAAATTCCATGTTGGTGATCCAGCACAGTAAAATTGAACAGCATCTATCACTGGTCTACTGAGGGGCTGCAACCCCATTTGGGACTGAAAAACCAGATTTTCCCCCAAATTTGCTGTTTAAGAAAGTTCCAGGTTTCAATTTCAATCACATCTATGATGGAGCCAAAAGAGAGGGAAAAAACCAAAGTCACATGATCACATGATACCCCTGTGGGGGGGGGGGGGAGGAATGCAGGCCAAAGCCAGCAAAAAGTGATATTGTGCTATTTTCTGTCTATTTTCTATCCAAATAATTATTGTAAAAATATTCAGAATGTTAAAAATTGTAGTAGAACTCCTCTGCCCCCTAGTGGGGGAGGAGTGTGGTGTGACACACCTGACCCAGTTGTTAGAACTACCACTCACCAGATGGCATGTTTGGAATGAGGTCAATAAATACAGAGGTTCCTGCCCTCGGGGACAGTCTCTCCTGAGATACCAACCTGTGTGTTTGTGATATATATCACTACACTGTGTGGTGTGACACACCAGCTGTGAATTTAGAACCACCACTCACTAGATGGCGTGATTGGAATGAGGTCAATAAATACGAAGGTTCCCGCCCTCGGGGACAGTCTCTCTCCTGAGATACCAACCTGTGTGTTTGTGATATATATCACTACAGCAAACGGCCTCAGAGTTTCCGGTCAGACAGATCACAGAATCCAGAAGCCCTCTTGCGATGGAACCTTGAAATGAGTCGGGGGGGGGGGCGACCTCGGCCTCTGCCATTGTCCATCCCATCCTGGGAGGTTCGAATTGGCGGGGGGGGGGAGGGTGAATGTGCTTTTGCAGGGCCACCTTCAACTTCAAAGATGGGATCAATGAATTCGCAGGAGAGGTTCCTGGTTGGGGTTGGCATTAGAAAAGTAGACCAGCCCAAATTCATTTGCTTCTCAAATTGGGGACAAAATTTGTTCAAAATATGCACAGAGTGCACAGCCGTGGTCAATGTCGATTCTGGAGCCTTCCCCAACAGGTGGGGCGTTGGCGTTGTGTCATTGTGTGTGTGTGTGTGTATGTGTGTGTGTGTGTGCAAACATTCATAGGTGGGGGGATTGATTGCCAAGTTGATTGCCGATGGTGAGAAAGTGATCAGAAATCATTTCTGAGCATTTTGTGTGGTCTTTGTTGGCTGCCCCAGTGAGGAGCGTCCAGTCCACCAACCATGTTGTGTTTTGCTGGGCCAAACCACCAAATCTCATGTGCATTGAATCCTGACATTCTTTCACCAAGCAATCAGAGAGCGGGCTGTTCATTGCCTTCGCATTCTGGTTTGACGGACACTGTTCAAGGTTTTTCCAACGACGAACCAAATTGACTTGCACTGAACAGAACAACCCTGGACTCGTTCGAGATGAAAAGTGTCACGTGCAACCCCTCCCCCCCCCCAACCCCCACCCCCGCCAATCAACCCGACCGCGACTCGGAACTTTCTGTGCGTCTCTGAACTTGCGGCCGCAGGAGCCGCTGACTGCAGGCGTCTCTTCCCTTCTGCGGCACCTGCAGCTCCAGCTGCAGCCGCAGAAAAATCGATTCCTTTTGCTGCGCTGCGCCTGTCCCCAGAAGGGTCTCACTCTCAAAACAACACGGACAAAAACGCACCAAAATCACGTCAGAACTGCCCCTCAGAATCTCACAATGCATCAAAATTGACGTTCTGTGACGTGGCGCTGTTTACAGGGTGTTACATATTCATGAAGCTTCTCCCTGGTTGTTGCAGCTGTGGCAATGCAACACACATTCAAAGGTGATATTTGGTGGTTCGAATTGATTGATACGTATATTAAAGTTGAGTGACGCGGGAACACAGCACCTGCACACACAATCTGTTTGCTTTTGAAAAATCTAAGTAGGACGGGAAATTTGGCTGTGCAGTCTCGACATATTTCTTTGGTGTTTGGTGAGTTCTTGCGAACAATATGGAAGCATTATTGTAAGGAATATAGTGGATGTTGTTTCGAGCCATACTGAAGGTAGGGGGCCGGTCAGACGTGAGGCAGCGTTCGATTTGCACGGTTTGGTGGGTCACTTCATGCAAAGGCGCGTTCGATTTGGAGATACCAATCCAGATGATGTGTGGTGGATCAGGCATCTGGATCACTCAGTACCGCTGATCCCGATCTCCAATGATCTGAATCAGTGATTTGGTTCGGGAAATCGAACGCTGCCCACCCGACGTGAAAATGTTTGTCAGGGGATAAACTGTTGATCTGCCGGTTGAGGAGATCAGACTCTTTGGCTCTTCCAGAGGTGTTCGATTTGTCAGTCAGCTCTGACGTTGCCGGTGGTATGAAATGGGGAGACACCCCAAATTTTTGACACGGGTGCCTCCTCATTTCAACTCACATGTGGTATCAGATTGCACATGACACTCAGAGCCTTATGAGTGTTGGCCATTTCAGGTGAGAATTGAAATGAGGAGGCACCAGGCAAGAGGGCTAAGGAGCCTGCCACCAGACCTGCCTGACCTTGGGCAGTTGACCACCTCAGATTCACAAACATCTGTCCCTGATCTACACCTTCAGGCCCTCAGTAACATCGTGGTCAACACTGGCGAGTTTTATTCCAACGTTTGAAATTGAAAACGTCAACCTCAACGTCCAATTTTTTTTTTTTTTTTTTTTTTGCATACCTCAATTTTCCCACATTTTAGAAGTGCTTCTACCTTGTTGAACAAAATTGACCAAGAACCAGGGTTTCTCAATCAGAATTTTTCTGTGTAAGAGGGTCTGAAGTTGATGTAATGTTGAAGTTTCCTCTCCCAACGTCGCTGTTTAAACTCCCTGCTGCCCTATCGGACAGTGTGAACACGTCGGGCAAACCAGTCTGGACGTGCAGACTCGATCTGGGGCGATGTCCTCCGAGGTCCATGCGGTGTCTCTCATGTGGATTCAGGATCACGATTTTGAGGGCCGGGGGTTCAGGTCTCACTCAGGACCCCAGGATCAAGGGTTCAGTCAGGCCTGGACCAGGGCCAGGAGTTGGGGACCGGGCACCAGGGTTGGGGCCTGACCTGCCTCGATGGGGAGGGGGGGGGTCCCGGGGGCTCCCGGTCACAACTGAGGTTCACGAAAACGAACATCGCGTCAAGCTGTCAGAAGATCGCTTCTCTCACTACGCACTGAAGAAGTGCGAGATTCCCACACGACGGCAGATTTGGAAATTCAACGCTTTGTTTTGCTGGACGATTGAGCAGGAATGAATCAAATACTCGTATTCAATCTGAACAATTTGAAATATTTTAACATTGACAAAATTCACTACCGTGTTTATGCAGACAGCACAAAAATTTGCGTTGGGTCAAATTTCACTCTGGGTCAGTTGAAAGCGTTGACGGGCACCTGTTGCCTGTATCCAGCCCTGACCACGGACGAACAGACAAATTGAAAATTCACGTGCATCTGTATACGTGGGATGGGCGCTCGCACTGAATAGATTTGCACAGCTGTTGTCAACGAGACGGTGAGGATTGATTCTGCGCAATCCGCGCAACAACGCCGTTAACGCGCCGTGAAAAAGATAAGCGCAGAATCTTCCGAGCGGATCAAGGGACAGTGTCCGGGGGGGGGGAGGGCAAACCCTGGGGAGGGGGCAAACTACACCTTGTAAAAATTTTGGTGCAAAATGTCCAAAATTTTCCCTGCATGTGATCAGGCAAGAGAGAAAAGGGAAGTTCAGGGGACGCTTGATTGGACGCTGTCGGAGCGTGTGAAGAGGTACCTGGAGTCAAAAGTGCACTGGACCCTTTTCACTCAGTGGTCATCCGTGTCGAAAGGTGACCAAGGTACCGTCTGGCCCGTGGCACAAGGCACCTTTTAAGGACAATCGCAAAGTGAAAATATCTTGAGGCAGGTACCTTCTGACCTGCCAACAATGATCCACCCCCCCCCCTGCTGGGGAGAGAGGGAAAATGTGTCAGGAGCGGGAATTTCAGGCCCCCTGGGTCAGCACGTCGTCTCGCAGCTTGGTGTACTCTTCAACTTCTCAGTCTTCCAACGTTATGAAGATTCGCCATTGTTTCCTGGACGTTGAACCCAAAACGACACCCCCTCCCCCGCCCTCAAATCCTCGTTGTCACCAATCTCCAATACCCAAGATGGAATTCCTCGCGTGGGGGGGGGGCGAAGAAAGGAAGGGGAGGGGCTGTTCTTGTATCCATGGCAGCCAAGCCGTTTGAGCGCCCTCTGTCGTCTTCTGTTTCAGGTCACAATGGAGTGAGACAATCCGCGGACGCTGCACCGTTAGACTGGTTCCCGGTTCATAGAGACGCTGCGCAGAATTAGTCTGGTTCCCGGCACTTTCTTCTCAACTGGTCCCTGACAACGCGTCGGTTGCGATGGCAACGCCACCTCGCAGTGGGAACCTCATCACGTGAGTCGCAGCCTCGGTTTTCCCCATGGTATTCGGAGGAGTTTCGGGAGCGACATCTTGTGCTGTGCTGCTCTCTGCCAAAAGAGAACAAAAGATTTTGAACACTGGCAATTTTTGGGCAAAAACCACGTGCCTGTAAATCATGTCCAAACTTTGCACACCCGAAGCTCAAACTTTGACCTGAGCCGTTTCGTGACCTTTTTCAGGTGATTTGGCGCCCCCTGGTGTGTTTATCCAATAGGATCGTCGTGTGAGTCGCTCTCAGCCAATCAGGATGGACAGCGAGCGCCAGGGCCTCGTTCCCAGCGACAAGGAGAAGAAGTCTCCCGATTGGTCGAGGTCAGTGTCGCGTTGTGAGACGCTTGACCCGCCGCAACGAAAAATTGCGTCCTGCCAAACCCGTTGAATCGTGGCCCTGACGACAAATTTAATGCAACACCTGTCCTCGCCCTTGCTGCAACATGGAAGACACCCGCGGGATTCTCTGGGGTTTCAACGCTTCATCGCGCGTGTTCAACCCTTTTTGTTCGGAGAAGGGAGACGCTGGCGTCAATTACGTGAACGTTTCGTGACGTGAGACGCTGGCGTCTACCACGTCAAGCGTGACATAACGTCAGACGCTGACGTCACCCACGTCAAACGTGACGTAAAACGTGCTTTGTGCGCGCGACGTCGCGATGAGAAGAGGGAGGGCGACGCCAGCGTCAACACGTCATGAGTCACGTGACTTGACGTGAGATTTGACGTGATTTCAGGTTCGGGCTGAGCTCGGAGCAGCAGGCCGAGTCGCGACGTCGCGTCGAGGAGAGCGAGGGCGACGCCTACCTGCACCACGCCGACGCCGGCGACGAGAACGAGCTGTTCGCGCAGGACCAGGTGAGGGCGCCACGTGTAGTGACGTGACACGCTGAAGTGACTCACGTCAACGCTTGACGCAGGACCACTTGATGGCGTCACGTGGTGTGACGTCACACGCTGACGCCACACACATCAACACGTGACGTGAGGAGAGACACCCACGTCAACACCTGACGTTGGGTCACATGATGGCGTCACGTCATGTGACGTGAGACGCTGACGTAACTACGTCAACAAGTGGCGCTCGGTGACGCCACCTGTGTCAGTAAGTCACGTGACGTGAACTGAAGGCGTCATCCGGTCCAAAACACTTCTGGCGTCAGAAAAGTTGCCTGTTTGGAACTGGCCAATGTCAAACTGGTCGTGCAAGGTTCGTTTTTGACGCGGGTTGTTCGTTTTGCAGTCGTCGCGGACGCGGCCGTGGTGGCAGTCGAACTTCTTCATCTCGGAGCCGGTTCTGTTCGGGACGTGGGATGGAGTCTTCACGTCCTGCATGATCAACATCTTCGGAGTCGTCATCTTCCTCAGGACCGGCTGGATGGTGGTGTGTATGCGTTTGGTGTACGTGTGTGTGTGTGTGTGTGCGTGTGGAGGTGTGCGTGTGTGCGTGTGTTGGGTGTTTGTATGTTTCCAGCATCATCGAGCATTTACCTCATGGCTGTGTGTGTGTGTGTGGGGGGGGGCAATGTGTGTGTGCGTGTGTTGCATGCGTGTCAGATGAGGTGTGTGTGTGTGTGTGTGTGTGTGTGGTGTGCTCGCATGTCGGATGTGTGGGTGTACGTGCGCGGGATGTGAGAAGAAGGGGTATTTTCGGACGTGTGTGTACGTGTGTGTGTGTGTGCGTGTGTGTGTGTGTTTCCAGCGTGATCGAGTATTTGCCTTTTGAAGCCCAGTGCAGCGAGTGTCAAAAATTGAGTACTTACCGGGAGCTGCATCGATCAGCTGAGGACAGTCGGACGAAATCCCTCCGTTTGAGGGGCAGATCCAGGGCAGCAGCAACCTCCAAGAGAACGCTTCCATTCCAGCTTCTGAACAACCAACGTCACTTTCGGTACCTGGCACGACAAAAAATATCAGGCTGACCACTCCCCCGACCCTGCCCCGACCCCCCTGCCCTCGGGTGCAGCTTGCTTCTCGACGGCGACCCTGGATCCGCCCCCTGGTGGAGGAATCAAGGAGACGCCATCGATCCTGAGCGTCTTCAAAGGGACGCTGCGCATCAGAAATCCGGGGGGAGGATCGGGGGGGGGGTGAGTCAGCGGAGGGAGGGGCATTCGGCGGGGTGTCCAGGGTGGATTTCTGAGGGTTCTTCCTGCGATGGATTCACGGGTTGATCCAGAGACCTGGTTTGTGGGGGGGGGGGGGCAAGGGGACCCATTGAGTTCGGCTTCTTCTCACCCACCCTCCCCCCGAAGAAAAAAGATACACCCACAAATTCTACGCCTTCAGCTGGACATTTTCCACATCAAAGTTGGGATCTCCCCTCTGGGGATTTCCCGTCCTGTGGACTAACCCTGGATCCGCTTCTGAAATCCGAGGCGAATCGAGCGTTCTCGCTGACGTCACTGCGCGCATGAATACTGCAGATCCAGATCTACTTTGGATCTGCTGGATAACGGCTCTGGGGCGACTCCCAACAAAGCATGAGAAAAATAATCACAAACACAAGTTGTACAGACACAGAGAGAAAGGGGCTGTTGCACCTGGTGACCTCCAGAGCCATGTTTCCTTGTTTCCGTGGTAACAACAGAGGCTCATTTCGTTCTGTCGCCGAAGCCCCTCCCGTTGAAGACACCTGAGTCAAATGCACCCTACTTGTGAGTGTGCTGTCCGCGCGTGCGTGCGTGTGTGTGTGTGTGTGCGCGCGCGCACCTGAACGCGCGGGTCGCCAACGCTTTGCCAGATGGCGTTTGTTTTGGTCCTGCAACCTGCACGTACACCTGTCTCACACACACGCGCACAGGGAATCTGGTTCAATGTGGAGATCAGTTTTTCAGATCTGCACGCGTACATCACTCACACACACGCGCATATTGTACCCAGTTCAATCCTGGAATCGTCTTCTCAGTGTAGCACGCATACAACACACACACGCACACATATCGTGTCCAGGGCAGCGCAGGGGATCGGCTCCTCAGTACAGCACGCACACATGACACACACGCACACCTGTTTCCAGGGCAACGCAGGGATCGGCTTCTCGGTGCTGATAATCCTGATGACGATCTGCGTGGCGCTCGTGGCGGCGCTGAGCGCCATCGGCGTCTGTGAGCGCTGCAAGATGGAGCGCGGCGGCGTCTACTTCCTCCTGTCGCACGTGCTCGGCGCGCGCATCGGAGCCTCCATCGGGATCCTCTACTGCTTCGGACAGGTGAGGCACGTGACACATGTGACCTGAGGGGACACGTGACTTAGGGACAGGTGGGACTGTGATGTGGGGATACGTGACTTGGGGACAGGGCCACGTGACTTGAGGACAGACGGGGCGAGTAACTTGGGGACAGGTGGCGCTGTGACTTGTGGACAGGTGGGACACGTGACTTGGGGACATGACCACGTGACTTCGGAAAGTCAACCAACTAGGACAATTGTTGCATTGATTTGGCCGCCCATTGAGTTTGAATCACGCCTCATTTTCTCCTCCAATTTCAAGCTCGACCTTCTCTGCTGCAGCTTTTCCTGTGAAGGCGCGTGTCAATATTGACAAGAGTTCTTGTTTGTCTTGTTGAGGCGGTGGCGTGCTCGCTGTACGTGGTCGGGTTCGGAGAGTCCATCTCGTCCCTGATTCACCAGGACAACCCGTGGGTGTCGCGAGGTATCGCCATGGGCGTCATCGTGCTCCTGCTCGGTGAGTGGGCGGAGAGTGGGCGGAGGGGTTAGTGGGTGAGGAGTGGGCGGAGGGATCAGGAGTGGGCGGAGGGGTCAGGAGTGGGGTAGGCAGTGGGGCGAGGGATGGGCCTTCTTGGAGTTAGTAGTGGGGGTGTCGTGGAAGGGGTCGGGTTGGAGGGAGGGCTGCTATGATCTGTGATTGGGTGGGTTGGTGCATTGTGCAAAATCAGTCGTTTGGGAGTGGGCAGAACAGCAACAACACTCCGAACAAATGGCACTATTTTTCACACGTGACCTCGCGCAGGAATCAACGTGGCGGGAGTGAAGTGGGTGATCCGGCTGCAGCTCGGACTACTTATCATGCTCTTCGTGGCTGTACTCGACTTCCTCGTCGGCTCGTTCGTGCACACAGACAGAGGTGAGTAGCCCTGACCCTGTGCACACACACGCACTCACACGCACACACATGGATGAGTAGTCTTGTGACCCTCCACACGCACATGCACACACGCGTGAGTATTCCAGACCCGCCACAAGCGTGCACCACACACACACACACACACACACACACAGATACGCATCCGTGACTAACACATACACGCGTGCACGCACACGCACACACACACACACACACACACACACACACACACACACGACTCTTCCATGAGATGGAGCTCCTCTTTCCGATGCGCAGTTTGACTTCAGCGCCCGTGCTCGCTGCATGTACTGAGAACGTCGTGATTTTCCTGTCTCCACCGTTCTTCAAGAGACGCCCACGTGCTCGTGGCACACGGCGCGTCACGTGGTCATGATGACAGGAAACTTTGCTCGGTTTTGCAGCGGACGGTTTCCTTGGTTACAACACGGTGACTCTGACTAACAACACGGGTCCGGACTACCAGTCGGGCGAGACGTTCTTCACCGTGTTCGGGGTTTTCTTCCCGACGGCGACAGGAGTTTTCGCTGGCATCAACATGTCCGGAGACCTGCAGAATCCTTCGAGAAATATTCCGGTGGGCACCATGTCTGCCGTGGGCGTCAGGTGAGCGTTGTTGCTGCTGCTGTTGTTGCTGCTGCTGTTGTTGCTGCTGTTGTTGTTGCTGCTGCTGCTGCTGCCCTTTGGCGGATTTCACGTTGCTGCACCTCCGTCGCTTCAGTTTGGGGACGGGATCGATTTTTTAAACTCACCGTTTTGCTCTGACGAAAATGGTGCGTTACTGGCACGCTCAAGTTCTCCCTCCTGTGCTCACGCACACGTCGTGCGGGCGCGCTTACACACACACACACACACTCTCTCTCTCTCTCTCTCTCTCTCTCTCTCTCTCTCACACACACACACACACACACACTGGATCGAGTGGCCCCTCTGACATGAGAGCAGGCAACTCACTCACTCACTCACCCACTCACTTACTCACTCACTCACCCGCACACACACATGTACACACACACATCACACATGCACGCACACACACACACACACACACACTGGATCGAGTGGCCCCTCTGACATGAGAGCAGGCAACTCACTCACTCACTCACCCACT
>JAAUXT010023260.1_pt1:7500-16757 | contig 16757 bp, 25 predicted proteins | sample 7278171 | NCBI WGS metagenome assembly JAAUXT01 (sample SAMN14350112, study PRJNA611818) | marine sediment metagenome | isolation source: surface marine sediment (1.8m) | place: French Polynesia: Moorea | collected 2018-08 | reverse complement strand
GTGTGTGTGTGTGTGTGTGTGTGTGTGTGTGTGTGCATGTGTGTGTGCATGTGTGTGCGTGCCAGAAAATTTGGGTCGTGGATGCGACTTTACAGTTACGTCAAGCCCCCGTGTGAAACTTCCAAGGAAGAGGCACTCTGTCTCAACTTGCCTGCCTGGGTCCTGTTTTCTCGAAAATAACTGTGTGTGTGATCTCTTGTACGAACAGAAGTGAAGCTGGTGAACGAACTGCCGACGACACGATCAGGCCGCACGAGCAAACCGACGACGTCGGTGAGTGACCACCAGGGGGCGACACAAATGCTGTTTTTGTAAAGGACAAGGTAAAGCGACACACAAACGGTTGCGGCTGCGTTCGATCAGCTGCAGTACGGGAGCCAAGAGAGTAGTGAACAAATTGAGGAAGTGATGCGTAGTGTAAGTGATGCGCGTTTCAATGGCGACTTGGAAACGCGCTGTAAAAAACCGTTCTGTTTCGTGGTGTGTACACGAGTGTGTGTGTTACGAGTGTGTGTGCATGTTGCAGAGAAAGAATGGGGAATGTTTGTGTGCACGTGTGTGTGTTTGTGTGTGTTTGTGTTTCAGCACGAGATGGGGCCACCCTCTGTGTAAACCTGTATGTATGTGTGTGTGTTTCAGTGGTGGACCGGACAACGCTACCGGTACAACGCGAGGACGGACGACGTGGATGTGATCTGCGTCACTGACGTGGAGGACGCGTTCAGGGGCACGGGGACACCGACGGTCAAGGTCAAGGCTGACCCGGTCAGTACGACACACACACACACATACACACACACACTCTCTCTCTCTCTCTCTCTCTCTCTCTCTCTCTCTCTCGCTCACACACACACACACACACACACACACACAAGGCGGACCCGGTCAGTTGGACGCGCGTTGGATCCCGAGTTTGGTCGGGAGGATCCGACCCACAGGGGGGGCGGGGGTGGCGGAATGGCCAGACACCCCAAATGAGGGCGCACGGGTGTTTGGCCATTTCAGTTCAGGGATGAAATAGCCAGGCACACGCCTCCACATTTCAGTTGACTTGAAATGGCCAGACATAGGGTGAATAATCTCAGAGTGGCAGTGTCAACTCATATCAGTGTGTGTGTTGAAATGGGGAGGCACCGTGTGAGAGAGGTGGGGTGTCTCCCCATTTCGTGGAAAAGGCTCATCTTGGCCTGCGGTGACGAAATTGCGCAAAAATGGGCGAAACTTGTGTCCGTGGGGGTAGGCGGGAGGAGGGGAATTGAATGGGGTGAACCTCAGTTGCGTTTAGTTGTGAAGTGAAGGGCTGGGCTGCTTCACACACACACACACACACACACACACACACACACACACACACACACACACACACACGAGTTGCACCTCTGTGTCTCAGACGTGTTACTGTGCAAGTAACACTTGTTTTTTTCCCACCAATCACATGACCTCCAAGAACCTCACTGTGGTGTCATGATTGCGCACCTGGAGAAGTCTTGAGCAATAACGTCGCGCCAGTCATTTTGCCTTGACGTCCAAGTGAGAACAGCTTGTGGACTGGGTTTCTGTGTCTGTGCAGAAAGTGCAGCGAAAGATGGAAATGGTGAAAAACGAAGACAAGCGCCGCAAGGTGGAGCGAGCGAAGGATCGGGCGGCGAGGAGGAAGGGTACGTGGTTGTGTGTGTGTGTGTGTGTGTGTGTGTGTGTGTGCGTGTGTGTATGTGTGTGTGTGTTTGCGCGTGTGTGTGTGCGTGTGTGTGTATGTGTGTGTGTTGATCTGGTGGTAGGTGTTTTTGTGTTGGTGGGTGCACGTGTGTGTGTGTGTCTGTGTCTGTGTGTACTTACATGTGTGTGTGTTGGTAGGTGTATTTAGTGTTGCTGGGTGCACGTGTGTGTGTGTGTTGGTGCGTGTATACATGTATATATACATGTACATGTGTTGGTGTGTTCAGAGGTGTTCTTTTTTGTTTTGTGTGTGTGTTGGTGAATTCGTGTGCACGAGTATGTGCGTGTCATGAAAATATTTTTTGCGTGCTTACATTTTCCCGCCATTGCCTGTGTTGTGAATGGACTCGTTGCCCTTTTCCCATCATGCAGCGGGAGAATCGGGGCTGTCCTCGTCCGTCGACACGACCATCAGTTCCGTCAGTAACGCCACGGAAACGGCCGAACTGCCCGGACAGCCACCGCAGGTAGGGGGCGTGCGTGCGTGCATGTGTGTGTGTGTGGGTGTGTGTGTGTGGAGGGAAGGTGTGTGTGAGTGAGAATCGATTTAGTGGGCGGTGTTTTTGGCGGGGAGGGGTTGAAGCCCCCCTGTATTTCCCACGGTGAGGATGGAGGAACCAGCGAAAGTGGCTGGCACACACACACACACACACACGCACACACACACACCTAGACACACACGCACACACACCCAGACACACACACACGCACGCACACCACGTTGTCCCGGTCCCTCTCTCCAGGTCGGCCCCAGCAGCGATGATTCCGTCTCGCGTCGCGTCGCGTCGCGTCGTGACCCGCACGACGTCGTGACGTCACATCGCCGCGTGACGCCGGCCCCCGCGCAGCGTCGCGACGCCGACGACGACGCCGTGTTCCGCTGCCCCGACGCAGAATCGACGGAGCGGCTGTTCGAAATGACCTTCAGGACGAGATCGCTCGCATCTACTGGTCAGTCGCAGTCGGGCACGTTTGGTCTCAGTCTCTACGTTCTAGTTGCCCTGTGGCGAGGTCACAAGAAATTTGGGTTTTTCCATGCGTGTTTCTTCGTTTACCCTAGAGATCTTGGTTCGTTTTGCCCCAGAGATCTTTGTGTTGATTTGAACCAGGGATTGACCTTTGCTCCTGTTTGTCGCACCGGACTGGAGTGGTTCTCACACTGAACATCCTTGTTTTCGTCTCTCGCAGGCAGTTCCTACGAGTCGACGCCACTGACGGGCGAGCGTTCGTCTGACGCCAAACAGCGCATGCGCAAATCTCTCACCATGACGATGGACCCTGAGGAGGGCATGTTCTCCGGAAGCGGCGGCGAGGCTATGAGCAAAGTGCGACGACGCATGCGCGAGTCGGACCCGAGCAGCAGCGACGGTGGCTCCACCAGTGACGGACCGCGCATGCGCGGGGTCACGGGCAACACGATACCCAATGAGAAACGAGGATATGTGGCAGCCAATGACAAGCGAGGGAAAGTTGCGCCAGCCAATGAAAAGGTTCCGCTTGACGCACTGCAGATTCCGACGCCAGCCAATAGCGATGAGGGACAACAGCGGGTGGGGCGTAATAAGGCGAGCGTTGCGCTCACCCCAGTGAAATCCAGGCCCCGCAGAACCGCTGACGTCATCGACGCGCTGAAGAAGGCCCACAACCTGGACAGCAGTGCGCGCGTCGCGTTGCATCGGGTTGACGCGGGAACTTCCGCCGCCGACACGACCGTCGTCACGGCAACGCCAGATGGCGTCCGCGTCACCAGGCAAGTGACTGCGAACCGGAGGAAGAAGAGGACGACCCTGGCGTACAATACGACAACGCAGAAGAAGAGAGACGAGGCGAAGAGACGACAGAACAAGAGTCTGAACGAGAGGAAATCTCGTGATGTCACGCGCGATATCTACGAGTTTTCGAGACTGAGTGGAGACTCTGAGGACGAGGTTGAAATCGAATTCCCCAAGCTTAGCTCGAGTGAAAACATTTCTGTGAAACCTGGTGCAAAAACAATGAAGAATCCTGGAGGAAGGAAGACTGCAGCGACCAAGGACGCCAAAAAACAGACGACGTCCAAAAATGGACGCGGGAAAAATGTGACGTCGGCAGACCCCGTGGCGACGCGTGGGAGACTGGCGTCGGAAACGGAGTCATGTGACTCTGAGTTTGAAGTGGTGCTGGTGTCGAAACGTCCGAACAGAGCAGCGATGCGGGACGTCATGGCGACCGATGCCATGGCAACCACAGCAGCAACGCACAGCACCACGAGTAAAGGCGCCAAGGCGAAGCAGGCGAAAAACAACCAATCCAAGACGTGGAAAACTAAGAACATTGATGACATCAGTGATGATGGTGGTGACGTCAGAACGCGCGCGGATGACGTCACTGAAAAAGCGCGAACGAACAAGCCGAGCAGTCGGGCTGCCACGCGACGCGCAGGCGCTGCGGTCAAGATCAGAGAGACGGAGCCGGAAGAGGGAGAAACCGGAAGTAAGGGGTCCGGGAGAGTCACGAAGGTCAGAACGAGGCAACAACAGCAACAGCAACAAAAGTCGCAGAAACAACAACAGCAGCGAACGGAGAAGAACACAGCTTCAAGACTGAAACCGGACAAGAGAAAGTGGACCGGAGGTGATGGAAGTGAAAGCGAGGCTGAAGATACACGGAAGAAATCTGGCTCAGGTCAGACGAATACTCGCGCTGGGACAATCCCAGAGACGGAGGTGGTGGTAGACACGGAATCTGCGGAGCGCAGGCCGGTGAGGAGGGTCATAGTGCATCCGGTTGACGTGGAGCGTCCGGCGAGGAAGCAGCCGGCGGCGCAGAAACCGGCTACAGAGAAACCGGCTCCGCAGAAACCCGAGGCACGTCGCGGAAGAGGAAGACCCAGGAAACAGGTTGCCACGGAAACGGAGGAGGACAGCGAACACGAAACCGAGGACGACGACGAAAACACCCGGAAAAAGCCGAAGCGAAGCCGGAAGCGGCATCGCGCCCAGATCGAGTCCAGTCAAAGTGAAACTGAAACTGACAGCGCTGAACCGTCCAAAAAGGCCTCCAGGACAGAAAAGAACTGTTCCAAGCCTTCAAAACCGTCGAAATCTCAAACGTCCAAATCCAGGAGAAATCCTGCGGGGGAGGATGACAGTGACTATTGCCCTGTGGAGTATGCAAAACCACAACCCGAAAAAACAACTGCGAAGCCGAAAAATGCGAAGGCTTCAAAGGAAAAAGCAGGTCGCAGCAAGAAAGGAACGGGTACCGGGGCTGAGCCCGCGAAGGGGACCAGGGCGGAACCGGTGGAACCGACGATCGCGGAGTTGCTCGAGCGAGGGACGGAGGCGCAGAAGCGGGCGGGACCGGAAGGGCGGGGCGGCGCCGGCGGGGAGGAGTCGGACGAGGAGAACAACGCCCCCGTGTGGGCAGACGACGAGATACAGCGCCTCAAGCGGTGAGTCCGGGAACTTCGCTTTGAGTCCAAATACCGCAACAGAAGGGTGCCAAATCTGCGGAAGTTTCATGAGACACGTGTCAACTCTGACAAGTGTTCTTGTTGCTCTTGTCCCGCAGGGCCCTGCAGGAGGTACCGAGGGACACGCCCTATTTCTGGGAGGCGGTGTCCGTTGCCGTGGAGACGAGGGATGCAGCGCAGTGCAGACGCTACGAGGAGGGAGAGACCCCGCGCGGGAAACCGCCCGCCAAGCGCGCCAAGACCGCGCAGCAGCAGCAGAAAGGTGTGTGTGTGTGTGTGTGTGTGTGTGTGTGTGGTGTGTATGTGTGTGTTGTGTATGTGTGTGTGTTGTGTATGTATGTGTGTTGTGTATATATATATATGTGTGTGTGTGTGTGTGTGTGTGTGTGTGTCGACTGCCTGTCTGTGTGTGTCGGTGCATCTACTGAGCACGAGTGCACATGTGTGTGTGTGTGTGTGTGTGTGTACGTGTGTGTCGACTGCCTGTCTGCGAGAGAAAGTGCACGTGCTGAATGTGCATATATGTACCGAGTACGATTGCACACGTGGTGTCTGTGTGTTGTGTGTACCAACTGCATTGTGTGTGTGTGTGTGTATGTGTGTGTGCTGACTGCTTGTGCTGAGCGTGTGTGCACTGAGTACTAAAACACACATGGGTGTGGTGTGTGTGTGAATTGAGTGAGCGTGCGCGTACGTGCAATGTTGTTCTGCCTTGCTTGTGTGAACGCGCTGCACGTGTCATAATGACGTCGCGTTTCCCGTCTTCATCGCGCGCTGTTCTTGTTTGCAGTGACGCGAGTGGCGGAGGTAACCGGCGGACGGGGGACGCTGAAGCGCAGCCAGCAGATCCAGCAGCTCGTCGCGCATCACACGCGCGCAGACGCCGGCGACGCGGACTTCTTCAAGTCGACGCCGGGCAAGGGCATCGCCGCGCAGCAGGTGTGTGTGCGTGTGTGTGTGCACGCCTATGTACGTGAGAGAGTTGAAGGACGAGCGCAGCTCTCTCTCTCTCTCTCTCTCTCTCTCTCTCTCTCTCTCTCTCTCGTGTGTGTGTGCGTGTGTGTAAAATGCCCAAGGGGCACGCACTGGGACACTGAACCAGCGACCCAGCAAGTCTCACACAAACAAAAAATCTACAAACATTTTTACGTGTGGCAGACGCTGCAGCCCCTGGGTCTGGACGACCTTGACCTGGGTGACCTCAGCGTACTCGGGCTGCAGACGCCGGCGGCGCTGCGCAACTTGACGCCGTCGTCCTACAAGGGGCAGCTGCTGCTGTCCAACCGGAAGACGCCGTCCGCGCAGCACGTGGTCGTGACGCCCGGCGCCAACGTGGACAGGTCAGTAGCGTGTGTGTGTGTGTGTGTGTGTGTGTGTGTGTGTGTGTGTGTGTGAATAGGGAGAACGAGTGATTTTTGCGGGTTTGTGCGTGAGGGTGGGTGGAAGTGTGATTCATTGTGTTTGCGTGCAGCAAAGACTGAGAAAGAAATCAAAATAGGGAAAGAGTACACAAAAACGTGAGTGCATTTGTGTGTGTGTGTGTGTGTGTGTGTGCGTAGTGGATCCTCACAGCGGAAAGCTGCACCCGCCACGTGTTTTCTGAGACTACCGATCTCACAGCGAGACTGGGCGTCAGAGACAGCGGTGGGGATCGAACCCGGGTCGCACGCTTCACAGCGCGACGCTCTACCGACTGAGCCACAGGGGACGGCTGTGTCGTCATTGACTTGTGTCTCCCCCTGGCGCAGGGCTGACGGGGACCTGCTGGTGCACCGGCTGAAGAACAAGAAGCGAGTCGGGCGAACCGCGCAGGGACAGACGCAGCAACAGAAGACGCAGCACAACGTCATGGTGCGTTTCCCACGAGTTTCTATGGCTACGTTGTGCATCAGGTCACGTGTTGCCCAGGCACCTGCGACCTGTCACGTGGTGCGGTGAGAACGCGCTGGCGCACCATCATGACGTCGAGAGTCTGCGAATTGAGGCAAAACGTGAGATGCGCCTTGTACTTGGGTGCGACACACGTACGGGTGAGTTTGGCACGCGAACTCCATGCTGATGCACTCCCTCCCTTGTGCCTATTTTTAGAAATCTGCGGCGCCGGTCACCGTTACCAAGGAGGCGTTTGACGTCACTGCGCCGGAGCGAAACGACCGCGACTCGGACGAGGAGTCCGACTACTACTTCTCCAGCGACAATGACGAGTGACGTCATCGTGTCATCACGTGGTGCTTCCAGTGTCGTGACGTCATCGTTTCGTCACGTGACACTTTATGATGTCATGTTATGTGACACTCCGAGGATCTGGACCACGTTTCGTTGTCCTGACGCCATCCTGTGACGTGACGTCACACGTGTTTGTTTGCGAAGTACGTAATCGGACTGCCCGGAAGTTGAAGGTTTCCGGAAGTGCACTGCTCATCATCTGTGATTGGCTCAGCGTCGACCATTCACGTTCACTCATCCCCAGGGTTCAGAATTTCAGTTCTGGCCATATGAATTGAAACCCAACGTTTTTGGCGCGCACTTAGCACAAAATGAATGCTGCGCTTTCGTCTTTGTTGCTCAAAGTTACGAGAAATCCTGCAAGCTTGTCGCAAATTTTGTCTTTGTGCCTTTGACTGTCAAGGCAATTTGACACTATCGTCTGCGCTCTGATCAGCATTGGTTTGCTTCCGCTTCCAGCGTCGCTGGTAGCCAATCAGCGAGCAGCTTCAGCCACCAGACCGGGCGCCGGCGTGAATGCGCCGTTTGTTATTTCTTTGTACAAAATCTCAATAACCGGGCGAAAGAAATCCCATGTCAGTGGTCACAATAAGAGTCCGCTCCAATTTTTTGGGATGACCTCAAATTCTCGTGTTTTGAGAGCGATTGTGCACTGCTTTTAGCTTTCCGGTTTCATTTTTGCACCAACAAATGAGTTTTCTGTTGCTGTGTGAATCTTTGTGTCTTCACCAACAAATGACCGGTTGCTATGACTACTCCAAACAACGAGTCCGTTTCATTGTACGTAAATAATTTAGTGTCAGATATGTACACAATTCGTTGTCAACAACAAACACGGAGCGTCCTTAGTTACGGAACGTCCCCAGTTACGAGCGTATTTTGTGACGGAACGTCCCTAGCAACGAGCGTCCCTTGTTACGGCTCTACGTGCACAGGCAGTGCTTCGCTGACTCGCAGCTGTTGATCCTGGTTCACGCCGGATGCGTTGCGTCTCTGTGACGACTTTGTGACGTCAACGCAGCCGGCTCAAACCCAACCCGACCTCCACATGTACCGGTACAATGTGTAAGTTCGTTGTCAAGAAAAAACGCACATTTTGGCCTGTTTCACCTGTATGCGTCAAGCGTTGTGGATGTCCGCAACGCATCCAGTGTGTAGCAGGCGTTGTGTCACGTGTGGAATGATCAGCGTTTCGTACAGTACAGCTGCGCATGTCGAGACATGCGCACTGCGTCACATCGCGCAGTACTGTGCTGTGCACCATATTGTGACGTTTCCCACCGCTCTGAGACAACAAAGCGCCCAAAACAGTGTCGGACACTGTCCTCCCTCTCCCTCCCGCACCCCCCCCCCAAAACTGGACCATTTTGCTAACTTTTGTGAAGCTGGTTTCACACTGAATGCGTCATATGTCGAGCTCCTGTACAAGTCAACGCGTGCTGCGTCACAAGCGAGGACGCTGCACGCATTCCCCACCACGCAACGTGTGTGAAGCAGACGTGACGCACGTGGCACGCCTGAGGCCTGCTTCGCATTACTGAGAGCACGGCAACGTCAAAAAGAGCACACAAATGGATGACGCCGTGCACAGTTTCAATGGCACTGGCCAACAAACCACTCGACGTTGGCGTTGACGCGATTTTCAGCAAAACGTTCCACAATCCCCCTTTTGAATGCGTCACGCGTCATGTAACGCAGCACAACAGGAACCCATCACATAACGCATCCACTGTGAACCTCACACGGTCGGAAATAGCAATTTCAGCCGACGCAACAAACTATCACGACATCTTGGTGTTGTACGCCGCACCCGACGCCGCCCCAGCGGGCGCGTTCGAGAGACCGAGCCGGACGCTCGCGT
>JAAUXT010023260.1_pt1:0-5000 | contig 16757 bp, 25 predicted proteins | sample 7278171 | NCBI WGS metagenome assembly JAAUXT01 (sample SAMN14350112, study PRJNA611818) | marine sediment metagenome | isolation source: surface marine sediment (1.8m) | place: French Polynesia: Moorea | collected 2018-08 | reverse complement strand
CAGTGGGGAGAGAGAGAGCCGGATCATACAGCTGGCAGAGACTGAGAGCTGGATCATACAGCCAGCAGGGAGAGAGAGAGCTGGATCATACAGCTGGCAGAGACAGCTGGATCATATAGCTGGTGGGGAGAGAGAGAGAGCCAGATCACACAGCCAGCGGAGACTGAGAGCCGGATTGTACAGCCGGCGGAGAGAGAGCCGGATCAAACAGCCGGCGATGAGAAGCTGGGCAGTGTGTTGCACAAACAGTTCACGGGAGTAGCAATATCTTGTGTGGAGAAGCAACGCAAAACGATTCAGTTCACTCCTTCATGCAAAACACACACACGCACACATACACATACCCACCACCCAGCCCTGTGTAAACGCAAGGAGCTCACCCCTAGCTCTTGTCGGCCGGGCGCTTCTGGAGCTTCAAAGTCACCGTCCCCATCCCTGCCCACTTCCATCCAGTCACACGCACGCTCACCTTTTCCAGCCCCAACCCCCACGCACGTTCACCCTTCCCAGACCCACGCACACACACACACACATTCCCAGGCACCACACACACACACACACACTCAGACGCACACCTCTCTCAAACACACATAAACACGCACACATACACGCTCACCCTTCCCAGGCCCCCCCCCCTCAAACGCACGCTCACCCCTCGCTCATATCGGCCACGTGCTCCTGCAGCCAGCTGGACGAAGACGCTCCGATCACGTGGTCGAGCGCCGCGTTCCGCTGACTCAGCGACACCACCATGTGCGTGAGGAAGGCGAACGCCGTCCCGACCAACAGGCGCCCTCTGGTGGACAACAAGAACACCAGTCAGCGTGGAGACGCGCACTCCGGGGGAAAATAGGCCCACAGGCCTCGCGTGATTTGTGCATTCGCAACATTACCAAGTCACAAAGTACTGTATTACTAAAGTGCTTTGTGCTCGACTGGCACCCGGCGCAAGTCACCAAGAACAAACAGGCACGCCCTCTCATGAACGGGTACCTCTGCTAAAGATGGCACGTTTCATGTGTCTCGCCCCGTCACACTTTGTGTGGAAACGTGGTTGGTCCCAGCCAAGTGGTGAGGATGGGGAGAACCTCAGACTTAGGACAGGGAGGGGCCCGGGCCCGTTCGTTCATATCCAAGTGAGCGAACAAACAACGCCTGCACAGACAACCCCGGAGCACATCACACGTGCAAAAGGCACATGTGTGAACGTTTGTCTGTGAACAACATCGAATCTGTGCGATTTTGACCTGTTGTGTTTGGCCTTGAACTTAACCCCACAACACGTGACTCACAACACGTGACCACTGAGAAAACTCACGTGTGAATTTCCGGCTGCTCCACCATTCGCTCCACACTGAAAAACAAAGAACCACAATTTTACCACAGAGCGGCCTTGGTTTCAAACTCACGCCGAAAGTTCAGCATTGCAACATGCTGACCGTATTACGCGTTACGTCTGTACGTTTGACCCCACCCATAAGTCACCGTGGCATTGCGGACTGGGGTCACGAGTTGACCACAGTGTCCGCAAATTTTCTGCACCAAGAAAAGTCATAGATCGTTTGTCTGCGACAAAACCTGCGTCACCATTGCGCGCAAGATTGAAATTTTGCAGCATGCAAACAAGGCCACCCAAATTTTTTGACACAGCAGGTCCCATTGCACACAGACACGCTCCGCCGGAATGCAGCCCCCCCCCCCGTTGTCCCGGGTGCAATATTCATACGCGGGTGCACGTGGAGTCCCCCCTGTGGAAGGACGCACTGTGGGACGCATAGAGTGTGACCCTGACCTTTCCTTGATGATAAAGAGCGACCCGAGCATGGCCAGCACCGTGCTGGAGAAGACGGCCAACACCTCACACCGCTCGTAGCTGCAACAGTTAGAGAGAGAGAGAGTGTCAAGAAGGGAAACGGCTGAAAATAGGCAAACAAGAGCAACTGTCAGTGGAGACACGCGCCTTGCACCGATTTCAGTGGCGCCCCTTTGTCATCTTGATTTTTTTCTACCAAAGGCATTGTTGGCAGAAACAAAGTTTGGTTCACTTTTCTTTCGGGGGGGGGGGGTTAAGGTGCGGTGGGATCTGCACCCTTTGAGACGTCATAGGTGATAGCAATACACGCGATAACGATAATGGCTGTGTGCGTCGACCCATTCCAGACGTCACTGGTGATTGCAAAACACACCATACATTGACAGGGAGAAACTCACCCGAATGAGAATATTGGAGTTGGCTTTTGTTTCTTCACCCAGATGGTCAGCAAACACGTCAGTAAACTGAGAAAGAAAACAAGAACATGCATCAGCACAGATGCGCGCAGTCCCGACAAACATGAAGCAAAACGCGCGTTGGACGGCCTATACTCGCACGTGCCAAGAGCGACGCAACGCTCAGTGTCAGGTCTTTTATGGTTGTTTCGCGTGTTTGAGGCACAGCAAGTACCGTCTTGTAAATTTCTTCCACTGCAATTCCAGTTTCTCAGTGGGCAAAGATCAGTCGATCTCGATGTTCTGCTCTCACCTGAAGATGTCGAAGATGGTGAGGTACGTGTACGCCGTCAACGCTGAAACAGAGAGGGAGACGTAAGCGAAACAGAATTACCGTATCCATGTGTGTAAGATGCAGCTTTTGTCCCAAAATTGAGCACCAAAACTTGGGGTGCAGAGTATGAAATTTCTCTTGTTTCAAAGAGCCCTCAACAGCAGAAAATCAAGGTGAAAGTTAGGGTGCTTCTTGTACTTGGGTGCCACTTTTACACGGGTGAATACGGTACAGTTGGCAGTGTCTATGTTTGTGCAAGTCTCAGGGTGTGGTTCCACCCCTCTCATCTCAGCAAGACAGTTCGTTCTTTTTGCCGTTGGGAACAAGTTGCTCACCCCGACCCTGATTCTGAAACCGCTAGAGGACTCACCCAGCGCACGGCGTGACTCACCCATGCTGTTCGTAGAGTTGCACCACAGCAGCAAAATCACGGTGCAGACCAAGTTCACCGCTCCGAGAGAAAAGATCCGTTTGCTCTGAAATTGGGCAACACAAATTCTGTGGTAGATCTATTTTGACGCGGACCAGTCATACAACGACACACTGTCAACTCGAAGAGCTTTTGAAAGTGTGTTTCAAACTGTACGTGTTCCAGGTGCGTCAATTGGCGCAGAACTCACTGCAGAACCCAGAGACTTCCGGTGTGTAGTGGGCATTGTTTGCATTCGTCCAATCAGCGATGCCCCGTCAACCCAGTGTGTGTGTGTGTGTGTGTGTGTGTGTGTGTGTGTGTGTGTGTGAAAGTGTGTGTGTGTCAGTGCGTGTGTGTGTGAGAGTGAGAGAGAGAGAGAGAGAGAGAGAGAGAGAGAGAGAGAGAGCTATGATGTGTGTTGCGCCACACGCTTGCAGTGTCCATCAATTGACTTTCAGCAACAGAAGACGTATCACTTAGAAACAGCGTTCACCTCGGGCTCCAGCAGGATGCCGTGCACCTCTTTGGATGCCGTGTGGATGAAAGATTTGTCTGCGGAGAGAAACGGATGGATGGTTCCCTGCGAAAGAAAAATTGAACCATCAATCGGTGAGGCACACGAAACAGCATCCAAACTGTCAGCGACCAAACCAGTCGGACCTGCCTCAAACTGAGGAATCTTGCTCCCTGTTGGGGTGCTCCGTTTGGCCGAAGGAGCGAAATGACGAGACACGGGGTTTTGTAGACACAGGTGTCTGGTCATTTCATTCACACATTGTCATCAGTTGGCACAGGCCACTCGGATGCTTGTTGTGTGTCTGGTTCCACCTGAAATGGCCAGGCACCCGTGTCTTCTGGCTCAAGGTACCTGGCCACAGGGTCTGTCGTTTTTCACACAAGCAAGCAAGATGCAGAACAAGTTGCCATCTCCCTATCGAAAAGTGACAAGTTTCAAATGAACCCCTGTGAAGTATCATGCACAACAAACAGAAGCACCTGTTCCTCGTGCATCTTGCACCTTATCCATTATACAAATTTACACTTTCTGACAACAGATGTCACACAGAGTGACACCGGCCCTGAGATGAAAGAAGCAAACAACACAGTACACAATGTGAGCAGTACGTATGTTTGCGTGCGTGGTCAATTCCTGTCCAAGCACAGCGAAATCTTACCGACTGAAGAGAACGCTGAAAACAAGAACACTTGAAAGTGAGGACACGCGTTTCGGCGACCAATGAAACAATGAAAAGGTCAAGAACTTTTGGTGGAATGCGAAAACAAAGTGAAGCAAGTCTCCAGTGGAGCCACTGAACCACTCAAACTTTGAGCCACCTAACAAAGTAAATTGAAGAATGCTCCTGTGTCAGGCGCAAAATTCAGGAGGTCAGGCCCATTCCCCTTCGATCCACTGGAGAAAACTTTCAGTGTGGTGAACCGAAAGAGTGAAAGGATACGGGGTGTTCAATCCTGTTTCATACCAGAACGAGAGAAGCAAAAGTTCTGTTCACTCACCGGCAGATCGGGCACCTCCAAGACAGTGCTTCCCCGATTTCTCAAATCTGAAACGAAATATCGAATGCAATTGTTGAAACTTACTTGTCGTGTGTGTGTGTGTGTGTGTGTGTGTGTACACGTGTGTGTGTGTGTGTGTGGTGTGTGATATGAATCCCCTCAGAAATCCGTGTGTTGTGGAGTGACTCGAGAACCACTCACCTACTGGTTGTTGGCGATGCGCCAGACGAGTTGATCAAAGTTCCTGTTTGGCGCTGGGCTGAGGTTGAAATGGGCAATTACAGCCCTAATAACCCGGGGGTGGGTCTTCCCCAGCCCCTGGGCACTTGCCTCAATCACGAGTTTTCTCACAATATTTTGTCTCAGGAAAGAGAGAAGGTCTAACTCAACTACTATGATGGGCTGGTTGGACACCATGTTAGAAAGAGAGAGGGAAAACCTCAAGGGGTCATGTGATCACCCCAGGGGGGAGGGAATGCTGGGTAATTACCAGCAAAATAGCAGAATTGTGATATTATGCATCTATTCCCT
>JAAUXT010041937.1_pt1 | contig 16762 bp, 17 predicted proteins | sample 7278171 | NCBI WGS metagenome assembly JAAUXT01 (sample SAMN14350112, study PRJNA611818) | marine sediment metagenome | isolation source: surface marine sediment (1.8m) | place: French Polynesia: Moorea | collected 2018-08 | reverse complement strand
TCATACAAGCCACGAATGTACTTGTTGAAAATGTGTTTGTTCTGTGTGTGACTGGGTAGTGTGCCATGTACGGTGTAATTGAGGCAGAAAAATTCTCACAATGAAAGTGCCAAGACTGAAATTTGCTTTACAGTGGATGTGTTGGGCACATCAGCTTTTTTGTCAGTTCAGTTCCAGACTTGAATTTGTCAAAGGACTGGCTGTGAGTGGTACATGTACTGATGAGAATGCATCTACCACAGGAGCAGATCAGTTTGCTTCAGGAGAGGCCTGAGACAAGGGTGTCCCAACACATTATATTTTTGCAAATAACAGGCAGGTTTTCTGCAAATGGAAAACAAGACAGAAAGAAAGAGACATTTGAGGGTGCGATAGAGAGACAGACAAACAAAGAGTGAAGGGGAGAAGAAGAAAATGGAGAGAGAGCATGAGAAGAAAGGAAGACAGAAAGCAAGCCAGAGGGTAGAGGAGTGAGAGACAGACCAAGAGGAAACAGAGAGAGAAAGTGAGGCAAAGTCAGAGGCAGAATGAGAAAAGGATGGAGAGAGGGAGAATGAGAGTCCAAAAGAAAAAGAGAGAACCAGGCAGAAAAAGAGAGAATATATGGGACAGAGAGACAAGAGAGAATCTGAGAGATTCATAGAGAGAGACACAGAGAAAATCCTGTCACAAGTTCAGAGGAGCAAAAATTTTGTCTCATTTACTTCCCAACTGAAGCAAATGTGAATTTGGATCATTGTGTAGCAACAAGAAAACCAACCCACACTCTGAAGAGCTTTTGGTCAGAATTGAAGGGAAACTGCTCAAGCCTCACACCTGGTGGACTGCTCTTGAGGTCACAATGCAATAATCATTTCTTTAACCCTCAAACCGCAGTCTACACAGGTTTCCTGCCAAAATTTTTGACACAAAGAAAACTTTTTCCTGCAATATTTTTTTGTTTTGTTTTTTTTCAAGTTGTATGGCAAAAGCATAATTATTGCCATCTTTTGCCTGAGGCACTTGTGAAAAAAAATTGAAAATCTTGGCAAAAAATGGAAAAATGTTGGATTGCCATTGAGCCGGCTCAATGTACTCCGCGCTTGATGGGCAAAACTGAAAAAATCATCCGCGCTTTGGGGGTTAATTTAGTTGAGACCTGAGCATCAAACGCACAATGTCAAACACCAAATGTCCAAAAGTGATGCAACGTTTGATGTGAAGTTTCAACAAAATGTGGAATTACAACCTCTGGAATGCATCATGTGGGTGCATCAAGTCGCGTCTTTGAGTCATGACTCCACATCTGTGTTGCTGAGAGAAACAGATAAGGGAAACGCCTCCCATGAACAAGAGGTGCTCCAGTGGTGTTCTTGAACACACCTACCGCTTCAAGTGGCTACTCTGCCACTTCATCAGCTGATAAGAGAACCAATAGGGGTTTTCACATTGGTGACGCGCGGTTGGGCGGCGGCAGAATTTTTGACGCGCGCCTCAAAAGTCAACATGACGCCCAATGGAGAGTTTTTGAAGCTGTGTCAAAATTTTGTCGCCGCGTCACCAATGTGAAAACCCCTATTATCAAACTCGCGCCTGAGTCGCTATTCCCTACAGACTAAAAGTGGTCCTACAGATGTGCTCTTCATCACAACTTGTCTCCTTGAAGAGCCACTCTGCGACTTCTTAAAACTGACAATGAGGGAGATGTGTCAACCTGGTGTATCTCACAGTTGGTCGCTGTACTCCACAAAGACCAGAAGAGCTCCTCCACAAGTGCTTTTCATCACAACTGTCTCCTTAAGTCGCCATTCTGCCAATTCTTAAAATCAATCACAAGTGAGATATCAAGTTCGTGCCTCTCAGAGTCAGCCACTGTTCACCAGAAGAGGTGCTGCAGAAGAGCTCTTTATCAAATCTGTCTCCTTGAGCAGCCACTCTGCGAATTCATAAAATTGATAAGGAGACCAGTATCAGCTTCGTGCCACCCAGTCATCATTATAAACTTGAAGTGGCCTCTTGGCAGCTCGGAGAGGTGCTCACTGAAGCGCCATAAAAGGGACCTACCTGGCAAACAAGAGCTGCTCCAGAAGAGCTCTTCGTCATACCTGTCTCCTCAAGTAGCCACTCAGCCACTAAATAAATTGATAAGGAGACAAATATTAAACTCGTGCCACCCAGAGTCACAGTCTCTTTTCCTCACAGGTCTTCGCTGAGTGCACTGGTCTCTTTGTGTTGGTAGGAGGTGTTTGTGTCTTGTGAAGCCATTAGATTTGCAGCACAAATATACATCATATCTGACTTTTTGTGTTGTGGATGCAGCCTTTCCTTGTGATCAGGGTGTCAAATTTTTTTGGGGTTGGGCAGGGGTGGGGTCACTACGTCATGTAAAAGTTGGGCCACCCTAAGAAATATACATGTGTGACCCCCCCTCCAGTCACTATTTACCCTCACCCCAACCCTAACCTTGTTGTCATGATTTTGCAAAGGAGAATGGACTGAAGTCAATTCTTGTTCCAAATCAACCACTGGTCTTGTTTGTTTGCAGTAGCGAGCAATACAAAGTCCCAGAATCCTATGATACACCCTCAATGCACAACATGCTTGGGGAGGGGATTCATAAACTATCCCATGACATGGCAATTGGCACATCTCCTCCCCAATTCAACAAATGTGTTATGAATTGTCAATCGCACAAATCCAGCAAAAATTTGCTGTTTGACCAAAAAAACATGTGCTTTTAAACCAATCCACATGCTATGCAGGACTGACCAAAATCCCAGTGTCTTTGTGTGGTTGTTCCATCAAAAAGCTATTTTGAATGTGCTTTCTTACTTAAGCATGAACACGCTGTGAGCAAAAATATAGAAATTCAAATTTTTCTGCTTTCAGCCTGACAGAACATTTGAACAGTTGAACAGTTGAGTGAAAAACAGAAACATGTTGTACAAAGGTAACTTTGTTATTGACACTGGTACAGTTCTGGGGAATGGCTCTTTTGGGACTGTTCACCCTGCAACTCACCAAGGAAAAATGCAAAATGTAGCAGCAAAGAGAATTGAAAGAAAGTCTGAGAGGGATGCTCAAGAAGTTGCCACAGACCTGTTGAAACTAGTTGATTTGGATCATCCAAACATTGCAAGAGTCTTTGACATAGCACAAGACAAGAAAAGTGTCTGGATGTTTTTGGAGTACTGTGAGCACAAGGACCTTCAAAAGTACTTTGACACAGCCAAACTTGAAGGAAGAAAGGTTTCTGTCAATGAGAAAGTCAAGTTGATGCTGGACATTGCCAAGGGAGTTGACTACCTCCATGAGAAAAATGTCATCCATAGGGATATCAAGCCAAGCAACATCTTGTTGGCTGGTGATCAAGTGTCTGCAAAGCTCACTGACTTTGACTTCAGCAAGTTTCTTGGGATTGATGAATCCACCATGAGTACCAAAGTTGGTACTGAAGCTTTCAAGGCTCCAGAGTTCTTCTTCAGAACTGATGATGGCAAACTCAAATACAAGAGAAGTGTGGACATCTTTGCAACAGGCCTCACATTTCTTGCCATGATCCAAGAAAATGATGGTTTGCTGCCCAAAGTTGAAACCCCGAATGAGCCATCAGAGCTGTACCTGTCCAGTGGAAGGCTGCTCTATGAGAGAATCACATACAAGATTCAGCCTCAGTCTGTGGTCAATGTATCTCAAGGCAACAGGGTTGAGAGGGAGATCAGAAACCTTGTGGTGAAGATGACTTCTACAAAACCTACTGACAGGCTGCATGCAGACCAAGTGGTGGAAACCCTCCAGTGTATCCACAATGCTGAGGCTAAGAAAGCTGCAGCACTCAAGGTAGAACACAAAAACCTAGTAATAATTCTCTGCTATATTGGTACTTTTGAGGCACTTTTCCTTCCTCCAAATTGTTGTGGTGTTTGTCCTTTCTGCAAACATATCCCCTACAGGCTGCAGCCTTGGTGAGTCAAACATGACAAAATGTTCCATTTGGCTTGGTAGTTCGTGGAACAGATTTTTCTTACAAGAGACAGTGTTGCACCTTTGAAACTCAATACTTATCATGACTGAGAACCTCCATCTGATTCAAAATAACATTTTCATTTGGCTTGACATGAGGCTCTGTCATTCAATAATGAGAATCTTTGTGGTCAAACTATTGACACAGATCGACGACTCTCACCGTGTAATTCTATGACATGGAGTTGTCAAGACTTGGTTCTAAACATGAGAATTCTCGTCATAAAATGACTGAGCCCCCTTGTTGTGGAACAGATCTTTAGTTCTGCTTCAACACCATAATTCCAAGAAAGAACCTGAGCTTTCATGTTTATTTTTACTGGATCACATTCTTGACAAACACACAACGTGAATTGCTGCCTACATTTATTCCTACTTCCAAAATCCTTTTCTCACCTCACCACAGTCCCCGAGGCAACTCCGGCTGCAGCACCTGGTGACCCACAACACAGGACTCGTGAGGTGGGGCAGAACCAGGTTCACTCTGCTGCCATCATCAGGGACAGTGGTGCTGTGGGGAAAAACTGCTGAGTCAGCTCTGCCTGCTCTGCACTTCTACAGCTGCTCCTCTTCAGGCTCAAGGAAGCTGAAAACCATTGAGAACCTCTGTCAACATGAGGATGGTGTGTTTGTTCTTGGTTTGCTCAGAGGTAAGAAAGAGGTGTTGGGTGTTGGTTGTTGGGACTGTGAGATGATCAGGTTGATTGATGTTGAGAGTGGTGATGTTTCTGTTGGCTTTCATGATGGAAGCCATTATCCTGGTGGAATGTGTCTGGGGGAGGCAGGTGAGATGTTTGTTGTTCACAGTGTGAAGGATAACCCCATCCTGCAGCTGAACTGCTCCACAGCAGAATTCAGCCTCATCAGATCCATCAAGTCAGGTGTGGTGATGTTCCACTCCATCTGCTACATCCCAATCCCCAGGCTCATTGTGATCAGTGCCTGCTCCCCAGGTGTCATCAGAGCTGTGTCCTGTGAGAGTGAGGAGGTGGTGTGGGAGGTGAAGGGGCAGGTGGAAGGTGTGGAGTGTCGCCCATGTGGTATGATCCACTCCCCAGCCCTGGATGCCCTGTTTGTAGCTGATGGTGGCAACACCCAGATCCTGGTACTGAGCCCCAGGGATGGGTCCCTCAGGCAGGTTCTGTCTCTTGATCACAAGATCAGAATTGTGGTAGAGTTGTGTCTGTGCAATGATCAGCTTGTTGTGAGTCACAGTGGCTTTGATTGTGATGAGTATCAGATATCCCTCTTTTGCCTGGAGTAATTTCACTGGAACGAACCCACAGAATTCCCAGTGGGGGATATCAGGTTCATTCAGCAAACACACCGAGCCACACTCTTTCAGATGAGTTGTTTGTGTGACATGTCATGATTGCCATGGTGTGAATCTGGTTGAGTGAATGAGAGGGTATACAATGCCTGTCAATTTGTTTTTCCAATGGCAGATCTGTTTGTGGTGACCAAATGGGCTCAAGCCCAGTCCTCCAGAGATTACTTCATTCAATCAACATTTTTGTGGAATTTGATGAAATGCCATATTGTCAAAAACAACAGTATTTGTTGGCTTCACCATTTTGAAGAGAAGCATGATGCAATGTGATGCTTCATGATCCAACAGAGGAAAACCTGTCCAACCTGTTATGTACCTGGCATTGTTTTGTACAGTGTGTGTTTTGCTTTGTTCTCTTCTTTTGTTGTGCTTTGGGAAATGTCTTAAAATTCTTTTCCACTTTATGAGCCCAATGGGTGTGCCTGTTGACTCTGGAAGCCACAGTTTGCCCTTCAATGTGTCTATGTTTTTGTGCCATATTTGGTGTTGGATGCTAAATTTGAAACAACAAACAATTGGTCAATTCAGCTGCAACGATCCTCAGACCAGTGCAAGAAAACAATGAATATGAACTGTTATGTTTGGTTTGTTACAAAAACCACAATGAGAACTTTGTACAATGCTTGAGCACTCCTATGATCATGATGATGACGCATTTGTGCTGGCTGTCAAAATGAACATTTGTGGTGACAGAAAATACAATAAAAAGAGCAAAAATTCTTGTGCACATCAAATGTTGTCCACCTCTGTTGTTGTTCATGGTCTGTCTAGCTATCCACCAAAACTAAGCATTTCAAACCAATGTCCAGGTCCTATGTTGCTATTGTCTCTCTCTAAACAACAAGCATAAAAATGTTTGAACTCATTCCACTCACCCATTCTGGTTACTGTTTACCACAAAGCACCAAATAGACTCTGCATGACTGGTTTTTTCTTGTAAAATCTCCCAGAATATTTGACCACAGCAAGTTAGCAACAACCCTGTAACACCGGCAATGTGAACCTATTTTTGACTTTTTCTGCCAAGAGTAGGGCTGCTTGTAAAATATTGGTACTTTGTGCTCAAAACACAGTCCACACACAAATGAACACAGCTCTGTCATGCCTCAACCAATTTGCAAGGTCTTGACATCAAAGTGATTGTTTTCAACAAGCATTGTAACTTCACAGAAAATGGCACCAGACAGCAAGTCTATGCATGTGTTTCCCCCTATGTTGGTTCTGCATAAGCACTGCAATACCTGGGGACACACCAATGCGAATTTCATTGCGTCTTATCTGCCAACACCTCAACTGCTGCAGGCCATATTTCAATTGAGAAAGTCCCCCAGGAAGTACATCAACTGATGCATCAACATCAATGACCAACACACAGGTTGCACTGCAACCAAACCAATGCGTATGGACACACCCAACGGGTCTGCTGCACGACGCATCCAGTGCGATGCATCACGTCTGTTGTCAAGGTAACTTCTTATAGAGCTGCAGCAAACTTGTAGCGTTCTGCGTTTTGAGGCAAAATGCTGGGCGGCGTCAAAATTTAACATGACGCCAAATGTGCCGCAGGTAGCTTGCCACAGATGATTGATGGGAGTCAATTCTTGATGCAACAAATTTGCAGACAATGCACTCAATGGTGACCTGAATCTGATGCCGCTGATGCAACCGCTGCCGCAGCTCCATGGGTGAGACCACTGCATTGTCTTCTTGCGTCACCAAGCAGCCGCGTCAACCGCAAAACTGACGCTGCGTCAGCAGTTGACGTCAGCGTCGCAAAACTATCCCGAACGTTCTTTGAGCTCAAAATTCTGATTGAGAATACACTGTTGGGTACAAGAACCTTGATGCCCCAGTGTCTAAGCAGTTACGAGGTACACGTGGTCTGTGCGAAAACAAATTCACGGCATGTCACGCCGCGGCTGCAATTTGGTGTAAAAACAAGAAGGCTATCGCCTGAAAAGCGCGCGGTCTTGCGGCGTTCAACCGAAACAATTTTAAGCCATTTCAGAAAAATTTTGAAAATTTCCATGTTGAGTTAGCAGTGTTGGGGGTAACTCAACATGCTGAAAATTTGTAACTCAACATGCTCATTTGCAGATGTAAATCAGGGTGCAGGACAACAAATACAACATATTTTGGAAGACCATGGTCAGGCCCACAGCATATGTGGACAAAATCAACTTTTGACAAAGAACTGAGCTCAAGACAGCCATGAGTGTATTTTCACAAAATCCAAGATGGCTGCCAAACCATATGACCTCCATAGTGTCTGATACACTTGCATGTGGGGGACCACAATGCCACTTCACCATGTAAGTTTGACCAAGCTGTGGGCAAGTGTAACTGAGTTATGGGCCATGTTAGGTTTTTCAGAAAATCAAAGATGGCTGCCAAACTGCTGCATAGTGCCTGACACACTTGCATGTGGGGGACCACAAGACTACTTCACCATGTAAGTTTGTACTGAAAATTTCCATGTTGAGTTAGCTAGCCAGCCCATGTTAGGTTGGTATTTCTGGGAGGGGGGTAACTCAACATGGGCAACAAAATAAACAAGAATGCTACACATAAAAAGCATGTGGTCACATAAATGTTTGTTGTTCATAAATGCCTGCCTGAACAATTCATTTCCTGTCCGAAATAGGAAGGGTAATATTCGCCATTGATTTTCTACACAGTTGTAGAAACTCAATCCCGGAGCTACCTAAGAGAGATGCTTGTACACCCCAAAACACAGATAATGTTGTGTGCAAGCACCTCCCTTGGAGGTCCCCCAACACAGGCTCCATAAATTTTGGTTTTCATGCTATCAAGTATCAGACCATCATGCAGTAAGTCAGACAATGTCCAAGTTGATTTCACCCATCCCTGACATTGCACATGCGTGTGTGAGTGTGCACATGGGTGTGTGCATGCATGGATGCATGTGTGCATGCATGTATGCATGGGTGTGTGTGTATGTGTGTGGGTGGGTGTGTGCATGCATGCATCCATGTGTGTGTGCATACGTGCATGGGTGCATGTGTACATGCATGCATGGGTGTGTACATGCATGTGTGCATGTGGTCATGGGTGTGTGGATGCATGTGTATGTGCATATGTGCATGTGTGGGTGCATGGGTGGGTGGGTGCATGCATGCGTGCATGCATACATAGGTGTATGTGTGCATGGGTGTGTGCATGCATGGGTGCATGCATGCATGCATACATGTGTGTGTGGGTGCATGCATGCATGTGTGCATGCATGTGTGAGTGCATGGATGGGTGTGTGCATGTATGGGGGGATTCTGGACAATATCAGAGTTACCCTAACCTGGACAATGTCCGAGATACCCTGCCCCAGGGCTAAATCTGCCCCTCAAGCATTGGCATACACTCATACTCCTTATCACTGGCTTTTGGCTATGGCTGGCCTTTATTTTTTCCCCCCAAGATGGACGGACGTGGATACACGGGCAAACCAATATCAGCGCGGCTGATAAACATGAACATGTCTTCACCAGTGAGAAAACACCATTTTGTTCTTCTTCTGGTGCCGAATGTTGGGTGAAAACGCCGGTGCAAGTGGGGTGGGTCAGCAGAGTACAGAGGGGACTCTTCCTCCCACAACGCAGTAAATCGCGTGATTGGACGACTTGGCAAGTGAAACCGTGATGGTTGAGACTTCCAGCGAGCCACACACCTGCTACTGGTCCGGAAATCTCAGAAGCCCACAGGAGTGCACAGAATAAAGAATGACTCTTGCCATAACCCTGATGAATGTTGGCTTCGGCTCTTGAGATTCAAAGAAAGGAGTGCCGGTCGTTGGACACAAGGTCCCAGTGAACTGGCGAACAAAAGACTGGTGCTGAGAAAGGAACGACACAACATGTACGCATGTAGGCTCAAGTTTTCGAGCATACCCATTTGCATCACCTGAATGTGGTCTCAACAGACTTCTTTGTGGAAGCCGTCCAGGAGGAGGACCAGGGATTCACTGTGGCTGCACCTGTGCAGTCTTGCAGATGTCACACTCGTACCTAACTCTGTCTTGAGGATGTTCCACTTGCCGGCAGTAGCGCTTGCGGTCCCGGAGACGCACGTCCTCACCACGTGTTCTCGTAATGAGCATTGTTCGTACGACCCGTGGCGAGCATTGAAAGAAAACCGGCCTGAAAGTGTGTCTGCAGTTCCTATTCAGAGTGTCACAGGAGTTCTCCATCAATTATGCATCGGTATCGCTCCAGCACCACTTACTGCTCACTTGAGCACAATTTTCGCACCCGTGCCACCTTTGTCCACGTCAGCCCAGGTTGTGTCAGCCACGGACGGATTCACTCTCAATGTTTTCGGAGGAACTTGTATGAACACTGAACACATAAGGTGGCTGTTGAACACAATCTCCAGTCATGTGTCGCCGCTTGATCTCGAAATCGGCAATGTGGCTGTGTTGGCGGGTCAAACAGTGATATGGACAAACTGTATTCATGACTCTTCCTGCAATTTCAAGTGAGACTCCAAGTGATGATTATCTACAATGGTATCTCTCCTGAAAGAAAACTGGTGCTGAAAACTGTTCATTCGCTTGAGTACTCCTCTGGGTAAAAGTTCAGTTTTTGTTGTACATGAGGTATGGACCTGATGACAGCGTGATGATATGAAGGCACACTGCAGAAAGGACACCTCGCCATCACTCAGCCAGAAGTTGCACCCAGGGAAATGACACATCACAAAATAGAACACAGCAAGACTGGAGGTGAATGTTGATCTCACACACTCACTCATGCGAAACAGTGCTCTGCATGGTATGACAAGAAAGCTACGCTTAGAAAGTCAGCGGTTCTCAACTTGGCTTCACGGCTCGGTTGAGTTGGGGGAGGGGTAACTCACCTGGCTGAGCACAGTTACCCAGAGCACATGCAGAAGCCTATGGACAACCTTGCAGAGTCACCCCCTGGGTAACTCAGCTGAGCCAGCTGAGTTATCTGGGGGCGACTGCGGGCTTAAAAATCTGAACCCTGCTTATCACGGGCAGGGCAAGACTCCAGGTGAAGAATAAGAAACTTACACTTCATTTCTGTAGCCCACACATGTTGAGAGTTCTCTTCTGCTCACCGACATCCAATGTACGAGCAAAGGATCAATTAACTTGATGCATCTTGAAAACTGAGTCCCACCAGTAGGCCCGGTTCTCAGAGGACTGAGTCCTCTCCTCTGAAAACCTTTGCACCGGGAGCCTCGTGTTCTTCGAACACAACCCAGGTCGGACCAAGCAGATTGGTCCTGTCTGTCGCAACAATCACGTCCTTTCTTCACACGCAGTGTACCACCACGAAACAGCGCCAGTCGATGGCGCCTCACTCTCTCCCTTAACCCCGGTGATAAATCAGCGTGCTTCACAAAAACCTTACCTTGCCGCTGCGTCTACACGCACTGCTGTTCGTTGCTGCTGTCTGGATTCTGTGCTCCGGATTCCGCGGATGGATGCATAATCCACTCTGTCACTCTGCTTCTTGGACCAGGGTGAAGAAGAGACGTAGATATTTCCACAAGGTTCCTTTGTCTCATGGCGTTTGTTGTTCTCGATCCCAAACTGCAAACCAGAAAAGAAAGGGAAGTTGTGAATTAATTTTGATACAGGAGTGTGGCGTCTTTGTCTGGAACTCGCTCTGGTGACATTCCCGAGAAACGAACCACTGGCGCGCAAAATCTGCAAATGAAACTCCGCAGACGCCCCTTGTTCGGTTTCTCGCGTGAGGTGCAGCCGCGCTGGAATAAACTCACAATCAGGACTGAATCGCCAAGTAGTTCTTCCAAACGTGTGCAGCTGGCATCAGGACCAGATCAGTTTCTTTGCCACTTCCGCTTTGTTCTGCACAGTTAACCCCAACACCCCGCACAATCTCGTGCAATCTGTGCGCTTCAGCTCACAGCAGTGCCAGCGAAACAGAGAATTCGCCCCAGCAAATTAATACAATCTCAAGTGTGGCGACAGTTTTACCATGAGTGCGCACTATTTCCTCTTTTTACGGAAGAGTGCCCGAAGAATAATATTTCAATAAAACCTCACATTTGTGCACACAACAAACGTTACACGCAGGTGGCTTCCTCGAAGTTACAACCAGAAGAAAGGAAATGCCTTTATTTCCACTGCAAGGATCGGAAAAAATCTTCTGAAAGCGTGGGTTAGACTGGCATACAAACAAAAGCTCGAGCTTTCTGAACATTGCTTTCTTCTTCCAGTTGTCCAATTTTTGGTGCCTGGCCTGAGACCCTGAGGTGGACGCTCCCTCGGAGTCGACAGGATTGAGTATTCCCAGAATGTAGTGCTGACCCAGAATGCAGCGCTGCTCTGGAATTAGGGTGATGCGGAACAGCGTTGTTTTTGGTCTGGAAACCAGACGAAATCACAACAATCAGAGAATTTTGGTACGCAGCAGTGGTACTCTCCCTTAAACAGGGACCTGAGCCTCCTGCGATGGAAAACCACGCTTTCTTGTTCCTTTCAGAGTAAAGTTGTCCATTCTTCAGGGATGTTGGCCATTTGTGTGCCACAATGAACACAGGAAGGGGAGCCTTTTTCGGGGCCTCACAAAAAAATTTGTGGGAAGAAGATGAAGTATCTGAAAGGAAGTACCTGAAAAACAGGGTGAATGGGCAGGGACGCTGGAAGTTTTTTGGACGTTTTTTCTCTGTGGCTCAACACCATCTGGATGAGTTTGGCATGGGCGTACAAAGAGCCCAGGCAGTTGGTGCCTGGTGCCACTCCTGCGCTGGCATGATGTTGTGGCTCATGCTGACCAGAGCACCATTCCCAGTCACTTGGAGGTTCAAAGAGGTTTTATCTCTCTGGGTGGGTGAGCAGTGCTTGCACCAGGAAAGGCACACCAAGCCCATCCTCAACACCATTGTCTCTGTCAGCCTCGCCAATGCCAACACCAGCGATGCCAATTGGCTCGACACAGTTTGAGCAGGTAGTTCGTGCAGCTCTGACTGCCAGTTACAGTGTTTGTGCCCATCGGCTACAACCAACCAGCTGCAAACCTGGCGCACGGACCCAAGCGAATGATGACCATGACGATGCCTGCACAAACGGAGTGTCACCGTCGCCAAAACCACAAGTGGGTGCAGTGGTACCAAGCCAGGCAGGCCAAACAGAACACAACTACGACTGCTCACCCATCCCACGGCTCCGAGCTCCAAGAGTCCAATCATCATCAGTGCCAGGGGTGTGGTACATTGCTGTGGATGATGGGGTGCCTGCCTCAACAGGGAAGGGCAGCCATGGTGTGTGAAACCGTGTTGTAATGGTTTGCAAGAAGACATTGTGCAGTGCCTGGCCTGCCTGCAGTCTGACGAGGCAGACGTATCTGAGTAGGAAGTCCTCATTTCCACCACAGAAAGCTAACGCCAGGTTGCCTGGACAGTTCATGATATGACTGGACAATGAGCTAACCACACCAATGCCAGGAGATTCCACTGTTCATCACACCATCTCTGAAACCACAGCTCACAATACAGGTGTGAGGATATGTTCATGGTATTGGCTTTGTTGACCTGAAGGGAAACGTTGTCTACTATCATTTGAATCTCGATGGTGCGGTCCGCAGGAATCTGTTGAGGTTGTGGGATGATTACAACCAAGACAAGCGGAAGACAACACTCAGAGGAGGAAATAGCCCAAAATTACTTTTGGGGAGAGAAGATTTCACTCTCTTCTGGTGATTAGGACCATACATTGCACAATGAAAAAATTGGGAAAATCACCTGAGGCATCAAAAGGCAAAGTGTGTTGCACCATTTTCAAAGTGTTCCATATTTGATTTTGGTCATGTTTTATTTTAATTGTTCCATTTTGGGTACGGGTTGTGCTTGAAGTGTCAAAAGAATGACTTTTGAAATTTTGCTGATTTTTATGGCCAAAAAGCTAACAAGCCTCCCATGGTGAAATTGTGGTATGATTGTACAAATGGCTTGATAGCTCAGAAATAGTTGAAAACTGATGAAGGACGTACATTGACAAAATGTGGCAAATTGTTGGGGCTGAGTTTCAGAAGGGGTGATTGGTTGCTATGGTGGGGTATTTTTTTGGTCAGTTAAAAGTCAAAATTTGATTTTTTGGTAAAGAAATTGTTGTACATTGCAGCGCAAAAAAATAGAAAATGTTCAAACTATTTTTGTGGCAAAGGTAGAAGGTATTGGTGGTAGATTATGCCTGTGGTATTGAAAAAAAATAAATTGGTCCCATGTATGGGCACCATCAGGGTCTGAAGTTGAAAATATAAAAAGTGACAATTTTATTTTTGAATGATTCTTTTTTCAAGAGGACCTTATTCGATTTTATTCGTGTAAAGAGGATGTTGAGAGGATGATTTCAATAGTTTGTGTGATTCGGGTGAGGCATTGTTGAGTTATGGCTGTCTGATTGTAATTTTGGGGATTTGGGGTCTGATACCCAACAATCATGTTGACACTCATAAGCGTGTAAAAAAATCTAAGTCCTTGGGTGCAGTTGATACACATATGATAAAATGAGGCTGTGTCTATTTTAACTCAGGTAGCCATGGGGTTAAACATCACAAATGTCAAAAATTTGAAATTTTCTGATTGGAGTCTTGGATCATGGCAGGGTAAATGAAAATGGTTCAAAATCATTTGTGAAAAAGAATATTATTTGCTCCAAGTTTGTGAAATCCTGATGTGGCATGGCGACACAGTTGCAATTTCCATACAGCATGGTCACATGAAAATAAGGATCAGTGAGGCATTTGGTAAAAAATTGGGGTAAAAAGAAGACATTCTGGAATGTTTTCAGCAGCTTTGTTGAATTATGATCATTGTGCATCCTCTTACCTTCAAAACAAGGCCAAGATCAAGCTTTTCTGATGCAGTATTGTATATAATTATGGTAACTGTCATCACTCTTTGCTCAATTTTTGCTTTTGAAAATAGAAGTGGGAGGAGTGTGAACAGGCAGAAAGAGCCCATTTTCAGGAAAGTGTGTGTGTGTGGGGGGGGGGAGTAGCACACTCCAAATTTCAAATGCCCATATCTCAGCTCTAAATTGAGATAGAGCTTTGATGTTCAGTTCAAAGGAAAGGTCTTTGACAGAATGTTCAGTACTTGCCAGGTTGCTTCCAAGGGTAACTCTTCTGCAGTAACCACAAGTGCAAAAAGGTCAAGATGCAAGAAATGGCTTTTTAAAGCATGATATTCAAACCTAAATGGGATCTTCAGTATCAAAAAGCTACACTGAAGGATACATGGGGGATAAATTACAAATTTGGCTTCATAGCATCTACCCAACCAACTAAAATACAAATACAAATATGTCAGCTTCTAAATAAGATAGAGCTTTAAAGTTTTGTTCCTTTGAAAGGTCTCTGAAAGCACTTTCAGTATTTTGCAGGTTGGTTGCTAAGGTGACTCTTCCCTGGCAACTACAAGTACAAAATGAACTTTCTTTCTTGAATTGCTTCCAGCCTGTGCTCAAAATCACAGCAGAGCATGAACATGTGGTGAAAAAATACCAAAAACATATTTTTTTACATGCAGGAGCCATGGCAACTGAAACATTCCAAAAATGCATTTTGCAATTTCTCTGCTCCAAATTGTGACAGAGATGAGATCTCAAAAGCATGCATTCCTGAGGGTGCATTTTTCATCACAACACATTTTGTTGCCACAGCAACCAAAATGGATGTTTTTTTCAGTGCAGAAAGGTCAAAATTAGCTGAATTTTGCATGTTGTTTTGGCAAAAAATATGCAAATAGCACATTCCATTTGACCCATATTGCCAGAGAGCTGAGTACCCTATGAGAGCTTCAGGAGCAATGCATGCACAAGAATCTGAAGCTGTCTTGATGCCAACTTCTGGATCCTGCTATAAGAGATTGCACCTGACTCCTGCTGATAGGTCCCAGCTTGTTCTCACCAAGTGAGAAAAAACTGAGCCTGCACACACAAACCAGTGTGTGTGTGTGTGTGTGTGGGGGGGGTTGTTTGTGCAAGGCAGCCTCGATCAGAACCAAGGCTGTAACACTTTGGTGCAGTGGATAACTATGTCCACTGCAAGTGAGCAACAGTGCTGCTCAATGTGGGCACCCAAGCTGAGACATCAGACATGGCCTGATGCTGTGTTCCTACCCTGGCGGTGGTTGACAGCACCAGGCCTATCCCACCCAGGTAAGACCTGGCATGATGGTGTCATAAGAACCGCCCCCTTTGCACAACACACAGCCAATCGTGGCTACACTGAGCCTGCGGATCGCTGAGAACCGCGGGCTCAAAAAGGAAAAAAAGCACGTGTACAGACGAGGGGCAAAACTTTCTTGTCGTGGACAGGCAGGCCGCCTCCTGCTCCCCAACCCCCTCATGCCACACCCCTCATCAGCACTGGATACCAAGCGAACGACATTTTCCCCGAAAAGTCACCAATTAAATCCCGAGCAGCAAGCCGAAAGACAATCTCATTACCCTCCTTTAATGTGTTTTCCCCGACATCAGACGGGACGTTTCTGGAGGGAGTACGGCCGATCTTCCATTTGAGCTAGTTAGCAGAGGTGAAGCACAGAGATTGATTGCTGTCGCTCTGGCTCCTGGCTCTGCTCCTGTGGTCACAGCAGTCGACATGACACAAACATGTTAATTAGAGTAATCATGTTCTTTATCAGGCCTGTTCACCTGCAGCAAACGTGAAAGGCGAAAGACCTTCTCTTGGAAACCGAGAACTGTGAATGAGTCCGAAACCCCAAGCAAATGTGCACACATGTGTGTGAGCGTGAATCTCAACTTCGGCTTGTTGCATCAACTCGTGTTTGCAAGCGCATCCTGTGAGATCGTGACCGCTACTGTACGAGAATCAAACGTCTTGATACGAGAAAGGACCACACTCAGACACAAAATACAGAGGAATTCCTCCACCAACTGCATGTGCAACAGGGATCAGTCACACACATTCCTACTGAAAAGCAAATGGCAAAACGAAGAGCACGTACGGCCACACACAGGCAAATTCTGGCAAGAATAAAAGAACAGCTTTCAAGGTGGTTATAACTGTAGTTGAGCACGGCCTCGGGGTATCCACGACGACGCACTATCCTCGTGAGACCCTTTTAACACGGCATTGACGTCACAAAACCAGGCAGGGCCAGCGTTCACAAGACGCCTTCAGGCAAATAGGTATGAAACATGACTCGCAACCTTGGCGGAAAAAAGAAACACGACCTCTTTGCACACAAATTCGACTTGGGCAAATGGGTTCGCTGGTGTGGAGATATGCACGTCGACAACGGCGGACGCTGTGACCTTCGCGTTTCTTTTGTCCTGAGCGTGGTGCGATTTTTCAGTCGCACCACTTTTGTCGGTGTGATCGACAAGAAGACCTTGAGTAGAGTTGCTTGAATGTATTCAACATGTCAACATGTCAACAAGGTAGTCAAACACAACAC
>JAAUXT010017630.1_pt1 | contig 16762 bp, 15 predicted proteins | sample 7278171 | NCBI WGS metagenome assembly JAAUXT01 (sample SAMN14350112, study PRJNA611818) | marine sediment metagenome | isolation source: surface marine sediment (1.8m) | place: French Polynesia: Moorea | collected 2018-08 | reverse complement strand
ATGCATGAGCGCATCCAAAAACACCTGGCCCTCATTTGCATAACAAAAGAAATGACCGTTATTTTCCTTTGTTCCCACTATGGGGCACTTGGCCTCTGGACCAATCAGAAAGCTGGATTTTGAATTCTAGACCAATCAGAGGCCTTCCCGCCCTCATTATCTCTGCCCCATAGTGGGGGGCTCTTCTCTATGGTCATTTTTCAAACTGATGAAAGCTGTTTCCGGATCTGGAGCCTCAATAGTCCAACGGTAAAGTCACCAGAGGCACAGAACAGATCTCACCCACTTCTGAGGTTAACCAAATTTCAGTTGTGATTTGGTAAAAGAAGCATTCAGCACTACCTTTAACCTCTGAGCGTGCAGAGATTTTATGTGAGATGTACTTTCTTTCTGTTTCAACACCCAGTTGACTGTGATTGTGAGTTCCGCGCTGTTTCTTCCCCGTGCTTCGTGCACGCTGAAAGGAAGCCTTCTGCGGGTCAGCTCTCGATGGGAAGACATTATCATCACGCAATTTGCGCCGAACCTCCCCTGTGGGCGCCCCAGAGGTGATTTCCGCGAGTAATATTTCTACGAACTGAAGCAGGTTTTGTGCAAAGAGGAGTTTTTCATTGACGAAGCAGAAGGTTATTTTCTGTTCTCAGACAATATGGCGATGTGGGGGAAGCCAATAAGGAAGAGATGCTCCATAACCAGTGCATCTGCTGTTGAGAACGGAAGGTGAACACCACTTGAATGGCGGCCTCAAGTCTCAAAGCAACAAAACTTGGTCCAATGTGGAGTTCCGACCATTCTTCCTGCCACAGTTCCTTGTCTTTTGTCGAACGAGGCGGTCAAATCGAGGGAAAGTCGCTTGAGTCATCAACAAAATGAATCTGTCCTTCTCGTTGTCATCAGTACACGTCAGCAGAACCCCCTGCCAATGTACCCTGCCAATGTTATTTCGAAGGTCAAGTGTGCAGAGGCCCAAATACTTTTTGCAACCATTTCAACAGACCAGACAGGTTCAGCCAGCTGGGCAATTTGTTGAAAAGCATCAGCTCTGGACAGTGACGCAAAGGATAAGAAAACCAACACGAGAAGACATGTGGACTGTTCACGTGCGGTGCTCGGTTGGCGGCGGAGGTGCGACTCTCGCTGCACGAGGGCTGCAGATGTGACCTGGCCTGCATGAGCGACATGGAGCAGCGTCTGGACAAGGACAAAGGAAGCGACTCGCAGCCTACTGAAGACAATTATTACAGCTGCTGTGATTGAGCTACAAATTGCAGGTGCCTTCAGCAAAGCCGCTTGAATTTCCTTCGTCTCCCCCGTGACATGCACATGCAGATGAGAGAGCGATGGACACGAAAAGTCGGGGACAGCTTCAGGTACTGTGTATGCAATCAAACTGAACAAAAATGTCCAGAGTCATGCATGCAGATAACAATGTCATTCTTCACACAAAGGGGTGAGCTTTTTGGCACATATGGGCAGAGTGAATGTGAGGAACTGTGGATGATCTGCGTAGATTTAGAGGCTCACGTGCTTAAGTACTCTGCAAGCCTTTCATCTGCATCTGGCAAGAAAGCAACGAGGGGTCAACATAAGACCAATCGTAACGGTCTCAATTCCTGTCTAATTGTACGACATCTGTTTGGAGCAGAGCACCTGGTGGTGGAGCGATGCAGGCAAGGTCGGCCAAATGTCCCAACCTCCTGTGGAGGACCAACCCCCCCAGTACCAACCCGGGGTGGGGGTCAACACAGGGCCCCGGCGAGTTGCTGAAAGCGGGGGTTGGAGTTGGTTGCCGACACCACAGTTTTCTTCTGAAATGCTGTCAAGAAGACACAAACTGCGTATATCTTGATATTGACAACAGACTGATAGGACAAGGGAATATTTCCGGAGACTGGCATGAAGGGACTTTGTTGCCACTCCCAAGGTGTCACAGAGATTAAGCCTTGCCAGGCAAGTTCAACACAGATAACCCAGTGGGAACTAAAGCTTTGGTTGTGTTGGACAAAAGCAAAGGCCTTTCAAAACTTGTTCAAAAGAATGCACAACAAAACCACCACAAGCTTGTCCGTCAGAGGGTGTGTGTTTGAATTGCACAGTTCTCCCTGTGCAAGGAGCTCTGTCACTCTTCTACTCTCAACCAAAAGATTGAACGGAGGTTGACTTGACTTGCTGTCGTTCCTTTGATGACTCGTTGCTTGGAAGTTTTTGCCATGGCAAAGAAACCTGTACTGACAAAACTTTTGTTCTTGAATTCGTGGAACTTGCACTCAGCAATTTATTGACCTGCGACAGAAGGTTGACACGGTCGCGCCTTGCCCCTTTTACAATCTCCTCCTGAGTATTATTATTTTCATGTGAAGGTAGGAATCGGCCAAATAGCAGGTCCTCTCCTGGCCTTTCTGGTCAACAGCTTGTTTCCCGAAAGGTTTTTGTACGAGGTATAGGAGCGAGAATTATGCTTCATCATCACCAAGGCCGCAGTCCAACTATTCTTGTCGGAATGGAAAAATACGTAAAAGGAACCATTCTTTCATCCCTTTGGCGAACTTTCCTGTTTGGTTGGGGAAAGAGTGTCTGTTGACGTTTTCTGTAAAATCTGTCAATCTCTTGGTTTTCGTGTGTCGTGATTTGTTCCTCTGCAGCCACTTTTTAAAGCGATCCGCTGGGGCCACTGCCCCTTGCCACTCACTTTCACCAAACGTTGTCAAATATATTGTTGGAGTTGGCATCTGTCAACGTTTTTGACTGCAGGAGAGAATACCACACGACTCTCGAAATTTCGACTCCTGCATGTGCCCTGTCCTTCACGTGCACGGGTGCAAAGGGCACGGAATTGCGGACTTCGACAAAATTGCTAATGCACTCACGTCCCGCTGGTGACAGAAACTGCAGGATGGACTGTGACACAGTGAGACGAATAACTGCAATCACCTGCTCACAAACAGCCGAAACTAATTTCAGGACCACTACACGAGGTGGGTCAGGAGAACCGTGCACGGGTCAAATCCGGCCCGGTATCTCCGGTCGTTTATGAACAATGTGAACAAGCTGTCGTCGGTCAACCCCGGGCCCCTGCGTCTGACGATGCAGTCTCCGAGCGTGTGCAGAAGGTATACATGTTGTTTTTCAATCCAAAAGAGGCCAAATGAGACAGTGTGTCTGTAGTTCTCTCTGCACATTTCTGACATCCTGCACAAACAAAATAGGCAACATCTCAGAAACGACCTGGTGCGATCTGCCGCATTTTCCAAACACTTGTGAACTGTTCAGTTTCTGTGGTGCAAGGCTCATCCACCAGCAGAACCAGAGGGATAATAGATCTGCTTTATGTTGTTTCTCCACCCTCTGAAACAGGGATTTGGACTGATTTGTTTGTTCATTGTGTTTTGTCCTTGTACTGCTGCAGCCTGTTGTGTCCCGCTTCACCTCTATTGTCACTTTTGTCCATCGCAAATCTGGCAGACCGCCTTTTTGTTGCGATGAGCGCAAAATAGATACGTGAAGCTCAGATTGACTTTTTTTTCTGTTTTTCATCAAATTTGAGCAACCTAACATACAGAGTTGGAGAAGCGGCAGCAAAAGCACAGCCTCCCACAGAGCTCCACCCAAGTGACGCAAATGCCAAGGACTTCGAGAAACGCGACATTTCAAGATCGATCAGAGGCCAACCATGCCTTTAGCTTCATACTGCTTGCAAAAATGTGAAATTGCGCACGTTTGTTCTCACAACTGTCGACAGCTCCGCTCTTGTTCGCGTGTTTCCAAAAACCCTGATTTGTGCTTGGATGGACAAAATGCGCCCTAATCAGCATCGCTGTTGGTTCATTGTCGTTTTCAGCTTGGCTTCACCAATATTTTTGTCTGCTGCGATGCCGCAACCATCATTGCAAACACCCGACTTGCCTCACTTCGTGTCTGGAAATCAGACCAACATCCCGCACACGCTCTTTCTTCTTCACATTCAACAACACAAAGCAAACGGTCCGCAACGACGCAATGGACGTTTGCACTTGCGGGGTCTTCATCGCCGATTGCTCTTTTTGCCTCCTTCACTTTGAAATTTAAATATGTGGCTTGCAATGAAAACAGGTGCGGATTTACATTCGAACATAACTCGATGGACTCTGCCACTCGCAAACGAACTTCAAAATTTCAACAGAAGAAAAGCAGTGTTCTCAAGTATTCTTCGCTGACTGAAAAACGTCTCACCTCAAGATAAGGGTTCTGGTCCATCATTTCAAAGAAGTCAGCCTCCGCGTCCATTGAATCGCTCGTGTCGTGTCTCTCTTCAATGAGAATCTGTCCTCAGCATCAGCCAAGAGCCTTCGAAGTTGTTCAAAAAATTGTGAGGTCACCAGTGCACACACAAACCACGAGTTCAGCACCACAAATTTTGTTTCTAATGCGGCATAACAAAGGCAGAGGAACTTAATCCGGGCTTTTCATTAGCATCGGAAGCTGACGTTATTTCTCTGCGGTGACAACTGAGCAAGAAGCTGCTGTCTTCGTGCGAGCGCCGTCAATCTGTTGGAGATTTGTCTCGTTTTGAAGACTTCATCTGATCAATTTCTCGACTGCAAATGCCACCTTTTGTGGTTGAAAGAGGCTGCCAGGTTGTTGCGGTTTATAAGTTGTGACATTCTTTCTTGTGTTCGTAAACACCGCTGTCAAAGCGACGATGAAGAGAGCCAGTGGCCACAATGGATTTTCTTTGGGGAAAGAATCTTGAAGAAATTTCTCAGAGGAAATAATCGCCTTCCATGTTCTGACTCAGGAAGCCAAAAGCACTTTTTGTCCGATCGTGAAGTGTCCCCGAAACTACGACACCACGTCAACGGGTCTGCAGGCTCCTTCCACAGAAATGGAAATAAGTTTCACTGCTGAGCTCACTCGCGGTTGAGAACAAACAAGGAAAGAGCATCTGAGGGTCAACAAAAGCTGGATACCATTGTTTTGGGTAAATTTGTCGCCTTACGAATGCCTACAACTTCGACCTTTGCCAAATAAATGAAAAACAAGCTGTTTTCAGTGCTTTTCGAGTTTGACATCACCACACATGAAAACGTCACACGACGGTGGAACCATTTGAGGTTCTGCTGGGGGCAAACATGGGATCATGCAAACAAGTCTTTGAAAGGGTGGGCTGACCAAGCTGCAGATACAACGGCCCTGCACCTCAGCTTCCATGCACATCTCGTTTCGCGAGAAACTCCGTCTGCATCATTCACATTTGCACAACTTTGTGGCAAAAAGTCTGATCTGCAATGGTATTTTATGTGGGCTTATCCCCCTCGGCTCGACAAACAGTGCTGTGCGAAGAAGCTGGGTTCTCCAGGCAAGCACAGCATCAAGTAGCAACGGGAAAAGTTTCATCAACGTATATCCACTTAGATGAACAAAACCTTATTATCTCGGCATAATTTGTATCTGCTTGTGAAGCTTTGTCTGCAAGCAGGTCTCTCCCTGCTGCCTCTCTGCAGTTGAAAGCGGCTTCTGAATGTCAGGAGAGATGTGAGTCCCCGACGAAATGAGACGTTTAAATGATCTGCGTTTCTGGCGAATCAAATGTTGGAATGTGACAAAAGGCCTACGTGGGAGTTTCCGGATATCGAAAATTCGAAATTTTGCACAAAAAGTTTAGCAAAGTCGCGACTACGAAGGAAATCAGCCTTGTGGTTCCTTTCTTTTTCGAAAAACTGTTTTGTGACCATGATTGTTCTTTTCTCATGAGGCTCAACACAATCACCAGATTTCGAACACATGTCCTCAAATAGATCTCATCATGAAGAAGGCAGTTCCAAAAATACACGCTGCAAATCTGCGCTGAACATACAGAATTCGATCCATGGTGCGCGACCCCACCCAAACTTTCTTGAAGTTACTGCGTGGATTCGCCTTCGCGTTCCTCTGGCAGACATGAACAACGAAGGGAATGCAGTCTGGATGATCAAGGGCTTGCCTTCTTCGAACAATGCTGCGTATGGACCTGAATGGACCCACAGTAACGAAAGTGGAAGCGTTCCTCCACATTCAGTTCACCAGAATGCACAACTCAAACCGCACAAACACAAAACTCTCTCTCTATCTCTCTCTCTCTCTCTCTCTCTCTCTCTCTCTCTCTCTCTCTCTCTCTCTCTCTCTCTCTCTCTAACACACACACACACACACACACACACACACAACCCACAACAACGCAGCCAAGTCAAACTCAAGCGTGGCCTCATTGAGTGTTTCCTTCGACGCTCTTTTTGTACTTGTTTCACCTCTTCTGACGCAAACAAAAGGCAAATACATCAGGATTGCGCAAGTATCTTTCCATAATCCTGGAACACCCACAGCACTCAAACGCACATCAATTCAAATTGATGGTCACAAAACACTTTCATGTCTGAAACATGGGATGTTAAAAATAATGAAGGAACTCCCTGAATCTGCATTATTCATAACTGCAGTTTCATTTGGCAGGATCACTTTGATGTGGCGCTATTTATTGCTTGCTTTGCAGTCACAGAACGTGACTTACACTACAAAGACTCGCTCCTACAGACACGGTGAAAACTTGTCCCATTCTGTGAATGAAGTTTGTCCCGATACGAGCATTTGCCTCCTGCTTATTTTCAGTCTCATTTTCAGAGTCAGAGAATCATTCGTGCCTCGGCGTACAACAGTTACGAGTAACAACTGTGCTCAAAGCAAGACAAGGCTGCATGCGCGGAGAGGGGATGCGGTGCAAACACCTGGAAAAGTTACTCGAAGTTCTTTTTTGGGGAGTGCATCCTGGCGCAGCTTATCCGGCGGGGATTTGCTGCAAGAAAACAAAACCATTCTGCTGCTTAATCAAATCAGACAGGTCTGGTAATCCTTCCACACAAGGTTACGCCAAAAGTATCGAAAAATTCTACCTTCGTTGCGATAGTTGTCGTAATTTCGGTGCTATTCTTGTGTTCTCTGCACACGTACTCTTGAGTATGAGCGGCAAAAGTTCTCTGTCTGTCTGTCTGTCTGTCTGTCTGTCTGTCTGTCTGTCACAGGAACCTCAACCCTGACCTCCGAAAATTCGAAACAGCAACAAAGAAAGCATTGAACAAAATGCGAAAGGATTGCCAAATCCCAATAGTCATACCTGGAGCCCTGATTTCGTTTGATCTTGGCAGGGTGGATTCCCAGTTCTTCCCTCCGCCGAGACTCAGTTGGATCTGGAGCCAGCTGACAGCACGTTACCACCCCACCCCTGCCAAAGACTGTATCTCTTTACGTAACCTGACACCCTCTTCCAAATTGAGCCCAAAACACTGTCAAGGTCCAGTCAACACTGGCTGGGTCTTCTGGTGGGTTGTAACCACGTTTCCAGCGATTGCCACCAACCAGGTTCAAGCCTGGCTGTTGGGTCCAAACCTGAATACAATTCTCCAACCCAGTGGGTAGAGTCAGGCAGACTCCATGTGACTGGGTCTTTGGCCGGACCGAACGCAGCAACGCAGTGGCTGGGACTGCATCCAGGTCTTTGGATGGTTGGATCTTCACCAGAACTCGGCTGAGTCTTGACCAGACCTCGCTCAACCAGTCTTATGTAGACTTTGCCGATGAATTTGGATGAACCAAGTGACACAGCGCACAGCGGCATTCTGGTTGAGTCCTGTAGATGTTGATACCTTCCATTCTTTCCAAGTCTCAGGCACAGTCTACATGAAACAAGCCCGAATATTGTTTTTACTGCTGTCACAAAATTTCCAGTGTACATCATCATTGTTGTCGTAGCGGCTTCACACATGGAAAAATGGTTCCTGGTCAATCACACAACTCTTTTCTTGAGCAAAAGTCTCAAAAAGTCATTGTGCGACTTTACATTCGTCCAGTGTGTTTGAACCATTGCAAAGCAGTACAACCGTGTTTATTTGTGCACTGGACTGCATGCAGTCCTGGGGTCTCGGATGATCCGAAAATGCAATGCGCTTGCACTGGGGATGTTCTTGGCCTGCCGTATTCACCCGTGTGTAAGTCGCACCCAAGCATAAGACGCACCCCAAATTTTGCCTTGATGTTGTGGTATCAGGTCATATCCAGAGATCGATCCACCCTGAATCCTGAATATCAGTTGCCGCAACTGTCGCAGAGGTCAAGTCAATCGACTGAGTGTGACATTCTCACTTGCTGAAAGAAAAAGGAATCCCAGCAACCTGAGCGCAAAATGGTCAAACATTGTTTCCTTCAACCAAGTTTCACCCAGACTGTCTGACCGGCAGATGTAATTGTCTCTCGGCAGGCGAGCACGTTCTTCAAAACGGGCGAGTAATAATTGGATCAGAGCCGAACCACGACGCAACATGGAAACGCTCTTAATATCAGGGCGGCCCTGGCTACCTGGGAAAACAGCCAGAAGTGGACATGTGTGTCGAGGAGGCGCTGGGAAAGGTGCAATGTGAGCACGTCCAAGTGCAACATATTGAGATGGCAGAAACACGAGTGTTTTTTTGAGCAGAAATAATGTTCTTCTTCTCAACGCTGAGGCAGCCTAGCCAAAGCACACGCGGTTCGGGCTCAAATGAATTGTTTCCCCGAGGGCTCATAAATTCCGAGCGAAGCCTTCGTCTTGTTCCGCGTTTTCAAATTCTATTCTGATGCGTCTCACAAGTTCAAAGGTGGTTTTCTTGTCCTTTGGCTCTTGCAAGCGAGAGACCAGGAATTTTGTGAATGTTCGCACCGCACCTGTTACGCGTATTCAACCACAGAATAAATTTGAACGAGTAATTGAATTCACGAGTTTTGTACGCGTATTCTTTCCTCTGGACAAGTGAAAATACGGAGCGCTCACCTCAGCAGTGATCTCTCTTTCCTATGTTGTACAGAAACCAAACAAGAATCCAGGAAACAACTGTTCAACGTTTGTGGCTGCGCTGCGCTTGTTAGCGTCCAAGGACGCATCACTCTGCACCAAGATCAAGTGGCCGCAAGAACTATTTCTGTCTCATACGATGCTGGCCAGTTGGACAAACCTCTGTCCTTTGAGCCACGGGTGAGGAGCAATCGAGCTGCGCCATAATTTGGACAACACTCGCACCTTCGTGGAGATCTGCAGAATTTTACCTTTGTGTGCTTCTCGTTTCTTGGAATTGCAGGTGATCGTATCCAGCTTGGGCATTTCTGCAGTTAAACTTCTTGGTGGCCTGGCAAAAACAAACACAAAAGGCTGGACCCTCCCTGGCCATCTGGGTATGTAAGCTGCTTTTCGCTGTAATTTTATAACATTGCCATTTCCGACTCAAAGTCCCGTATCCAGTACTTATCGCGTCGAAGGTAAAATCAGGATCGAAACACGCGCTGTGTGCGGGGGCCTTGGACCACTCATGCTAGGCGCGCGTTTTCACAAAAATCTTTCTGGAAGATGCTTTCACGGAATGCAAACTTTCGAGAAATTCGAAAAAAACTTCTTGGTGACAACAAAACAGAGACCACAGACGACGTACATATCCGATGCCTCTCGCAGCCAGTAATTTGAGCAAACTTCACAGAGCAATGCAATTTCTATTTTTCCGCGGGTGAACCGAAGCTCTGCCATTTCGTAATACACTTCTGCTTTTGATGTAGGTTTTCTGCCACAGACGAGGCTGCGCAGAAGAGCCAAAAAATTTGCTTCTGTCATCTGTGTTTTATTTTTTTGTGCAAAACCATCAAATCCCATCAGTGTGACGGCAACGAATTTCAGCAGTCCACCACGTTCAACCCTTGCACAAATTGGTTCCGATACATTACCGATTCGAGAAAAAGTTCGCGAAAGACATTTTTGGCAAGGATGACAGGACTGTTTGACAATTTCACCAAAAGGTGTTCTGCCGCGATTGAAACTTGAACGATAAACTTTGATCTTCAACAGCTCACACAGGCCTGCAGCGGCAGAGAACCAGTCTGTTGTCGGTCTCGTGATATTAGACGGATACGGAAGAGCACAGTACCAAGACACAGATAACAAAAGTACAAACCGTTTACCTTTTTTGGGGGGAAGTGCTTTCTTCAACTGTATTCCTGACGAGTTCGTGCTGTTGCTTTTTGATATTTGAGTCACTCTCCCATGTTCTGGTGACGTTGTGTCCAAAAGGCGCAAGTCCCAGTTCAACTGACAAAATGAAAGCTGATCTAAAATCCAACTTTCACGGAGTGAAACTCTGTGATCGATGCATGGCAGAGCACAACACGCCTCCTGTTCGTGAGACCAAATTACTCACCCAGTCATGACAATAAAGCTGAGTAAAGAAGCCGCTGTTTCCTAAACCCACAGAAAACAGTCCCTCGTGTTATCAAAGTCTTTGTGAAGGAAAGATGTCCTTCACAGCTTGGTGGTTTCTTCCTGACGCAAACACACGGGCCTTCTGCTTGGTTCAATTCAATCCTTCGTGCGTTCTGATCACAGTTGCTCCAAACGCCCAAACGCCTGAATATCAAGTATCGCAGAGAAACAAAGTTGTTTCAAACAAAGAGAGACAGGATCAAAAACGTTTGAAAGTACAATGGTCACTCGCAGAAACAGATCCAACACCACAAAGTGATGCAGTTTGTCTGCCAGAATTTGATTTGTCAGGACATCACCTGGTCAGCTGTGGCAGTCATGTGGGTACTCCACACTCAATGTGAAGCAGTTTTGGATCTGTTGATCTCTGTGCTCACATTTTGTTGTCTCTTTGGATCTGTTGATCTCTGTGCTCACATTTTGTTGTCTCTTCTGTATTCACAAGAAAATCACTGTGGAGAAAAACTTTAAACTTCTTCAACTTGGACAGATTTGCCGTGTTGGATTTTGCTGGTTGGTGTCCGTACAGTTTTTTCCCTGTGAGAAAGTGCTAAGTCTCCCTGCAGATGTGAGGCGATGTTTAGCAGCCGCTCTTGAAAGATTTCGTCCGTGAGCCCTCTCAGTGCCACAGTTACCTCTGTACTGTGAGGTCTGAGGCTTCCAGGTGCAGGGAAAAAAGGCCTTTGAGGCAGGCGTGATTCAAGGCACCAAGAACCCGGGACCCCCAACGGATATTTTGGGCCTCGGAGGGTTGGTTGTCCCCCGACACCAAAGTGGGCCAAAGTATTGATCCACTTGAGTGGGTGAATGATAAAATTTGCCCACCATCACCACGCGCATCTCATAGGGAAACCTCTAAGTTTTTTTTACTCAGTCTCAGTTCACCTGAAACTTGAGAGACCTGAGATCTCTCATGTGTGAAACTGTAATGTTCAGACTCTCACCGGACGTGGCTGGCCAATCAACCACTTTTGCTGAGCCACTCATAGCTGTGTTGGACATATTCAGGCAGTCACTGAGTATTTGGATTGGTTTTCTTTTCTGCAACAGAGAAACACCTGTCTCAGACACATGACACATGCGTGGAGCCAAGGACTTGGAAATGCGCTTGTTGCGTAATTGAATCACAGGAAAACAGAGAGGAAGAGTGGTGAAGAAATGGGGGAAGCAGAATGCAATTTTCTGGACAGATGCTGAGTGTCGGGTCTGAGGCCTGGACGCGGACAGCGGATAATCAACAGGAGGTGCACTCAGGGAATGATCACATTTGTGCATCGCTATCTTCCAATTTGAATGTCTCTCTGACTCTTGTATGCCTCAAATGAGATGCCAAAGCGACACGACAGTTGCCAGGGAAGGAACCTTGACTGTTTGGTGGAGCAGACCGCGAAATTGCTCATGTGAAGCTTCTTCGGTGAAACAAGAGTTCCTTTTTTGTGCAACTCAAAAACTGCACACATTTCAAGAAGTATGCACATTTCAAATCTCTCGCTGTGGTAGTTCCGACACCAAAAGAATGAACAGTCACACATGAGAGCAACCACGATGCTTAGTTCATGCAAGCAACTTTCCTATTCGCACACACATATCCAATGGACACTCCAGCTGCCCCCCAGGCGACGCACCTCCACTTTGTTCCGGAGATAGGGGGTGGACTGTGTTACATTCGTAATTACCGTTCTTAATAACTTTCCACCACATTCCGGAAAGTAATGTCTTTTCCATCTCGCAACTTGAGAACTTACATCTAAATCACGGAGCTTGTCAGTCGTCAAACAGGCCCATTCAATATTTACAGAAAATCCTTGGGCTTACTTCGTCGATTCCATCAGCTGGTGAAAAGGCCGCATTGAAAACACAACTGCGCATTTTCGCAGAACAGTTGAATTCGTGCAATTGGATCAAGAAGCAGTGCGCAAGAGAACTGTGGGTGGGATGTCCCTGGAGTATTTGGCATTCTTGCCAACAGAGCTGGACACTGTGATAAAAGATCCCAACACAAAAAGGACCATTGTTCTCTTTATCAGGAGCTGAGACCTGTCTACCTGTATTTTTCAAACCAACAACACCCTTCTCTTGGTTATGAGTCCCACAGGATGAGATTCTGTGGCTCAAGATGATTCTGGTGCAAAAGGAATGAAAACTGTTTCTCAGAAGGAGCTAAAATACATCCAAAAATAGGCTGAAAGCTATACAAATCTGAACGCGATAGAGCTGGGTATCGAAAAACCAGAGTGTTTTCACAGCAACAACACTTTACCTCAGGGTTCGCATGATGAAATTCTGAGACCAAGCAGATGATTTCAGTGCACTCAAGGTCAACTTCTGTCTTTGAATTAGGAGTCACATCCAGGCTAAGACGCCACATTTCACACCGAGTACTTCTGGGTGGGATGGGATTTGAGTTGAAACTACGGAACAAAGAACTGGATTGACACAACATTGAGAGAACCTCCAACATGGAGGGGGTGTGTGACACTTGTTGGAACAGGACGATGAACTTCCTTTCAGGTTCTCAAGCACAGTGCACGCTCTTGCCCAGAAGGAACAACGCACAAGTTTTTGAACACTCTACAGAAAGGCAATTCCTGCCGCGTGTGTGGGTGTTTTTTTACTGTTGGTGCAGAAAAGACCATGTGAAGCGAAGACCTCGCACTGCAACCTTGGCCAGTTTCTGCTGACGTGATGTTGCATTAAAGTACGTGCCGAATTGTGCTGTTCGAGAATAAAAACGGACTCCGTGTGGTGACTGACACGCCCCACCACGAGCTGTTGAGTGCACAAACGGGAGGAGCGTCACTCTTGCGCTCAACAAAGGTGCTCTGGTTCAATCAAGCATTCTTCGCGTGGCAGACAGATTTCTTGTGGTTGATCTTTTGCATCATTATGCGCTTGTGTCTGTCACGAAGACGACGTTCCGTCAGGTCATATCTGGCTTCTTGTGTTGCGCCTCAATTGCTGACCCCCGAAGGAACGATCTGTCGTTTGCTCGCACATCACAAAAGTCAAAGTGGGCCTTCAGTCCAGAGGTCCTCTGCACAGACAAAAAACCGTGTCATTCTTTTGCTGATGTTCAGTTGCAACAACGAAAGAAATGTTTGCAAAAAGTTGTTCTTTTGCCTTGCGCAAAGCATCTGCCTTCTTCTTTCCCACTGCCAACTGAAGAAATCCATGCCTGCAAGGTGTGGCATTTCATGCCGAGCTCAATGCATTCTTTTTCAAAAGCACAACTTGTTTCTGACATCAGAGTTTCACGCGGTATGTGTCATTGATTTTATGATGCGGAGAAGACAATGATACTCCAGTTTTCCTCCTCAAGCACTGCGCTTCCAACCTGAGCAAGCCAAGAATAGAGAACAACTGTGACGTTCACAGGTTGACAAAAAAGGAAATACCTGAATAAATCCACAACAATGAGAGAAGAATGTGTTGGCAGCAAGACCTTTACGGGAAGTAATGAACTGAAAATTGCACAAAATTCCTGTGCCCGTTGCAAAAAATTTTCTCTCTGTGTTCGCGCAGGGAAAAGAAACTTTGGGGGAATAATTAGCAACCGCCCGAGAAACTTGGACTCAGACGGAAATTTTCAGTTCAGCCAGAGTTGTGGTTCAGAAGAAGCCCAGCAAAATAGATATGTCATACTCGTAGTGAAAGCAAACGTAGTTTTCTCGTGATTTTTGCTGAATCTGCACGGCGAGAAGTGGGACCATTTGTCTTGATCAGTTCATCGAAAACACACAGGAACGAGACCTGTGTAGATCGGATGACTCAAGGTCCGTTCAGCAAGAACAGGATGAAAAACTTGTCAAGCTTCTTTTCCGAATCCTTGTCTGTCCTGCAGTGTTCCTCTCACACAATGCAGTTGAACCGAACTCCTTGCTTCCTCTGACTGCACCCTGCAATCGGTTTCTTCAAACAGAACGAATTCGAGCAAGCTATTTGTCAGCACACACATGTCATGGAAATCCATTGTACCTCATCAAGTGGCAGGTGAATGAATGAATTATTTCTTATGCAAACAAAGAGAGAGACAGGATGAGTTTATGTCATGACGTCTTGCTCGCAAGTGGCCATCAAGCGCCCACGACAATGGCGTGTGCGTCTCCTTGTCACAAAAATTTATTGCCACGATTTACAAGCAACCGCCTGTGGGCCAGAATCAATTATTGCTTTTCGAGTTGATGGGTGAAACAACAATAGACTGGATCTTGATCGCAGCATCTGAGGAATTCTGAAGACAAAAGGTCCGAGTGCGTTCCTGAGTTATGAGTCGGCATCGCGATGCACAGCGTCTTGGGGTTTGGCGTTGACACCCAAGCCACACCGGTCAGGTATAAATATGGTTGGCCTGGTCAACCACTGTCACACTTGAGGTAAAACCTGCAGAGTAAACAGATTCAACGAAACCAAGATGAATGCCCTGATCATTGTGGTTGTTTTGGTGGCAGCGGTCTGCGCTGACCCCTCGGGAAGCTACGGCAGAGGTGGAGCTTACCAGTACCACGGACATTACAGAAGTAAGAAAACCATGTTCAAAACAACAATGTCAAAGTTTCCAACACATCAAAGAAGTTTCCTTTGCTCCGTTTTACGTCATGATTCCGATGATCTTCTTGGAAATCTCCCAGGTGGTCGCTGGTGCTGACGTTGAGTCAGATCAATGCAAAGTATGCTTTTTTTTCTTCAGACCAGTGCGGCAACGACGGATTTTACTACAAAGACGCCCACTCCTTCGTGATGTGCAGCAACGGCAACGCTTACGTTCAGCCGTGCGCCCCAGGAACAAGAAGTTCCGGAAACTACAAGTGAGTGTACAGGCGCGCGCACCGGCAGGTACAACACACACGCGCACACACACACACACACACACACACACACACACACACACACACACACACGCTCACACAAGTGTCGAAAATAGTGACTGAAACCCTGGGGAAAATGTCAAGCCACAACTAGTCCGGAATGGGAACAACACATTTCAACCACGAAGCCGGCGTGAATCCATATTGAAAAAGATAACTCCGCGTAGGTTCCTCATTGGATTGGTGCGTATTTCATGCTGAAGGTCTGTTTGGCGCACTCATCTGTTGTCTGTTTTGGGGACGGAAATATTCTTCGCACCTCTCTTGAGTCGTCGCAGACCCCGCAGGTCCATTGGAGCCGAAATACTCATCTTCTGTGTCAGTGGTTGTTGGATTTTTTGTTCGCCTGTTCAGTTCTTGTTTTCCTTTCACAATGAAGTTACGGCGGCTGGTATCGAGCGCACTCATTCTGCGACGTGAACCTGGTGGACCACGGGTGAGCAAACGTTCTTCAGACTTGGTGCAGTTCACGTTGACCAACGCCGTTCGCAAAGCAATCCGCGCATGTGGTATTCCAAACAAACCAAGCTGCTGGATTGGTATCGTGATCGTGGGAAAGTTCACTCATTGTTTCAGGTATGGAGCACGACACGGATACGGCGGCAATGGATACGGGTAAGTTCAGAAGAAGAAGCTTTGTCGCGGCACCCACACGTCCCTTGATCAAACACAATGAACCTTTTCAGCCACCTGAAACGACAATGATTTTTACGTGCTGATGATCAGACATGAAATAATATTTCTGGTGAAAATACTTGGCCAAAAACTTTGCCTGTGCTGCTTGACTCGAAGTTTTGGCTCTTCCTTCGTACAGGTGCTAAATAGAATACAACACGATAAGAATTTTCTGAAAGGCACACTGTGTGGCGTACACATCGCAAGTGGATCTTACCTGCAAGTCTGCGCAAAGTGGCACAGCAGTCGTAAGGGAGGAACCTTCATAGTTCCAGCGGGAGGGGCACCGACCTGTGTGTCCATGCGTGTAGAGACTGAACCAAGAGGCTGCAGAACTTTGATGGGTCTGCTTTCTGAACAATATTGAGCACACTCTTTTTCTTTTTCGCAGCTACGGAGGCCGCGGAAACGCTGGATATGGATATTACGGATATGGTGGTGGCAACTACGCGTACAACGGACGATCCCGCGGACACTACGGAGGCCTCTACTACTAATTCACCCACCACACTTCTTCCCATTCCTTGCATGAACGTTGAACTCGGTGCTGTTCAAGGCTATTGCTTGTCCATTCTGGAGCGCAAGAGCTGTATTGCTCAAATTGATTGAGAACTGATGTCAATTGCATTTTGAACGAATAAAAGTTTCACGTTGTTTGTTGTCAACGACTTTTGTTTCTGTCTTCATTGGCTTCTCAGTTGATCCTCACTACGTTCTCAGCCCAAGTTGCGCTGGAACCGACGCGACCGCAAACTTCGCTGAGCTGTGCCGTGAAGGTATCAGAAACGAGAAGCAGTGCTCAAGGCAACTGCAGTGCGAAGTCCCTTGCAGCGTTGCAGTTGCCTTGAGCACTGCTTCTCGTTTCTGATACCTTCACGGCACAGCTCAGCGAAGTTTGCGGTCGCGTCGGTTCCAGCGCAACTTGGGCTGAGAACGTAGT
>JAAUXT010148566.1_pt1 | contig 16763 bp, 20 predicted proteins | sample 7278171 | NCBI WGS metagenome assembly JAAUXT01 (sample SAMN14350112, study PRJNA611818) | marine sediment metagenome | isolation source: surface marine sediment (1.8m) | place: French Polynesia: Moorea | collected 2018-08 | reverse complement strand
TCTTTGCACTCCCATTGGTCAGCAATGGTACCAGGTGATTGAGAAACAAAAGAAGTCAATCGGAATGTCGCGTCACCGAGAACATGACCAGGAAAGAGTTTTGGTATCAGCCTCGTACGTAAGGGTTATGGCACGCCACGAGACATTTCACGCATTTTAAAGGCACGGACGCACATTTTGCACGAATGAGCGTCAGCGAGTGAGTGCAATATGTTGTGTGAGTGCCTTGAAAATGCTGAAATGTTGAGTTAAGTGGCATAACCCATGTACAGGACACACTCAAGTGAGTGCAGGCTGACATTGTTTCTGACTACAGGCACTTGTGTTGAGGTCTTTTCGGTGCGATTTTTGAGGCAGTTTGTCAGTGGCGTTGGTTGTGTGTGGATGTGTGTGGCTTCTTGTGTTTCTTGTGCATTTGTGACGGTCAACATGACAAGTTTCGAGGACTCTTCTGTGCCTGAGACTGGCAGAGCTTTGCCTTCTGTTGTGAGCTTGGGTGGTTCCGATGACGAAACTGAGGACGCGCCCCTGTCAACATCCACTCTCGACTGCAGCATGGCTATGATCGACTTTGATCCAGAAAATGAGTGAGTACAAATTTTTTTCTTGGTCTGTCAGTGGTCTTTTGGGTCTCTTGAATTGGTCAGCATGGCTCTCAAAATTTGTCCTGCACTTGCAGTGCGGTCTGCACTTCTACTCCTGTCGACGGAGCATATCAAGTGGAGGCTGACCATGGTCTTGTGCCGTACTCTGAGGGCTTCGCAACCATCGCCGAAGACGACTCCGCCGGTTGTTTCAAGGCCCCTGCTCCACCCTCCGAATTGGAGAAGATGTCTTTCAAGAGATTTCCTCCCAACACAGTCAACAAAATTGACTGGGCCGTGAAACTTTACACTGACTGGTGGTTCCAGAGGATCAAACTTCCTGGATGTGATCCGCGTATTCGGTGGATGAATTTGCAGAATCTGAAGCTTTTGAACAAGTCCAATTTTGCCATCTCTCTGGTGCACTTTATCACCGAAATCCAGCATGTCGACGGTCAAGACTATCCACCTCAAACCCTGCGGCAGATTGCTTTAATGCTACAATTCCATCTTGAGCACAATGGCCTCGACTTGAAACTTCTTGACAATGCAGAGTTCAAAAACTTCAGGTTCACGGTTGACAATTTGATGAAGGAGTGCACCGCTGCTGGTTTGGGTCAAAAAAAGTCTTCTGCTGCAATTTCTTTTGTGGATGAAGAGCTTCTGTGGCAAAAGGGTGTTTTGGGCACTGACTCGCCTGATCAGCTGCGAGAGACGTTGCTGTACTTGTTGGGCATAAACTTCGCTCTTCAGGGGGGGGGGGGGAGAACATAAGAGGCTCTGGTGCCCTGGGTTCAATCTGCAAATTGAGGTAGTCTGCGACTCAGAAGGCTTTCGGTACTTGAAGTTCACTGAAGATGACAAGTCTAAAACCAATCAAGGTGGACTCAACAGCAAAGGGCACAAGCCGAGAGTTTTGCGTGCATATGGGTCGACAAAACCAGGTCGCAACATTGTTGACATCTATGAGAAATATGTGTCTTTGTGCCCTACTGATCCAAAGAACAATTCTCTGTACAAGTACAGCATGTCGAATGCCAAGCACACTGCTGCTCAGTGGTTCAGCGACAGACCAGTGGGTGTCAACATGCTGAAGAAAGTCATCCCCAGTCTGGCACGGAGGGCAGGGTTGAGTGGAAAGTACACCAACCACTCCCTCCGAGCGACGTGTGCAACCCGCATGTTCCAGGCTGGGGTTGACGAACAGCTGATCAAAACCTTCACTGGCCATTGTTCTGATGCTGTTCATGACAAAAGCGCCCTGCAGATGCCTTGTTGAAGTCTGCACATCACACTGTGTCCAATCCTTCATCTGCACTGAGTTGCACTGAAAGCAAACCCAGTGTCGAGCCAGACAAACCCAGTGTTTCTGAGGAGTATTGTGATGCCATCCTTGCCAAAAGTAGCGATGCTTTACCTGTTGAGTATGTTGTTAACACAGAAGGCGTCTGCTTAAAAGCTCACAAGAGGCATATGGGTGAGGACAACGAAGCCTCCGAATGTTCAAGGATGTGCAAAGTCTTGAAACAGATCGACTCTATCGCGGAAAAGAAGTCAAAGAAGGTCAGACTGTCTCTGAAGTTGCATCAAAAAAGTTCCTCTTAGATTGAGTGTGTTTGTGCCTGTTTGCCAGTTGGTGTTTGTGTGTCAAATTCTCGTTGTGTTTAGTGCACCCATCAAATGACATTCCTGCCAAAAATCAGAATCATTCGAGTTCATTCGTGAAAGTTACAGCACGTCAGAAACAAAGGAAGCGTCCACGAAACCGCGCACACGTTCTGTACAGCCAAATCTGGCTCCTGCTATCATCAATTAAGGTTGCATGAAGTGGGGTCGTACAATTTTGGAACGGTGAAACCTGTTCGGTATCACACGGACGAATGGGGACAAATAACGGGAATTACGAGAGTTAATTACCAGCTGTTCGCAACGTGCGGTGTAATTACAGGATCCGAGTGCTTTTTGACATCCAGCTTTTTCACTTGTGAAAAATATCGACTTCATGAGTTCTGCTCGTAGACTCCACTCGTAAGGGTTTGATTGCCATGGAAAAGACATTCTCATCGAGTCCTCTTCTGCAGACACCGGGCTACAATTTTTGGAGAAATTTTCAGAGCTTCGGCGCTTGACAGCTTGGGTTGTGTGGACTTGTACTCACAAGTTCTCAACCACAGAATCGTACACACTAGCACCATTTACACTTGTCAAGTTAAAATCCATAATGTATTGTAAATGGTAATGCATTTCTCGCGAGAGGGAGAAAGAGGGAAATGCCGTTGCCCTCTCGGGAAATAACAGCAAAAATTTAATGTAAAGTTTCACTTGTGAGGGCGTACGATAATGGGGTGCCTTGATTCCACAAAAGAACCTTGTACGAATAATGATACAGGCAGAAGAACCAACGCGGCAGTTTCCGTGTGCAAAGAGAAGATGGTGCAGAACACAAAGCTGCGTCGCTTGATGCAATGACAACCTCAAAGATGCCACAAAAATCAGCACAAAAAAGCCCTGTCACCATCTTCACAAAAGCAAAGTATTTTTCTGTGAAGCCACATTCCTGTCGCAGGAACTTGAAGTTCGAAAACAGCTCACAAGAAGAGCAAATTTGGCACCCATTTGGAGTCGTGAGTTCGGCTTTCGCACAATAAAATCAGACTTAGAAATTTTCCCTTGTCGTAAATGTGTTGCTTAAAAGGCTTGACAGTTTTGATGCGTACGTTTCACGCAATACACAATCTTGAATCTGTCAACCCCAGCATCACCAAAAGCGTCTAATTGACATTCTATGACAGACCTCAATCTGTTTTTATTTGAGGCAATCAGCAATTCAATTTTCAGCGCTCTGCATGAAAAGATTTGATATCCAAATGAAAACTTCTTGTGTAAAAACGAAATTTCTGAGATCAAAAGTTCCCAAATGAACATCTGTCGACTGAACACGCACAAAAAAGGCAAAACAAACACTCCAGCCGTGTGCTGTTCTGACCTTTCATGCCAAACCCGATCCACCGAGTTCAAACACATTCCCAGTGCACAGATTGTCGTGGCTTGAGAAACGCTTGAACATGCGTGTATGAGCGTTCGGTTTGAACTAGTACGTGATGCAGTTCTTCAACATTGCAAGAACGCGCGCACGCCCAGTTGCAGGGTGCCTGCCGGAATCTGTGCGCCTGGTCTTTTGGTCTCTTCAGCACAAAGTTCGAACGCCCAAAGCACGACAAAGTCGCTAACTCTTCACCCAACACGACAACGCCAAGATTTCTTTCCACGGACAGTCCAACAAATTGAGAAAGGCTTCTCACGCAATTTTCAATTTTGGATGGAAGAATCCGAAGCGCCCCATTGTTTGCGAGAGACAAAGGGCAGTGCGAGTCGTGGGCGGAGAACCCGAGAAGAGCGCGTCGCGCGCGCTCAGCCGGCACAATACGGCAACAGGAAGCGTCGCTTCGGCGCGCGCTGCGCCGCCGTCACCCGAGATCCGCAATTGATTACCAAATTACAACTTGACGCATGACCTTCGGCCCGCCAGGCAAAAATTGCGCCCTGCTCAATTAGTAGTAAAACTACAATGTGAGATGACAGGTTCATCAGTTCTCATGCAATGAGATATTTCTGACTCGCTCAGCGCGTGCAGAGACAATACCGAATCGGGGCACTTGCACTTTCACTTGCACAACGCTTTATCTTTGCGACGAGTGTTGTGTGGAACAGATTTCCTCGACTCTGGAACTGACCACCAGGTGAAACATCTTCTCCCGTTCCTGCATGACTCTTCATCAATGGCACAGGGATGATGCAGTCACTGTCGTCACAGTGTTTTACGACTGCAGAGCAGTAGACACTGTCCGGAGACCCAATCACTCCTTGTTGGTTCGACCCGCTCGTCTTTTTCTGAAGCAAATCCTGATACTGAAACGTCTGGCAACACTTCTGCAGAAAGAGTGTCGTACAAGAGCCCCACATGCTTCTGAAAGGTGCCTTCTGGCCGGTGTATCAAATTCTGCACGAACAAAGTGCAAAACTGTCAGAGAAAAACGTATCCATTACAAATTCCAATCAGGCTCCCTCCTGATTTCAACGCTGTCACATTTGATTTCCACTGTATTAAACTTCAGCACTCTTGAAATATAACGTGGATTAAAGTAAGGTCCCAATCTGCAAGTAATGAATATTTTGCACGGTAAAACTATCCACATTCATTACCAGGCACCTCGTGTCTCATAAATTCCTGCAGTACTTCAGCTCTGCGTCACAAACTTCAAACTTTTAATTGGCTCTTCACTAATGGGATGCAGGCAAAGGACTGGAAAACAAATTTCATGATTTTTCATCACAAGGGAACCCTGACTTTCTGAATTGTGTGCTCAACAGGGTTTCTTTGAAAATGAGGCCCGTCACCTTTCTCGAGGTATCTACCATATGGAACCTGGTCGACGCAAGATATTGCTTCGCTTTGGGTTTGTTGGCTCACGACCGTTGGTACAAACGAAAATGCCGTCCAGTTCTATATTCTTTTTGACCGTGTTGGTGCGGACATTTGCCCATTCACCAGTTTGAAGCAGTCACCTGATGTTTCAATCCAGTCACGTTCACTCAAAATCTGAAAATGTTCTCGCCCTCAAAAGTGGTTTCTGCTTCCTCACTGCAACCGACCTCCAACCTCAAAGCGAATCTGCTCTGGCAAGAAATCAATGCATCTTGGACTCACAAAGGTTCACCTGATCACCCGATGCGAAGGAAACAATGGGTTCGCAAACGCGTGGGCGCAAGAGACGGGAACTGAACGCACTGCGCTCCTTTATTCCGCAGCTGTAGTAATTTGTCAAATACACCTTGATGGGAGAAAACGGGACATTTCCAAAAAGGCACGCAGGGGACCGTCGACATTAGGGGTGGTGCAATTAGCATAATTAATGCTTTCTTTTTGCCCGGTGCACAGATTTTCACCAAGTTGAGGCAATCCACGAGGAGGCCTCACGGCATGCATGCTTAATATTGCCATAAATATTGCCTCCTGACGCTGACATTTATCACCGGTGATCATAATGGGGAGAGACTGCGGAGACAATATGGATCGGCGGATGAGCGAGTCGGGTCACACGTCAACTCGTGGACAAGTGTCATCAATGACACAGAGATATCACGCTTAATTTGACTCCGTTGTCTTATCAAATGCGGCGCACGCGCCTTTATTTGCGCGTGCTCTTCCCTTGCAGAGAAACATTTCCTGGGTAATTTGTATCAAGCGGACAAATTGACTTTGGCTGCAATTCAGCAAATTGAGCCAGAGACGATGATAGCATGAGAAACTGGACAAAGCACGATGTGCGCACGAAATGAATTTTGAAATAACCGAATGGAAAGTCTCACACAGGGAAAGGTAGCCTTGCTTTTTGCCTCTTTAGTGCATGATACGTCACAAATGCACTCGTACGTAGATTTGCCACTCAAAGTGGTGCACGGCTCAGGTAACCAAAAAGCTGTGAACAACTGTTGCTCAATTTTTGGACTTTCCAAATTCGGTTCCGCCAAAACAGCCAACACACCACGAAAGAAATACGAGTATATTTCACAGCAATCTCCGCCACGGTCACTTCAAGCTCTGCACAGAGACCAGGAACTGTCCTGACAGTTGACCACGAAGATTTGTGGCCCTGTTTTCATTGTGACTACCATCCTTGAAAATTAAGATCATCTACGAGTACGGCCGACCACCTATAAGCCAGCCTGGGTCGATTTTGCGATTAACTTTTCACATCTTTAATCACAGTGGACACTTGCGTGTCGAACTTTTTTTTTACCACCACTGCCTCGGAAGATCACAGGGGCCGCTGCCTCTATTCACGACTTCCTGTCCACACGGGAGGCTTCAACAAAGAAAAATCATTTTTCAGACCCTCTTCCGATTCAGTAAACCGAGAACAAAAGGCTTTCTCTGAACTGTCAGACATCTTCCCCAAAGCCTGTCAATTTCTGCCTGCTCTTCCACAAGCAAAGTCCGTGTTGATTCGTTTGCAGCTCCAAAAAAAATCAAAATATAAATTTCGCCAAGGTTTGGCAACTTGCGTTGCGCAAAACTGCAATTGCTGTGACACGACTGATCAGATTCGCTCTTGGCAAAAAAACCCTGTCTTCTGAATCTGCAAACTGTCATGCCGTGGGCTACGCACACTGAAGGTAATCATCAACACCGAAAAGGTGACATGGTACGTACATCAGGTCCATTTGAAAAGCACAGGTGCCTAATTCAGAGTCAATCAAGCTTCGCCACCGTCTAAATACGTACACATTCATTTCTGAAGGGACCTGCTCTTTAGCATCACGCTAAATGCTGGAAATCATGACAAAAAGAACCACATCAAAGCCCGGTCGTCTGCTGCTGCTCTTCGCAGACAATACTGTCACTTCTTCGGCCAACATACTTAACGTATTCACCAGTAATAAGGAAATAATTGTGCGCAAAAGGGTAATTACACAGGCATGCCCTTGGTAATTTTTCCAAAAAAGAAATTGAGCGCATGTTTCCACTTTTTCTGTGTGGTCCACAGCTCTCTCCACTTGGACAAAAACAAACAAACAAACAAACAAAACACGCTTTCAATTGTGTCCATGTTGCCAGCCGATGCAAGTGGAAACAGCTTGATGCTTCAACTGAAATGGCTGAAATTCATGTTTTTCCCCATAGTGTTTTTCAATAATTATTCACAATCTCCCAAAAAGAAAACTTCCTACATTGTTTGAATAAAAGTGAGAAAAATGCTTGAAAATTCATTTGAAAATCCAGAAATGCAAGCTGAAATGTTTGAAAACCCAATTTTCCTGAAATGAAACTCCAAAGTTTCCCACAAGAAAACAAAGAGAAAGACATTTGGGGACATGACAAAAGCCGCAAGGGACGCCGAAGAAAAACAAGGTGGTTTGAGCAAATATATTCAAGAAGCCTCAAATGAACAGGTTGATGTGCATGCAATGTGATCTGAAGTATTCGTGTATCACAACTGCATTTATGAGCGCAGAAACAGCCATTGAAATTCCATTTTGTGGGTGAAGCATTGAAACTCAATGCACCTGAGACGTGTCCAAAAGCCCTTCAAATTAAGTTGATTACATCTTAAAAGGCAGAGCGGACATCACGACAAATAAAGGAACGCAGGTATGACATATGGTCAACGATAAACTTTCGGCAAGTGAAAAGATCTCTTGATTTTTCACATTCCTTCTCGCCAAAGTTGAGTATCAATGAGCACAACTCGACTTGCAAGGTGCTTATTAGGTGCCACAAGATACAGTATCGCTCGGACACCCAGGTCAAACTGACTTCCAAATCCTTTGATAACAAAACATAACTGTGCACAAGCTTGCTTCGCCACAGAAATCCAATCACAACTTTGTGAGACCACTTGGTGGCTTGCTTTTGGTCTACTTCACGCCGTCGCATCTCCACAGGATCCAGAGGCCAAAGGCCAAGGCACCCTCAATATCTATAAAAAAAATTTTATCTCAAGTCGCCAAATTTTGCTTCACGAATGACAGACCCTCTGTGTCCCAACACAATTCCTCGGACCTTCGTGATGTACGTACATTGCGGTGCCACCAAAAGAACCCTTTGTTGGGAGCGCAAGGGGCCACGACATTTTTCCACCAACACTGGATCCATAGAAGGTTGCGCACAAAAAAGCAAAGATGAGAATCACAACATCTGACGTGAAAACTGCACTGTGAAGTGGTAAAAATGCTACAAACTTGGTGCCTCCGTATCCCCGAGTGCGTTTCCACATTACACAATACGCGAGTTGTAAGGCGACCATTACCTCAAGGACATAAACTACGACGCCGCTCCTCACTGTCTCCATTTATTTCTAAGAAGACACAGCACGTCAGAGCAAATGCGAAAGCGGCTCTTACAAATGCCACTATAATCATAGCCATTTGCTGTATTGACTCCTGCCAAAAGAGGCAAGCACTGGGAGAAGTGTCTTCGGGGTGGCAGGCGGGGGACGGGCCCTGGGGGAGGGAGACCTCGCGACCTGCCAAGCTGCCTGCGACATACACTTGGGGATGTTGGATGATCATCGAGTGGGTGTTTGAGCGGCGCGCCACGCGCCGGGCGCCGTGCGCGGAGCGTGCGTCCACGCCGAGGCAGCGTCGCACCCGCTGCGCCTGTTTTCAAGATTACATTAGATTGCCAACTCCTGATTCGATCGCGCATTATTCACGCCGCGGGTTTCCTTCGGATGAGCCATCCAATTCGCGAGCGGAGCTGATTCCCTTCCCTTGATGCATAATTAACAATTTCTTCGGAATCCTGAATTCGCTCTGAAATCTTCATAATCTGGCGCCATTCGGATGGTAAATCCTCGTCATATTGTGTCAGGCAAGGGCGCCCTCAACTTAACACTTCAAATATGATGGGCATTGAAAATTAGCAGATGGTAGCGCATTGTTTCTCAGAGAACCCTATGGTGGCAGGTCCTTGGTCACTGAGCCCCGTTCATCCAGGCGGCCACACCCCCTCGTCATCATATCGCGTGCTCCGTGTCTCACGCCCACTCGCAAACCTTACGAATACAATGGCTGCATTTGAGGGGATCCGCGCTTTGTGTAACCCCAGATGTTCTTGAACAATACCCTTTCAAATCCGTTTGCAAATTAGCTAGTAACCTATCCCTGCTCTAGACCCAAAGAAAACCCAGGTTTGAGGCCTCTTTGTTTTTGCCATCCCTTTGCCTGCATGCCCTTATATGGCAGGGTCTTTTTGATATGGAAAAAAAATTGGTTTGAGCATGTAACGTCACACAACCGCGGGACCACAGAGCTTGGCTAATGTTGCTCGCTGCCAAGGCAACGGAGGCAACCCTCAAAACCACTCCCCAGTCTCGATCTGGCCACAGCTTCGCCAAGACGACACTTTTGCGTCTAACCGACTTTGGCAAAGCGCGGGTGAAGGCGAACCGAGATAAGACCTCGAAGCGGCATCGGCGCAACGTCTCACGCGGCGCATCCGGACCACAACTTGCGGCCAGTGCGAATAGCTACCAGCCCAACACCACCAACCACTCTGGAGGGGGAAAGCAAGGCTCTCTGTGGAGAACGCAACCACTTTGGTCAGCTCGCGTCGCCACTTTTGGTAACGACTGGCAGTCGGGCGCTGCCGCTCGTTCCGCTGGCCACGCACCGCTGCATGAGTCGCGCAGCCGCGGCCGGCGCCGCCGCCTCGGGCCCCGTCATCGGGGCCGGGTCGGCGGCCGCTAAGCTGCCCGCAGCGCTCCTCTCGTCATCCGCCGCAGCCGCCACGTCGGCCGCCGTGTCTGCCGTCATGCGACACAGGTATCCGTTCTTCGGTAAGTGCTGCCTCACACTTTTCCTTGTTGGAAACTTTTGGACAAGCGACAAACAGCGAGGGACAGTCAAGCTGGGCGACGGTCAGTGGATGTTGTGTGACGTTTCATCACTCACGAGGCCCCGGTGTCGTGTTCATTGTTTGAAAGCAGCTTCTGTTGGTCTTGGAAATCTTCCACAAAACAGCTTGAGCGTTGTTGTCCAAATCTTGCAGTCATCTTCGCTGATGTGACGTGGAACGTGCAATTTCTGCTTTGTAGGCAGAAAAATCACGGGTGTCGGTGCGTTCAGTTGGACACGCACAGTTGTGAGGCGTACTCCTCAATTTTGTCTTGCAAATTGAGCGTCACATCCAGAGGGTTGTCACTTCAGTTCACCTTGTGGAGTGATTTTCATCTTGTGAAGTCATTCTGTGGCTCATGTCTCACAACCCTTTGATATGATTTCGACTGCGACTCTTGGCTAATTTTGCAGGTGTATTTCGCATTATAGCTGAGAAATGGTCCCATTTTCCAATTATTCTTATCAGTGTTTGACCATCTACATTTCTAGACTTGTCATTTTGCTGGCCCCCTACTCTCTTGATTGATACATAATATACTCCTGTGTGGAGAATCATTGTTGACTTGACAAGCGTGCAGGACAGGTTTTCTCGAGTGGACACATTTTTTCGGGTCTTGGATTTGGCCAATTTCCCAAAGTTTGTGAAATTGTGTCTGAAAATGGGGAAATGTCATGCTTCCATCTCGCACCTGCACAAATTTTTTGGGGTGATTTCCCCATCGTTGTGCAAGGACGTACGTATTTTAACATTCCACAGAGTAGTTAATTGTGTTGAACCTCCAAATTACCCTTTTCTTCGTTGTGATTTTGAAGTCACTTCAAGAAATGGACGAAGGTCGTCACTCACCAAGGCGTTCTCTGTCTTCTTGACAAAAGTTCGAACCTCTTCTTTTCGAGGATTGGTTTTCATGAAAAAAGAATTGCGGAACGAATTTTGCTGATTTTGCTACACGTCAGAAGCCCAGCGCCGAGTTTAGAGAAGCAGAAAGAACCGCAAAAAAGGGCGCGTTCGTGTGTCCAGCTTGTCTTTCTCCACAAGCACCACTGACAAGCTGATCACCATCAGGTAGTTTTGTGCAAACAAGAAAAATAAACAGCACTTAATATTTTTGAAGTTTATGTCCCACATCTGCCATCTGTGTAATGATGTGCAAATTTACGCTGCAATTTCATCATTTCTAAAGAGGCAAGATTGAAAAATTGGAAGCATATGGCCGTGATTTCGATCGATGCGAGGGATGAAAGCGATGCCACACATCCCACTTTGACAAGGTCCATTTGGCTTCTTGACAGTCATTTGGCGTGTTCTGTGTAACATGATACACCCTCTCAGGAAAAGCCGTGCCATACATGGAACTAATGTGTTTTAAAATGCACTTCCTTGCAGAACGCAAGGTGCTCTGACAATACGAGCCTCGAGGGCTTTTGTCAGGCGACAGATTCAGAGTAAATGAAACGTTCGCAAAGTTTATCCACAACGACCAAGACTTTTTTGAGCTGTCGCGCAAACCAAACTGTTGCAAAAGACTTTGAGAACTTTTTGCGGGCCAGATGTCCAAGATTCGTTCGTTCAATCATGCAAATATTTTTCCCTGTGTAGAAGCGACCGGGCGTTGATTTTGTGCTGAATATTTGGGCAGCTGCGACGGAGCTGATCGCTGAGGAAATCTGTCGACGAATCTCTTCTATTACTAGAAGATGCGCCATTCAGGTCCTTTCAACCAACATTTGTTTACACTTGGGTTTCTCTTGCATGAAAATGAAATTTTTACATCAAGGGCTCTTGCTTTCACCAAACAATGAAGGGGTTCCCTTTGTATTAGATTTGAGCAAATAAGCTTCCGGAGGAAATCCAATGAACCTCTTCAATTTACGAACGCAGCCGCTGTGCCCCCGCAGTTCGGCTTCAAACAAGTGCGCCAATACACGCGCGTCGGGCCCAATAGAGAGGTCCTCGGTTACACTTGATTTAATGTACAGGTGACATAAAGGGCCACAGTTCACTAAATAAACACGAACCAATAAGTTTCGCCCGACATCAGAGACCGAGGATAAATATCGAATTTCGCAAGGCAATCTGCGAGCTTTCTCAGCATCTAAACACGGTTCCTCAGCCGCGCGTCATCCCTCAAATCACGCAAGAAGGTTCAACAAAATCACGCAAACGATTCAACAATTTTGAAGATGTGTCGCACAAATCCAAACTTCGAAGAACTGTTTCTTGCTGTGCAAATGTTGTTGAAGTTGGAAGAAGTGAATCGTGTTCGTTCACCACAGTCCAGGAAAACAACAGTCCAGGAAAACAATAGAGTCACAGGTCTATTGATTCTCAAATTTGTTTGGTCACTGAAAGAAACTGTGCTGGACTCTACGCTCGTGTACATTCCAGAAAGTTTCAGTTTGTGAACAAATGGAAAATCTTCAGAAGATCTTGGCGTGATCGAGGAAAACGCTTTGTTCAAAACTCAGAAGTTTGACTGCTCAGAGGTTTTCGCGTGTCGCGTGGAAATGAGACGCGTTCAGTGCGGGGTGAGTGGCAGAGAAAGAGGCGCGGCGTCCGACGGTGACGCGCGCCGCTCTCGCGCCCAATCTCGAGTAATTGGAAGCCGTGACCCCAGGGGCCCGATATTCAGCCTAATTTATCCACATTCATTAACAAAGAAAATAAAAGGTCGTGTTCCTCAAGTATTTTCACATGCGATTTGCATCGTGACCATTCCAACTGGAGTCTTATCTCTCGTGACAGATCGGGGTGTTTTCTCCGACATTTTCGGCGTGTTTTGTCTGCATTCATGTCATCATTTCACTTTCACCAATGTCCACCCGACAGTAATTTTAATTGCGCATCAAGTGGACATCTATCAAAAGGCACAAAAATGATTTGAACAACAAGTTGTTGACCTTCAGGTGAACAATTGTGGGGCAATTACTAAAACAAAAGTCGCTGCCTGAATCTTGCAATGTCCCCCTTTGTTCTGTTGTTTTGTTTGTTTGTTTTTTTTTAACCCAGAAAAATGACAAATTGCACCAATCGCAAAATTGCAATGTCCCAAACGGAAGGGCTTTGACCCACCTTTTGAGAACAACTGATCCGTGCAAAGAGAACCAGAACGGCGCACAGATAGCGCTCTGATTGACGTTTGATATGTCACAACGCTCTTGAATGTTGCTTTGCGCTACAAATTAGGGCGTGCAAGGAGAGAGAGAGAGAGAGAGAGACAGACAGACAGACAGACAGACAAGACAGACAGACAGACAGACAGACAGACAGACAGACAGACAGACAGACAGACTCGTGGGTGTCTTTGTCTTGTAGTGCTTCTGACAAGGCTGCAATTTTTACATCTGCACAACCAAACAGAACTTGTCACTACTCACATCATGTGCTGTATCTCGGTGGTGAACCAAGCGGTCGGGGAGGGTCGGCTGACGGGCGGGGAGGCGAGGGGCGGCGGCGGCGGCGCGGGAGCGCTGGCTGCGGGGGACGTGACAACAGCTTCTTGCGACCCCGACCCCACCCCCTGTCAAAATCGCAGACGAAAAGCAGCGTCAGTGCACACTCGGCTTGCAACTGCTGCAAAGAAATTGCCCAGAAAAGAAGCAGCATCTCCAACGGCCTCCAACAAAGACTGAAATGCCACGGATTTCGAAACAACAATCGCAGGCTCAAACAAGAACAAAAAATGGTGATTCTCTCCATTCCGAATCAGCATGTGTGCCGTTTGGATCTCGTACAAGCAGTGCGACTCGTATATGTGGATTGGAAGATATCGTTTCTTTAGTCACCAGCAACTGTGGACAGGCTGAAAACGACTTTCAAGAAGACCATTAGCTGATTGAGCTCTAGTTCGCGCCTGTTTGCATTCGTCCACCCCAATTCTTCCAGAAACCCGGCCAAAAAAGACAAAGTTCAAAACTTTTTTGGGTGGTAGTACCCAGGGGGAGTGGTAATCCAGAGGCCGAAATTCCAGAAACCCAGTCAAAAATGACAAAGTTCAAACTTTGGGTGGTGGTACCTGGCCGGGGGGGGGGGCAACTCAAACACCCAAAGTTTGGAAGCCTGAACAAACCTGACAGTCCAAAAAAAATTGGGAGGTGGTCGCACTGGGGGGGGGGGATCCAGAGACCCAACCTCTGGAAGCGTGAACAAAAATAACGGTGGTGGAACATGAGGGAGGGGGGTAACCCAGAGACCCATGTCCAGGCCAAACTGACAAAGTCCAAAAAAGAGGGTGGTGGTGGTTCGGGTGGGGGAGATAACCTGGGTGCTGTCCAGCCCAAAAAGGAAGAAGGAACACTGACCAGTGTTCGTCTGCGTTATTGTGCGATATCCCTTTCGGAAAGAGCACCAAGTGGTGTGCGAAAAAAATTTTTCCGGCATTTTTATCAACTCGGCAAAAGACATCACACTGTCCTATTGTGTCCTGTCCCCCACCTCACCCTTCATATTACACCCCCATACTTGTTCCAGATGTATATGTACCTATATGGCATGTCAAGTCAAGCAAGACGTCCCCCTGTCCCCCCCCCCCCCCCCAGATTGCACCTCCTCACGCTGCACCCTCCATACATTATTTGTATCCGCATGTATGCAAATGGAATCTCAGGCAAGACATCCCCCTGTCCCACACTATCTCCTATTTGTATCCATAAATCCCCGCCCCAAACAAGTTTCAGTCTCGTATTTTGAGTCAGTTTCAGACAAAGTTTTTTTCACATGACCCCACAACAATTTGACAGCCACCTGAGAGCGGTCGTCTGCACGGCGAGCAGAACTCTACAGAGGGAGCTGGTGTGAAATTTTTTTGCCAACAAGAACACATGTCAGTGCAGACACGCACAGAGCCGGAAGCATGGCTCCTCTGAACTGTGCCGGAAAGAGGTATCAAGAACTGTTTCCAGGGAGGGGTCATTTCACACTCTGAATCAGAGATGTGATTTTTTTTTTTTGTGCCGGGGGTTTGGAACAATGTTGGTTTGTGTGAGTTTGAATACTTTACATCGCAGCAGACACTCTTCAAAGTCAAGAAAGCAGCACAATGTAGCTTTATTATAGTTTTGGAGATCGGCGGCAAACACAATTTTCTGTCGTCGACTGCAAAAAGAAATTTCTCCAGACAAACGTGTTGGACTGACATTGAGATGTTTCTGACGATGTGTCCCTGACAGCTAGTCAAAAGCATAACCAAAAATTCCACAAATTCTTGGCATATTTCCTTTTCTCTCTGAGGCAGTCGACTGTAAATCCTCTCTGCGTACCCTGGCCAACTGAGGGCAATCCATTCGTAAACTTGACAAGTGCCGCTTCAGTATGGGAATTCCTCACGACGCGAAGTTTGGCCAAAAATGCCGTTGTGACAAACAAGCGTCGCAGCGTGTTCTTCTGATCTACACTCAGGGATGATTGCAATCCCCGACAAGACTGTCACTTCTTCACCCTGTTGGATCTCTTATGTGGGGAATCCCCAACACATGCCACACATGTATGTACAGGGTGTGTGTAATATAAACAGGAAACCCTCAGTGATTTAGCGGGAATTACTCTGCTCAACCACCCAGCTGATTCATAATCATACGCTGGCCCACTCTCTAAGTTCACTGACACAACGTTTCGCACGCTGAGTCAACCAGATTGCTGTCGGGTGCAGGAAAGGCTCACGATTGCAAGACAAGACGAGCGAAAATAGAGATGCCAGTGAAAGAAACCACCACACAAAGTAGTACACGCTTCGGGAAAGATTACCTGTGTATCAGAAACTGACTTGTCATCTTTGGAATTCGACTGTTTGTCTGATTTTCTGGATTTTGCTTTGATCTTGTTCATTTTCAAGTTTCTAGACCAAAATAGAAAATCAAAAATCCCCACTGGAGGCTGCCATTTATGTAGTTCGACGCATGCGTACTGAGGAGGCACTACTTCGGCACATTTCCCGCCGCCCGTTGGGCCACGTGATAACGATTGTCAATGAAGGTTTCAATTTTTTCCACTTTGTCTCCTGAAGAAACAAGCTTGTCACTCGTGGTATCAAGAGGAGGGTTGTGATAATTGACATCCTTTCGCAAGACTTTGGTTCAGATGCACCTGAGCAAGGGTAAAATTTCAGAAGGAACAGCCTTCGCAAACTTCACTCCTGACAGTTGCGTCGTCAGTCGATTGCATTCTGTTGTTGGGTCTGTCATCTGTTCACACTTGTTGTGCGAAGTCCCTTTAGGGCGAAGCACCATGTGGTAGTGCAGTATATGGCAAGGTGGATGAAATGTCCCCTGCCCCCCTTACATTTCCGGCGCAAGGGACTTTGCGCTGCAGTTGCCTTGAGCACTGCTTCTTGTTCACTGGTACAGAGCAGCCTTATTCAGTACAACCTTGTTCAGTGGTGCAGCCTTATTCAGTGGTGCAGTGCAGCCTTGTTCACTACCAGTGCAATATCTGTTGAATTTTCAGTCAGCCTCTGTGTGTGCGTGTGTGAGAGAGAGAGAGAAAAAACCCACAGAAAATTGCATCTGCCGCAGCAGTGTTCTGCAAAGTTGCAAACGTTTGGCTGTCGCAATCGTTTTTGCGTGCAACGTTTCGGAAAACACAAAAAGTTCGCTTTCAAAAAGCAAAACACACGACGCACGAGATTAATCTTGCTAACGGTGTGTGTGTGTGTGTGTGTGTGTGTGTGTGTGTGTGTGTGTGTGTGTGTGTCGCGGGGTATCCAGTGGTTATGAAGAGTGCAAAAAATATAAGTCGTCATTTGGGCGTCCCACCACAAAAAAACACTCATTCACACACAT
>JAAUXT010052096.1_pt1 | contig 16775 bp, 17 predicted proteins | sample 7278171 | NCBI WGS metagenome assembly JAAUXT01 (sample SAMN14350112, study PRJNA611818) | marine sediment metagenome | isolation source: surface marine sediment (1.8m) | place: French Polynesia: Moorea | collected 2018-08 | reverse complement strand
ACAATAATAATAGCTCAGCAATGAATATGCATAACGCGGTGGAGAGAGTGTAAGTACCCGGATGAAGGGAAGCGGCTGAGAGTTTGAGAAGAGTACTTAAGGCGCAGAGTGCAATCTCCTCTGGTTGACCTAACAGCATGGCACAAAAAGTCTGCGTTGGTTATCATACCGCTGCACCTGACTCGGTAGACTGTCACATGAGTGTGACAGCTGGACAATTGAGTTAAGACTCAGACTTGTGCGCGATTACAGCGGACTTATTCACCGGTTTCACACTATTAGAGACAGAACATTACACAGGATCCAGGATTGGGGCGAGAGGGTTGAATCTGATTCATGGTGTCGAGGGGACCCCACGTCGACTCCAAAACACGCTCAGGGACCCAATTTTTGGTCCTCAGCGCTTGCCCTGAGAAAAGCCTCACGCACATGTCTGCAGAGCCAACCTAGGTGCTCTTGTACTCCATCCCCATGGGACAGCAGGTGCAAACTTTGTTCTTTGCGTTTTCACACGAAAATGGTGTCGGAATCGAAGCCCTTTCAGAGCATCCAGCCCCCTGACCAAGCTCTCGACCCACCCCTGACGCGACGCATGGCTCCGCCACAGCAGGTGCTGCACACCGGCCCGACGGCGCGTCCGGACGGCGGGCGAGGCGCCGGGGAGCCGGGCTAATCTGCGGGGGCATCTGTGGGGAAGGTCTCGGGGCTAATGGCGAAACGCTGTCCTCTCCCCCGCGTCTCCGCGAAGCGGCGTCGAGTCCCTCCGGCCCAGTCCCTCTGGGAGATCCAGGATGGTGGTTGCAGGGAGCAAACAAAAATGGGAGGCAAACTCCACTCTTCAAAACAATCAATTGCAAAGACAAAAAAGTTCTCGGCCCAGGTCCCGCGGTCGCCGGTGTGACAGGACATGCTGTCAAAATGTGTTGGTCGGCAACAGGTCCTGAGACACCGGGATCCCGCCAGAGAATCCTGAGTTCCAGATCTTTGAATGTGACTCTGGCGAATCCAAAGGACTCATGAGGACGATGTTCTTCCGCGGAGATCAAATTTACACCGGATGCGTCTGAACAAACTTGCCCGGCACGAACACAGGACCCACGGAGGGTCCACCCTGGAGTCAACCGTGCAAAAAATGCTGCAATCCTCTTGTGCTGGCAACTCAAGACTCATCAAGTATTCATCTGCTCGGACATGAGTTTGTTCAGAAGCGGGGCTCTGCCCAAGATTCCCAACAAGGAGAACTTCTCCCTGTAATTTGGCACCATCGTGCGTCATCAGGGAACTTTGGCAACGCCCCTTTGAGCAAATCCTTCGTCTGTTGCCTGCTGCTCTATTCGAGAGCACAGAGGAAGGGTCTCTTTTCGTGAGCATGTGCAGTGAACACAGAGCACGGGAGACGGTGTTTGCACAGAGGCTCAGTGTGAAAGGCATCAAAGCTCGTGTATTGCAGGGAACGTGCACCGAGCTGACGCATCGCACAGGGGAGACCCACGCCAGGGTCACGCTGGATGCGGCACACGTCACGGCCACGACGAGTGGGCGCTCACAACCAACTGGAATCGTTTGGGTTGAGCTTGAACCACCTGGCTGGTTGCGGAGGGGAGGTAGAAAGAAGGAGCTTGGAACTTCTTCCTGTGGTTGTTTTTGAAGGGTCACAAACGTACGGTGAGACAGAAGTGAGTTCTGCGAGCATGTGTGACCGGGACTGTGAGGCTATTTGAGCAGCCTTGGCCCAAACGTGAAAACCGTGAGGTTGTTTCGATCTGGCCCTTTTCTACTTTGTGGATGCAAAAGTGATGTTGTTTTCGCTTGTTCTCTTTTGTGCAGAATGCGTCATTCGACCCACCGACGTGCACGGGAATTCAATGCGTGCCACATCCAGAGGGAACCCGGCTCTGTGCGCGCGCATACAACGCAGCGCCCGGGTCCCCGGGGGCGGGAACCAGGTTCAAAGCGTCCTTTAATCCCGCGTGAGCGCGTGCGCACAGACACCCGCGTGTTGCGTGCGTTGCTTGACAAATAAGGTCGCATCTGCCTGTGAAGTGCGAGTTTCGCTGTGTTTGGGTCCCCGACCTCGAGGTGATGAAAACGCCTCTGGGCGACGCGTGATGAGAGGTGCCTTTCAATCAGGTTGGACCGAACATCGCACTCGCACACCTTGTTAGCGACTCACATACAAGTTCCATGTTCCACACACACGCACACTCTCTCACACACATGTTGGGGTGGATCCAGCACCTTGGTCGAGAGCCCACTCACAAGTGAGGGTGATCGCAAGGAGCCTACAAGGGGGGCATGGCCAAGCCCCCTGAACCACCCAGTTTTGCACATGCACACTCGCGCATGCACACACACATAGATACATGCACCCTCTTCTTTGCCCAATGCTTCCAATGGTGCAAACACTGTTTGGCAAACACAGCGACCACTTCTGTTCACATAACACTGTCAGAATCCTCCAGAGAGGTACCCTCTGCCCCCCCCCCCGCGAGACGAAACCCACAAAGAAAGAAACGCCTGCTTCCCTCGAGCCGCGTGCGTCAACACAGACATCCTGCAGAAGCTCTGTCTGACAACATTGCAGTCAACAACATTGCATGTAGCCAAGGGCGGATGGGCGGGGACGTCCTTCTGTCCCAATACTCCCAAGTGGCGTTGTCCCATGATGCACAACCAATATTTCTCCCGTGCAAACGAAGTTGAAGCTTCCACCCGCACCACGCCTTGCATTACGTCAGACCAAGATCAGGGCTGTGCTGTTCAAGATCCATCTTGATGTGTACGGAGCCTCTGGTTGACGCAGTTGGTGATGGGATTGCGGCCGTCCTGACTCAGGGTCTGATTGGGAGGCCCAAACCCACCCAATTTTTTGGTAGGCAGCGCAAAAATGAGGGGCGAGCCCTTGGGTCCCCAAGATGCGCCCCTGAAAACGGCCCCTTCAGTGTATTGCAAATAGAATCTGCTGTCATGTTGCGGAGCATCAGACGTGAGCGGACGCGACAGCTCCTGTCGGAACCAGAGCCCAAACAGATCTGTCTCTCTCCTCCTCTTCCCATCCACTGCGGCTCCAATACGGTCCTGATTCCGGGTGGCTGAGTGGGTGGGTGGGTGAGTGGGTGGGTGGGTGGGTGGGTGGGTGAGTACACAGCCCGGGGAGGGGGCGAGATGGAGAGGCCTCCTCCTGTCTCAAGGGGAACTCCGTCCTTGCAGGTGGGGAAGTGGTTTCCATGGTTTCTGATCCTCGGGGTGAGTTGGGGGCGAGTGGAGGGACTCTTGTCTGGAGGAGCAGTGATGTCACCTACAAATCAGCACCATTCCTTGCAGAGGAAGTCGGCCTGAATGGTTAGCTGTTCAGTGGAAAACAGGTCCTTGTGTGAAAATGGGGTGTCAACTGACGAGCGTCTCGCCAATATGACCGCACGCTGCGGGGACGGCGCCGCAGCGCACCCCGCCTGAGGACGCATTAAGTGGGTTGATGTTGCAATGTGTACAGAGCGAAGCGACGGGAAAGCAAACAGCAGATATTACATCTGGGAATCTACGCTGGTGAAACCCTACCTGCCCGCAGCAGATCCAGAATTACCACCAGTATGGATGGCCAAAGACAGCCCGATTCAGAAAAGCGTTCACACACACGCACAAAGTGCACACACGCGCGCGCGGGCGGGCCCGCGCGCGCGAGGTGCCCATTTGACTTGAACACAGAAGAAAATTATGAGGTGCCAAATATGTGGTGAACAAATCTTTTCTGCCCATGGTCAAGGAGAGTCTCCTGGTGCCGTCCGTAGCACATCTCAGAATTGCTCTCTTGAGTTCGTTTTGCAGTTTCATTTTTGCTCTGTGTCTCTGCCTTGGACCATGAGATAAACACCTATTCTGAAGATGCGTGGTCAATGTTGCGACGCTGACCTTGTTGCGCAGCGCACAACGCGTCCAGCACCACCCCAACATAAAATTTGTTCAAGGTTGGAATTGCGACCCTTTGCCTCACCGATCACATTCTGGATCTTCCCTCGCAAACATGCACGCGAATGGAATATCGCCATACACTGTATTTGCGTTGACAGCGATGAGACGGGGGGTGACAGCAGGTGGAGATATTGGAAGCGTGCGTCGCATGTTGACACACAGTCAATCCGCCCTTCCCTTTGAGGCTGCAGCGCCATCCTTACAGTCGGGGACTTAGGCTGCAGTGGCATCCCTGCAGTTGGAAATGAAACTGCAGTATCATCCTTACAATAAGATCTATGATAATGCTGAAACGCCATCGCCGCAGCGAGGGACAGGGTCTTCAGAAACCGGCGTCATTGCAGTTGGGGCAGGGTTCCAGGATTTGGCCAAATGGGACCAGCCTGACGTCTGACCCCCAAGGGGGTTGCGTGCCACGTCAAAAGGCAGCGTGCAAGCGTGGTGCTGCGGACTCCAACCTTCACTGCCAGCATGACACTGCAGCCTCCAACATACACTGCTTGGACGGCTCTGCAGCTTCTATGAACCCTCTGAGTCAACGTATCCTCCGCCGCACGCAACACAATATGCGCAGTTTTATTGGAATTCCTTCACAATGGCAGCGGAGCCCTGAGAACAGAGGGCCACGCCGCTTTTTATTTCATTGCGTGTGGAACCATGCTTATTGGGATGGGAGCCGCTTTCCGCTGCGTGCGTCATGCAGAGGTGGGTCGTGCAGGCATGCCCCAGATCCCCAGCAAAAAGAAACGGGTCCCTCTCAACAGAATTTTGTTCCGAAGGCCCAAAACAAATTTTGGTGTCAGAGGTGTATCGGTCGGCTCTCACTAGAAGAAACTAAATCTTGGATTCAGTTCGGAAACACGAGCAGAACAAATCGTTTGTCTATGGGCGCTGCGTCGTGAAAGACACCGCAACGCCCAAAGGATCAGGGTTTTGACGTCACCGCACGTAGCTGTCACGTGTTACAGACGCCACGATGCGAAATGCCAAACCGGGCCATCGATTCAGCAGGCTCAGGACGCGCTGGGCGTGACGCGTGACGCATCTCGTGTGAACATGGCGGTGTCGATAGCGTGAGAAACAATCCTTTGGGAGGCTCGAGAAAATCGAAGTCTTCTCATCTCCCTTTGGTCGGATTCTTTTTTCTGCGAAGACAACTGACGCATTCACCCGCTGACGGGCTTGTTCATGTGGGACGTGGTCGCAGCGCCGTCCTCGCATTGTGAGACACACCGCGCGTTCCGCCACGCCGTGCACGGGTCAACTGCGAGAGGCTGAACGCAATCAACACCGTGCTGGCATACTCACCAGTTTCAAGACAATGACCTCTGGTCTGACCTGCGCACACCCAGACACACTCAAAATCACAGAGAGAGAAAGAGAGAGAGAGAGAGAGAGAGAGAGAGAGAGAGAAAAAGCCTCACTGAATGGTCGTGCAGGCAGCTGTGTTCTCACTGCAGTCGTTACCCAATCTCAGCGTCGTGAATGCATCACGTCGAGCAACGTTGGATACATTCCTGACGCCAGGATTAGAACCGCTCGGAAATCTCACTGTATCAGCTCCGTCTCTCAGGCTTTTCCCCGGCCTGGTTCCCACCGGGTGCGTCATGGCAACTCCCTGCGCAATGACGCGTCCTGTGGGAACGTAGCCTGAGTAAAGACCCATCATGCGGCGCCAATTGAGTTGCACAGCGCCGACACGCACAACGCACTCAGTGTGAAGCAGGAAGGAAGCTGAAGCATGCGCAGTACGGCAGCAGAGCGTCTTTGAGACGTAATTGCAGCACGCTCAATTACACGATCAATCCGCCGTGCGTCGCCCGCCTCCCGGCCCCGGGGAGAGGAGGAGAGCGAGGGAAGGAGACGAGACGAGGAGAGGAGGGGAGAAGGAGAGAGGGAAGGAGAGAGGGATGGAGGAAAGAGATGGAGGGGAGAGGAGGGAGGGAGAGAGGGAGGGGGAGAAGTAGAGAGACAGAAGGTAAAGGAGGAGAGAGAGAAAGAGGGGTGAAGAAGAGAGATGGAGAAAGGGAAGAAGAAAAAACGGCTCTTGTGGAATCGAAGGAAGAAGGGAATGAGGATGAGGAGAGAGCTCAGAAGGTGAGGGGAAGGAGAGGGGATACAAAGAGGAAGGGACGGATGATGCAAAGAGAAGGGGAGAGTGAGAAGAAGAGTGGAGGGGACAGCTCAGTAGATCTGCAGGGCCCAGTATTCAACCAGGGGGCTGGTGACCAAAAGTAGCAAACAGATGTGGGGACAAGGAACCGGCCCCAAAGATCCGCCCCGGAGGAGGGAATGTCGAGTGGGATGGGATGGGGAGGAAGGGTGGGGGAGGAATGAGGAAGGGAGGGAGGGAGGGAGGGTGGGGGAGGATTGAGGAAGGGAGGGAGGGTGGGGGAGGAATGAGGAAGGGAGGCTTCAGACACACGCTGCGGAGAAATTAACCTCCGCTCCCTCCAGCTCTGAATTGCTTCTCACAATCCTGCGTCTTCAGTTCGGTGGCGCGGGTCAAGTGAGGAAGGCAGGAAGCGTCACTGAGAGCGTATCCATGGAGCTTACCTTCTATTTTCCCAGAGGGAAGGAACAGACAGGAGGAGCAAAAGGATGAATGGACAAAAACAGCTCGACGAAATTTCCCACGCACTACACTCACATCACACATACATACACACGTCCACACACAACCGCAAGCGTGCACACATGCACACACGCACGCACACACGTACACACAAACACATCACAATTGTGATACAACGCAACGCGTGACTCACACAGTGTGGCCCCGCCCTCTCGGATACCGGACACGATTCACATGGATCTCCTTGATGGATGGATGGGTTCAGAAATCCGGGATCCACCCAGGAGGTCCCCACCCGATCATTCCACCCGACTGATGTCTTTCAGAGCTGCAGCGCCGTCCCGGCACAGAAAGGAACAACCCCTTCAGAGGCAGTTGTGGCTGCAGCTCTATGCAAGCGTCCTCACTGTGAATTCTCAGCTCAAACTCCACGTCCACCATCCCTCACTTATTCACTCTTTCATTAACTCACTCATCACTCATCCACTCATCATTCATTCGTCCATTGATCAATTAATCCATTCAGTCGTTCATTCACTCGGATGACTTGAAGCGAACGTCACCTCTGATCCCTGCACTTCACTTTCATTCAACTCCATTGAAGTGGCAAAATCGTCCTCTCCACCGCCACACAGCGCCGTCCTTGCAGTGCAAACACTGACTGCTCAAATACGTCGTACACGAATTGCCAACAAAATGCAAGACAGCGCAGCACTGCAGGTGAGTTATCGGCCAGAAACACCTTGAGAAAGCGGCAGGCCTTGGGAGCAAAAAAGAGAAACCAAATCGGGGCCACCAATCAGACCAGGTTTGGCAAAAATAGGTCACAGCGCACGTGTGTGTGTGCGTGTGTGTGTGTGACAGACCTGTGCACAGTTGTGGGCCAAGCAAACGACTTCCGTCACATGTGGTTGTTGCGGTATTGCGTCAAACCATAGACTGCCGCATCCAGTGTGCTCCCCGTCTGTGGGCCTAATCCAGGGCGCACACATACCTGACCATCGCCACGCCACAGGCTCCCGAAGCTGGTTTATTGCCCCATGAATGAGCGATAATGCGAGTTTTACTCGCGCCGCAGGACGCATCACGCGACAGGAGGCCGTGCGTCCCGACGTTGCCCGTTTCTATGGTGATGGACGGCACGCGAGGGCTTTAGCGCTGTCACTCGTTGAAACGTCAGGGTGACCGTCCTTGCAGCGCGGGTTCGTGTACTGCGTATAGCGATGTAAACGGAGCTGCAGCCTCTTTGTGGTGACCAGCGCTCAAACAGATCTGTTTGAGCGAACTTGGTCCTTGAAAATCCTGCTATCAACATGTGACCTTCACACCAGCAGCCCCTCCCTGTGGTGGTCCTCGTGTGAGACCCAGACCCCGGCGTTCTGATGGACCTGGATCAACCCAGCCAAACGTGCAAGCGTGGCCAACTTCATGGTGAAGGTGCTTCCATTTCTGGTCACCTTCGTAACATGAACGTCAACATAGATTACCAGGCGTCACACGAGGCAAACTGAGATGTTCGGGTGAGTGAGGGTCACGCTCCCAAGGAGCCTGGATTCACAACGTGCGCAGCGAGGCTCGTCTCATCCCACGGGTTCGGCCGCTCGTCGCTCGCTGCACCATCAGCAAACTGAACCGTCTGCCTCATTCTCGTACCTTCATATCAAGTGCCGTCTCTGGCTGTAGATCTACGCAACCGGAAGCCTGCAGTGTTTTCCAAGCTGCGTCTTGATGAAAGGCTGGGGACCTGGACTTTCAGGCTGCACTGCAATTCCTCCACTCCTGGGGCACCAGGCTACACTACGGGCACCAAGCTCTCCCAGGCTGCAGTCCCTCGTCTCCTCAGGCACCAGGCTGCCGTCCACTCCCAGTCCTTCGACTCTCCGGGCATCAAACCCTTCCCTGCGGTCCTGCAACTCACAACCCTAGGCTCTTCTACAGCCCTCCACATGCTGTTCTCCAAGTCCTGCAGTCCCTCCACTGCCCAGCCTCCTCCCCCTGCAGTCCCTCCACTCTGCAGGTTAATTAGACGGCGGGTTTTACCGGGGATGAGAACCTGCATTACGGACTGCATCAGCGCTAAGCCCCGCGCAGTCGCCGAGGCCCGCCGACTGCAGCTTGAAGCCGTAGTCCTGATCCGACACTCTGCAGCGCCGGCCTTGCATCAGGACCAACTGTCATCTGGCACAAGGGCTTTGCGCGACCTTGCAGTCCACAGCTAAAGCAACTGCAAAGACTTGTCGAGTGAGACAGGCTGCAACACCATCGTAGTGCTGCAGCAGAGACAATGTGTACAAAGCGGGACGAACGTGAAGAACAAGACATCCTGAACGTAACTTCTGCTCTATATACTGTGCTGTGCTCGTATGGGCACACAATTCTTACCAACACTGCAAGGACGGCACTGCAAGAACGATGCTGTAGTCACCACACAACTTGGGTGCTCAGCGCTGTGCACAGAAGCCCACGCTGCAGCATGCAACCCACGATCCAGGGGCGGATCCAGGGGGTCCCAAACGGAGGTCCACCCCAAGCCTACCCCACTGACATGTTCCTGTTTCACACCTTTCAATTATCCCAGTCCCACCTGGGGGTTGCTCCTCCCACCCACCAGAAGACCCAAACTCCGCCTCGTCAGTCTCCAGTCCAACAAATGCCCCGCGCTGCCTTAAGCCGATAAAACTTCTTCAGAATCGCAAGACTTCCCATTCCATTTGGAGATGACTGGCGCGTGGATACGTCTACTGTCAGGAATAGCGCTGAATGCAACCACGATCACGGTTCTGCACGAAGCGCAAATCTGGGAGGACCTTTTGCGTCAGTTCAGACACCACAGGTTGGAGTATGACAGATTTCGAGCAACAAAAACCATCAATGGGGCCGAAACTATGAAGAGAGTGAGTGACAGACAGACAGACAGACAGACAGACAGAGTGAGAGAGAGAGAGAGACAGACAGACAGACAGACAGACAGACAGACAGACAGACAGAGACAGAGTATGTGCGTGTGTGTGTGTGAGAGAGAGAGCGAGAGAGAGGGAGAGAAACAGAAGAGTTGTGGCAGGCAAAAACTCCACCCTACCACACGCGTGGTTCCTTAGCACCCGTTGTTCCTTTCCCAACCCTCCCCACACTCCCCCTTCATTCACCCTGCCCCTGCCCGAGCAGCGGCAACTGGAGCCAGTCAGCAAAACGAAGAAAAGCTCGCGGAATGGATTCCACGCATCGCCGCCCCCTCCGCATCAACCGTCCATCCCAGCGCGGAAAACTCTGCCGTCAGAGAAATGAAAAGCACTAACAGGATTAGAGTCTTGGGTTCGGACTCAGGGGGCACTCTCAAACTTCATGGGGCACTCTCAAACTTCACCATCGGATTTCTGCAGTCGGGGAGTTGAGTTCGGCAATGCAACCCTTTGCGTCCGCTGATGCGGCGCGCTGCTTCCCATGGGTTTTCAGAAGAAAAAAAAAACAGCACCGGACGTTCGGCTGGTCGAGCCCCGCGCTAAAGCCCCGCAGTGGAAGGTTCCAGCGCAGGGGCAGGAGCGCCGTCCTGGCTGTGTGCCGCCTGTGCAGGATGGAGCTCAGGTTGATATGCCAGGGGTTTGATGAGGGTTTGGTCAGAAAAGCTTACCCACTTGGGGGCGATTGGAAACTTTCCCAACGAGGACGGCGGTGCTGCCATTCTTGCTGCAAGTAGGGCGCTGTGAGGACGGCGGTACGGCCTCACGGCTTGAACTGCTTGTCCGCTTTGCTGTCCGGGTGAATTAATAGCCCCCCTCCACTCCAGCCCATCCATTCAGGGATGAGACGGAAAGCATTTCAACCGACGGACAAAGGCCCTGAGACCAGTGAATCGCCAGGGTCTTTGGTCCATGTTCTGTGGAGCGTGTTGTGGGAGTCTGAGAGATGGTTCACTCAGTGCCCAAAACGGACCCAACACATCCAACATGCCTTTTTGGCAAAGGGTGTGTGTGTGTGTGTGTGTGTGTGTGTGTGTGTGTGTGTGTTCGGTCAGTCTGTTGCAACTAACAAGTTTCGAAACGTGGTGTCACACAACAGGTGACCATGTGACAACTGGAGGGAAAGAGTGTGAAATGCACGTGTTTTGAACAAGTAAAACTGTCCGTCTCGCTGGGTCTGTGTTCACTGCGATGACAAGGTTTCTTCCAACTGGGCCCAATGATTGTGCGTCATTCATCCATATTCCAGACACGTGACTTGCACTTCAATTTCTGGGCGACTTGGACTCAGACAAAAGCAGCCGAAGAAAACAAGCAGCTTCATTTGTTTCTGTCTGGAGCAAACGCTCAACAGCGAGTTTTAGTCTTGCACAGCGAAGTACGTTGGTCGTCCCGTGGTGCATTCAAACAAAACTTGTGCTTTGCGGACCACCAAGAAACGCGTTTTGGGAAAACACCCTCCATGGTACCCATTTCCATTTTTATTTGCTTATTTCTTTGTTTTGTATGTGTGTGAGATCCGTGTATATAGACGGTTATCAATAAATCGATTAGAAGCAAGCACCCTCCTTGCGTCGTCCCTTCCAACATCGCTCACATGGCTCCGAACCCTAATGAGGTGACGTGTGCAAGACGCACACCGCTTGGGTTCACCAACAATGTCACGCACCACGTAAACAACCAACGAACCGCTCAACCTGGCGACTGGCGACTGGCTCGTTCCCAGGCTGTAGTGTCTGGCGCCGACGATCATTGACTGAGGCGGGCGCTTCCCCGACCTCGAGGCGCATGTCTGGCCTCTTGGGCTCGGGCAGGAGCGGTTCGAAAATAGCCTTCCTCCACCCAAGAAAATTAACTTCCCTTCCCCTGCCTTCGCCAGGAAGTGCATATTTTGCGTGAAACGGGGCTGAACTCTGTGTCGGGGCCAAACAGTGGATCCAACCCCAGCGTCTGGTGTAGAGGACTCCCCAGGGAGCGGATCCTTTCAGACCCCCTCTCAGCCCTGTCCAACGTCACCCACCCCACCCCAACTGCACAAACCCCATTGTCTGGATCTACGTCATCGGCTCCGCCCTCATCGACGGAATTTCCGACACTGATCACTCCGCCGAGGCTCCTTCCCCGTAATGCGCGCTGTCTGGAGAGGCGGCCCGGCGGCCGAGGGAGGCGCCGTGGGGGTGGATCCGGCGCGTGGGGTCCAGCTGGAGGGAGGGCTCAGCAAGGGCGGAACCGGGGCCGAGGTGGAGAAAAGAGTCAGGGAGGTATCCAAGAGCACGGTGGGTCCTCACAACCGGAATAGATGACAGTCGCTTCTCCAGCTTGTGCAATGTGTTGTTATCAGGCCCCTGTTTGAATAGATCCTCCATGTCCTCAACCAAACTCCTGACCACAGGTGCATTTGCTCCTCCGCGAAACGCACCCATTGTGAAACGATCCTGTGGCATTTCCCATAGACTCGAGTGGAACCACGGCAAAGTCACCCAAACGAGAAATCTCCAAACCACAATCGCCACACAAGTCGGGTTCACGGGAGAAGCGAAATCAGGTGCCCTGGATCTGCTGCGACACAACGCACAGATGCTGTTACAATGTGACACAAGCCACAGGTGCGTGACAGAAGCCTTGGACGCTGCGCTCGTTGCTTTGGGTCCGCGGCAGTACAAAGCAACACGAGCGCCGGATCGACATCGACACCGTGTTCCCGAGACACAGGTGGAACCGCAGCGCGTATCACTTTCGCGGGAAGCTGCGAGGAAACGGTGCTGCGCCAATTAACTCGCACTGCTCAACATAAACAACACAACGCGGATGAGTGGGCCTTGGGCCCTGGACCATAATGTCCCAAGAAAATGTTCCTTCAAACCCCTCGAAGTTTGCCCCCTGGGTACACATGAACGCCTTTGTCACAAAAACCCCTTTGGTGTGGTCCACCTGAGTGAATCCATAACTCTCCCCTGAAACCGCGGTGGAATCGTCAGGTGGTTCACTGAGCCTCTTGTAGCGGAACCCTGGATCTATACCCGCTGATTAAAACCCAACTGCGAGCGTAGAAACCAGTTCTCAACAGAGGAAGCGTAACGTTTTGCGACGCGCGTCTCTAATTTGGCGTCACGTGACGTCACGTGTCGGGGACCGGAAGTTTGAGGTGACGGGGAGATTAGAGGGCTTGGCGGCTCCGGGAGCTTCACACGGCTTCGGCGGGAACTTGTTCCGCTGATTGCAGTGCGTGACGGGCTGTGCAGGACGAGGGCTGTTCAAAGGCGGCGGCGCCGTCCTCGTAGGAAACGAGAGATTTGCTGCACGCTGCAAACGCGGTGCTGTGACCTCTGCTGAACACATCGCTCAGGAATGAAGTCACCTTCACTGGCAAAGCAATTCGGGTTTGGCCAGGAACGGCACTTGAATCCTTTTTGGTGCTCTGTGGTATCCCTGTTCCTTGCTGCATATTCCTGACGACTTCCTTCGTCAATACCCTCTCGAACAATGTGAGAAACACACGACGAAATCTTGATATTGTTCCCAATCAGACAAAATGCCGAGGGCACTACATTGTCAAATGAACGCAACGCCTCATGGACGTGTCTGGGGACGCCATACAAAGACGCGTTCCGATGTTCTTGTGATGCAGCGCCGGCGCTGGAACCCGTCTTTGTGCTGTAAGTCTTGAGCAGCTGATTTTCACGACAATTCCAGTCACATCTCATCCCGTGCCGGGTCCCATCCGGCCGCTCCGGGCTCCACACTGAGCGGAGGCGGATTCTGGAGGGGACCCTGGCAGAAAAGGATCCAAGACGGAACCCTGTGGACTGAGGACCCTGGACTGAGCCTTGACCCCCCCCCCCACCACCACCATCATCAGAGACGCAACCTGCTGGCAGAACATTCCTGCTGTGATTCTTACCATGGACATTTGCTGTCCCACAGATTTGAACGTCTCTTCGTCTCTGCTCAGTGGGGCCCGAAACGCATTGATTTATGAGGACGAAACCAGGATCTTGTTTTCGGGCCGGACTCACACAGAATAACATCCCGTAATTCAACGCGCATGGCCCCCTTGGAGCCTCCCACTGACGAATGCCTGAAGCCCGCCCCACCACGTTTGATCTGACTCAGCCCGGACTTGACCCAAGGTTGCAAGATTTTCAGCATGGTGGTGAAGGAAGAGGTGACGTTGTGCGGTAATTCTGAGGTTGCAGACCCTGCATCCTGCGTCCGCCCAGCGGCCACACATGCAGAAAATTTGTACCAGAAAAGATACGGCACTGTGAATCTTTCCCCGGTGAGGACGGCGCTGCCGCATGGACGCTGAAATATTGTTTTGCTCTGCTATCCTGAAGAACACGACATCCTGAAGCAAATCGCCCGTGAATTGGTCCCTTGGACCACGAAATCCCTTCCGAGTGCATTCACACGGGTTGAGTCACGTGGTGCGTCCTGCCGACGCCGCTCAGCTTGACGCAGAGGATGACGCCACAGGGACAGGGACGTGACGCACGACGCAGCCTGCAGGTCGATACAGGCCTCAACCTCAATTACAGCGACGCCAAGCCACGCGCGACGCACCTAGTGTGAATCCACCCTTGAAGCAACCATGCGGTGGAACACTGTGAATGCTGCCATGGAAAAAACCTTTCCGAGTCAGCCCTTCCCCTGGGACTCTCTTATCTTGGGCTAGTTCACACTGGAAGCGTGTTCAGACTGGATACATGACACATGGTCCACATGCGTGGCTCACATGTGATGTAGACTATCGCGCATTGTGTCCTTCAAGAAGTCAGCTTCAATTGGACTTTGTCAATGCGTCGAATGTTTGCGTTGAAGTACTCGTTGCGTCACACACAAGAGTGAAATGTTCCCTTCCTTTTCTAAATCAGTCGGCGCCATATATCTGGTTATTTTTCGGAGAAGCAGCGCGAACGTATCCAACGTGAAACACGCCTCGTGCACACACTGAAAGTTCCATTACTTTTCCCTGTTCGTCACTTCAGATCTCTTGTTTGAAATGATGTGCCCATATTTGTCTCAAATTGCCTCATTTCGGTTTCAAACACACAAGCCGTGAGAATGCAAACGTTTCTGTCTGTATATACGAGTGCGACTGTGTGAGCGGTGGGGCCATTTTTCTGTTCTTAATATCACCCTTCATGTGGGCTCGCTCCCGAACCCACCCCTGGGTCCATCCCTGCAAACCGAGTCCCGCATCCCGCCTACAGACCTGTAATTCACTTCCTGAGGTTGACACGAGTCTGTATAGATTCAGCGGGATGGGGCGGGCTCCGGGAGGGGGGAAAAGCCCGTTTTCACGTGGGACGCGTCGCGGGTCAGGTCCTCGAGTCAGAAGGTGCTGCGACTTCACCTGTGACAAACCACGCCTTGGCTTGGATATGGATGCACTTCATGCGCATTGAGCGTGCAGCATTGCGTCCAGCGTCCATTGACTTGTGCAAGGACGCAATGCAGGACGCACCCATCGTGAACGAAGCCTGATAAGCTATAGATTCGATGGGACGGCGCCGCCTCTGATACAACCCAGACTCGCTGGGAGATGGAACCAACTGAGGCAAAATCATCACAAATCAACACAGATGAGCAGTGAAGGAACATTCCGTGAAATGACGTCAATTGGTCTTGCGTGTGTGTGTGTGTGTGTGTGTGTGTGTGTGTGTGTGTGTGTGTGTGTGTGTAGTGTGTGGTGTGTGTGCGTGCTGCATGCGAATGTATAGGTGTGGGTCAAGGTTGCGTGTCAAAAACAGAGAGAGAGAGAGAGAGAGAGAGAGAGAGAGAGAGAAGGAGCACCAGGGACAGACATACAGACAGACTAACTGACAGACAAAGTGTGTGCGTGTCAGTGCACGTAATTGAGTGTGGAGATCACTGACCTCTGTGTGCGGGAGACGACGTACGCACCAGGAGCCCAGCCAGCAGCAGTACCATCCACACCTCCCGCCGCGCCACACCCATCGCGCCCCACGCCGCGCCCACCTCCACCCCACGCACCTCCCCTGACACCTCCATCTCGATTCCGACCCGAGTCTCTTCCTCAGCAGCTCCTAATGATGTGTTCCTTGGGTCCTGACTCTCGCGCAGCGCTCCTTGGTTGTTGTCCTCAGGTTAATTGGTGATTCCTGTGCGGTTGCGCGCACGGACACAGTCCCAGATTCTGGCCCTCGTTTCTTCTGCACTAATGGCCCTGGGATTCTAATTCCCGCAGCAGAACTGTGATCCCTGTGAGGATTTCTGCTCCGGGGAAGAGAGACGCTGTTTGATTCCGTCTGCGCAGGCGTGCAGCGCAGGTCGCCTCTAATTGGTCGGAAGCCTTGATCCCTGCACGGGTTCCCTGTGAAATTGCGCTCGTCGGGTCCCGGGTCCCCGCTCCTCTCGAGTCAACGGGCTCCCGTCGCCTGTGGGTGAGAAGAAATGTGCAGGTCAGTTTACAGCGCCATCCACGCATCGTGGATTCAAAGCTGCAGTGCCGTCCTCGCAGTGGAAACTGCTCCACAATTTTGTGCGTGCATGGTCAGTTGGACGGAACATGCACAGTTGTTGAGTTCGTCACAGCTGTAACGAGTTGCAATTTTCACTTTCTCTCACCAGTGGAGTGCCATCTGATAGCCAAAGATTAACTGTGACGCCACAGACTTACTCACACACGCGTACACACTTGAAGACACACACACACGCACACCGAAAGTTTGCACTGCTGTAAATGTCATGAGGATTGGAGTACAAATGAACCCACAAGGAACAGCTTGTAAGGACCCACTGCCCGTGGGCTGGAGACCCACCCTGTGTCCCCCAGATCCATGGAAAGGACGGAGCCGCCGGTGCTTCGGTCCCTCCTGTCTCACCTGCAGCGTGTGAAACTCCGGTGCAGGGGAAGGTGACAACGATGCGGCGCCCTGCAGCAGTACACACACAGACACAGAGACGGTGCTCCTCGCAGCAGGTAATCTACGCGTCAAAATAGATTCCTGCAGCCCAAGATGGGGAAATACTGCTTCAAGCCTTTAAAGGGCTTAGCTGGGAATCCTGAGTGCGAAGCGATGGTTCAGTGCGTGAGTGTGTGAGTTCTGAGAAAATCCCCTTGGGAAGAATGTGGTGAGATCCAAAGGCATTGCACGCGCAGGAATGTGGTCAGAGTGAGGCTGGTCACTGGTCAACAATAGGGAGTTTAAACAGCGACGTTTGGAGTGAAAACTTCAAACGTCACGTGGACTTCAAACCCATTTACACAGAAAAATTCAAAATAGCAAACCCTGTTTTTTGGTCAATTT
>JAAUXT010043153.1_pt1 | contig 16784 bp, 21 predicted proteins | sample 7278171 | NCBI WGS metagenome assembly JAAUXT01 (sample SAMN14350112, study PRJNA611818) | marine sediment metagenome | isolation source: surface marine sediment (1.8m) | place: French Polynesia: Moorea | collected 2018-08 | reverse complement strand
TTGAGGGACAGTCCTGTTCAGCTCCGGAGTCTTCACTGCACTCATAGTCAACAAGCAAAGGGTTCGGGGGGACGGGCGTGAAGTTGACAACATCGATCGATCCGGACGTTTCTCTTGATGAACTCTTCTGGGAACTGCATACACACAATGAACTCTTCTGGGAAATGCAGAAAGAAGCTTTGTCGCTTGCTGTCAGCATCTGAGTTGATGTCCATTCTGGCCTTCAAACATGACAAATTGCGACTTTCAATTCTTTTTTTGCCTCGAAACCAACATGGCGCAGATTCCGTCCTTTCAACATCCGGGACTTTACACTGACGATCGCCGCACCACCACCGAAAACGAGGCTCAAAATTGTCAGAAAGAGGCTAAAGACAGTTTCGGGGCAGGTGTCAGTCAGTCAAAACAAAAATATTTCGAATCAGACTCACCTGAATTCCCATTCAGAGAACGTTTGGTTGAACACTGACAAATTGGATGAATCATTTTCGCAATCAGAATCTGTGTCCGACAACATTCTCGTGCTGTCACCATCAACTGAATTCACCCATCCCGGAAGAGGAAAATCTGTCATGGCTGCCAACACCGCAAACAAACAGGTGCAGACAACTAAATTTTCCTTTTCTCATTGCAGAAACTTCATTTCTCACGTCGAAACCATAACTACAAGTCAACTCAAATGACATCTGAATCGATCCAAGCGTCTGCGAGCAGAAATGGCAGCGCACACCACGATGTCGTGTGAGGTCACACCTAAAATAGGTGCAAAGTCGACATGACGCTCGTGTCATGCAAGAACGTTTCGTACAGCGCACAAACAAATCTCGAACGCCAGTGCGTGAGTGTGGCTTCTCACACTCTACCGGGTGTGCGATCCCTGTCCTCGCACTTGCGGTTGAATCAAGTGGCACCGCTACCAGGGAACGTGCTGCTTTTCTGGCGAAGACATGCAGCGGGCCTTCTCTCATTCACACTCGCGCTGTGCGAAAGCACTGGTTGAGCCCAAGTTTTTTGGTGTGGCATCTTGGCCAGATTGCCCTTCATGTTCCGTCCGTTTTCGGGGGCCACCCGTCGGACATCGCATTGCTTCCTATTCTACTCCAAACCACGTCGCACGGTTTCGCATTTCAGCACAAAAATTCAACTTTGTTGCACAATCTTTATTCACACCTTGAAAATCTTAGTCGATATCACAAAAGCTCAATACGACATAAATGCACTGCAAATCCTACCCCAAATAGATCTAGAAAGCTCGCTGTTGCCCCACCCCCTCCGGTTATTTCCCCCCGAACAAGGCAAAGTTCTTTGTAAAGTGTCAGAGCTTTGGCTACGAGTGACAAGTTCTTGCTCAAGTGTCACAGCAAAGCCTACACGTATCAAATAAACGCTTGTTGATATTGTAGAACTTGTGTCACAACTGATCCAACTACACGTGTGATGAATGCTTCTTGGTCGAACTTAACCCCCTATCAGCTGTTTTGGAAACCGATTGATCGTTGAAGATCCCGCAGCGTTGTATGTTGACTCGCTCTATCACACGGGGGCGCTACTGCTGCTGCTGTTGGCGTCTTCCTCCCTCCATCTAATACTCCTGCGACTGGCTCGAGGACTTCGCCGCAGCCGACTTTCCCGCCATCGACTTCTTGGGCAGAAGAACCTGTGCGACGAAAACGAAAACGCCTTCAAGCCACGGAGCACAATATTTCTCCTTACCATGACATTCAATACAGGTTGTTGTCGATCCAGGTTGCTACGTCGGTGCGTTTCTGACTTTTTGGAAGAAAAGCAAACTTGTGCGGCGCTGCCGCGTGCAATTTCACTTGTGGTTTCCAAAGTTCTGACATCCTGGACATATCCTCCGTTTTTTCTCAAAACCCGATCTTGTACGATGGTCAAAAAGCCGAACCCTACAGTTCATTGTGTGAGACGCACCCAAACATTTAACTTTACGTTGGAGGGGTCAACTCAGCAATAGGGCTGCAGAACAGTGTCAACTCGTCCCAATTTCTGAGTGCACAAGGTGATACAACATGCACTGCACCGTCAGCATTGGGATCCCCCTCGTGTTTTCTGGTGCCAATGTCCGTTGAACTGTAAGAGAATTCACACCCATAAAAGAGACGCACCCCTCTTTTTGATGTATAATTTTGGGGCAAAAAAATGGGTCTTTTGCACGGAACTGCTCGGTATTTGGGCTCTGCTTGGAACGCTCCCCCCTCTCCCTCCCACGACAAACACGAAGGAAGATACTGACGGCCTGGATGTTGGGCAGGACGCCTCCCTGCGCGATGGTGACGCCGGCTAGCAGCTTGTTGAGCTCCTCGTCGTTACGGATGGCGAGCTGCAGGTGACGCGGGATGATCCGACTCTTCTTGTTGTCTCTGCGAAAATACAACACGAAGTCAGCGTCAATCATCGGTATGGACAGGTGCAGATCAGCGTCACTCCACCAGCTGGTGGAACCAGGGTCACTGTGTACTATCTCTCCCATGAATTTCCACCTTGCAAGGCGCACCCCCCCCCCCCATCTTTGATGCCTTGGGGCAAAATTCAGCGTCTTATTTTCTGGATATGGGTACATTCTGTACAGCAGCGCCTGGCTTGGGCCACACGTAACTGCACGTCCCAAACTACATTCAAAATGCTTCTGCAAAAGTTCCAGATCTCAAACAGCAGCATCAAGTTGGGTTTCTGCGCTCATCTGGACAAAGTCAGCTGGAACACATGTTATTCTGGTTCAGTGCTCGAAACGCCAAGTTCATGAACACACTGTGAAAGTTGAAGAGGCAAATTTGTAATTTGGCGCGCACCATGGCATGGCGGGAATAAAACCACGAGTCCAGATCACGGAGCACGTGCTGCACTTTACGAAACTGCCTCCCAACCTCCAATCCTACTTCAATGAGAGCGGGTTCGTGCAAATTTCTCGGGAGTAAAACTCACCTGGCAGCGTTGCCCGCGAGCTCCAGCACCTCAGCGGCGAGGTACTCCATGACAGCGGCGAGATAGACGGGCGCGCCGGCGCCAACCCTCTCTGAGTAGTTTCCCTTCCTCAGCAGACGATGGATACGACCGACGGGGAACTGGAGCCCGGCTCTGGACGACCTGCTCTTCGCCTTGGCCTTCGCTTTGCCTCCCTTTCCGCGTCCAGACATGATTAAGAGTCGGTTTCAGTGGAAACGCAAGCAATACACTTGAGATTTTGTGGTGAAATATGCACGAAGCAAAATATCCGCCGTATTTATCGAAGCCTTTCCGCTTTGGTGAATTTCGCGCCAATTTGAAGTCGTGTGATTCGTCAGATGCGGCCGCAGGGAATGCTGGGGAAAATATTTGCGAATTTTGTTTTACATGTTTTGTTTCAAGTCCGTCTTGCTAACAATTTCTGTGCAGATTTTCTTTAGTGTTTAGTTTTAATACCAAAAAAGATACTCAATCATGTGTTTTAATTTTGCGGATCTCATGAATATTTTGTGATCTCGTTTAGTTCACGCGTGATGTGTCATGGCTGACAAGTAGACGTCTGCGAAGGGTGCAACAGTTTCTTTTGCTTGTCAATGCAACATGGATCCAGAAAAATTACCTTCCACAGTTGCAGTTAATGCAGCTTTGTCTTTTGTGGGATTTGGAGTCACATTGAGGCTGATTCCGAAGCTGAAGGACATGTTTCTGAAAGCAGACGTGTACGGTATTGACATGAACAAGAAAGATAAACAGAAAATGTAAGTTGTCCACGTCAATCGTCTGACGCAAGATCATCAGACATTGACACTTTGTCATCATCATGAATTCACAACAACATTGAACCTCTCGTATTGACTGACTCGCGTTCAGCTTCTTTTGAACTTGAGTCACCACAAGACGCTCAGAATGGAAAACTCATTCACTGAGCACTGGTTACTCAATTGTTTTCCAAAAGACAGTCACCGCAAGGGTCACACCGCCAACCCCCCAACCCCCCGGCCTCAACCCCAATGCCAGCCCCAAATGCTTTTCCCCAGATTCTCAAACAAGCAAATGTGAGAGCGACTGTCGGTGCTGCGTTACGTTGGAACAACATCAGGTGTTGCTGCGAATAACAATCCTGCTGCAACAGGTTGGGGAGGGGCGGGAAACGACCAAGCGGACGGCGAAGCAATGCAGGAAAAGATGGTGTGTTGGGTCCCTTGATCCGACGTGGAGAACAAAGACAGTTATTTTTTTTGCCAGACCGGAAGCGCAAGGCGTGGTGTGCGGGGCGGTGTACCTCTGCATCATGTTCCTCTTCATCCCGGTGCCGTTCTACGAATACATGACCCAGAAGGAAGTCACGCAATTTCCTTTCTCAGAGGTCAGTATGAACCATCGAACGGTTGACTACCTCCTTCCTGCAATTTGTTTCAAACAGTTGTCCCAGTGTTGATAAACATTGAATGACGCAGTGTCCTGCAGATCTCTGGACAGCAGTGACCGCATTCAAATGATTACATTTCTTGTTCGGTTGTGACACTCGATGTGCCAGAGATGTGGCGTTTGTCCTACTCTGTTGACAGTACGTTCAGTTCCTGGCGGCGCTGCTCTCCATCTGCTGCATGATTTTCCTCGGCTTCGCTGACGACGTCCTTGACCTGAAGTGGCGCCACAAGCTGTTGCTGCCGACGGTCGCGTCTCTACCGCTGCTCATGGTTTACCTGGTCACGTTCGATCTCACAATCATCATCGTGCCGAAGCCCTTCCGACCGCTCCTCGGATACAGCCTCGATATCGGTACGGACGCGCGTACACACACGCACAAGTCTATGGACCCGGCTCTGTCTGTCTGTCTGTCTGTCTGTGTTTGGCTTGACCTTCACGTTCGACAAAAAGACAGTTGTATTGAGCTAACACAGTGGCTCTTCCACTTCAGAATCAATCCAAGGGAAGAAAGTCAAAACGGCAAATTGACGTGTTTGCACGTGTGGCGTTTTTCGAGTGTCCTGAAAGGTTTTCCAAGGTTGACGTGCTATGAAGATTTGTTTGCTTTCACTGTGATGTGACACGTCTTGTGAACGTCGCCTGCAGGTTTCCTGTACTACGTGTACATGGGGATGCTGGCCGTGTTCGCCACCAACGCCATCAACATCGTCGCGGGGATTAACGGCATCGAGGCCGGACAGGGCTTCGTCATCGGGCTGTCCGTCCTCGTCTTCAACGTCTTCGAACTCGACGGTAGGGGGCGCCGCCAGACGCCAATTTTGGTGCTCGTGTGGTGGGATTGGCATCGAGGGGCGCCAGCAGTATCTATCTTTGGCGTCGGAGGTTCCGCAGGACAGTGGGCTCTGGTATCGCAACACAAGTCGCAATGATCATCAATGGGCGACCCCACTTTTCTTTCAGTTTTCGCCGTCCATCACAATGGAATTGGACCACGCAATACAAATATCGTTCCACTGTACACAGCCGTAAGTGCCACCGTATGTTTGGCAGATGTCAAAATGTGAATGTTGTGCCTTCTGTTCGCAGGCGACTTCAAAGAGGCGCACACTTTCTCCATCTACTTCATGCTTCCGTATCTCGCCGTGTGTTTGGCGCTTCTGTACCACAACTGGTGAGTTTCCCTGCAATCTGAAATTTTGTGCTTCTTTTGGTAAAAACCCTGTGTTAACAGTCGTCTGAGGGCTGAAATGGAGAACCGTTGGGTTGCTCCGGTGTGCGAAAGGTACAACAACACCTTCTGACGTGAAGAACCTTGCAGAGAAAGAGGACGACGCTGAACGGTCATTCCCCCCCCCCCCCATCCGTCCGTCTCCGCAGGCGCCCGGCCTCCGTGTTCTTGCCCGTGATTGGTTGTTTCCCTCCCCTCTGCGCAGGTACCCGTCGGCCGTGTTCGTGGGCGACACCTTCTGTTACTTCTCCGGGATGACCTTTGCCGTCGTCGCCATCATTGGCCACTTCAGCAAAACTATGCTGCTCTTCATGATTCCACAGGTAAACAACATAAAGCATGCTGAAAGTCGGGTTGTTGCGCGTAGGTACGCTGCGCGTGTTGGCAAAAAGTATCCTTGTGGGTTTCAAGTGTGCCCGCTCGACGCTCGAGCTGATTTACGGCGACTGAGGCCTGGGCCCCAATGGCCCCGAAAAGATCTGTGCCCTCCCGGCGCCTTCCCGTTTTGTGCCACAGGCTCAAAATTATCGTTTGCCTCCTTCACCCCGTTGTGTGTTGTGTGGGTTTTCCTGGAGATGCGGCTGTGTGAAGCTGCTCGGACTCACCCTCGCCCATGTGTTGCAGGTTTTCAACTTCCTCTTGTCGGCGCCGCAGCTGTTCAAGTTCGTCCCGTGTCCGCGACACCGGCTCCCCAAGTGAGTTCACAAGTGCTGCCCCCGTGCGGCTCGTCAAGTTCATCTGGGGTCCAGAGATCAACACGGTTCAGAGCCTCGCCAGCGCAACTGCTTGGCTGTCTCTGAACATGACCGTGCAGTTACACAATCTTTGGTCGCAAATGAAAACGTTGAGAAAGCACACCGCAAATTGAGTAGCAACATGTATGTTCGTCGGGTGTTGTGACACTCGCACACACAAGCACACACAAGCACGCACGCGCTCTCATATACCACACGAGTTCAGGAACAAACAAACACACACACACACACACACACACACACACATACTCTCTCTGTGTCTTTGTCTCTCTCTCTCTCTCTTTCTATGTCTCTCTCACGCGTGCACGCACACACACGTACGGACGCGTGAGCGCACACACCCACTCAGGCAGCACACACCACACACACACACACACACACACACACACACACACACACACACGTATCCTCGCCTGTAGGTACAACCCTGAGACGGACCGCGTGTCTATGAGCTACACCCGCTTCAAGCGGAGCGCGCTTCGCTTCCCGGGGGGACTCATGCTGCGCCTCCTCTCCATGCTGCGGCTCTGCCATCTGACGGAAGGTGCGTCATCTCGCCCGGAGGGCGCGCAGGATTTACCGCGTTCGTTGCAATCCTCTATGAATCCGAGGAACCTGCCTTACGAAGTTACTGTGGCACATACTGGCTTGTGCTGAAGTCATAGTGTGGTTACGCCTGAAGCACATTGCCTTGTTCACGCTGAGATGTGACATGTTTGCTCTTGTGTAAAGACAGGCGCTCTTGGAAATAAGAGAATGACACGAACAAAGCTTGACTGGCTCCAGCATTTCCGCACGTTTTTTGTGCTGAAAGGGTCATTCTTCTTTTGGTGCCTCTTCTCACACATTTTCGTTTTCAGGTGTTGGGGAGGATGGGGAGTACATCGAGTGCTCCAACCTGACCATCATCAACCTCGCCATCAAGATCCTCGGTCCCATCAACGAGGGGCGTCTCACGTGCGTCCTCCTCGCGCTCCAGGTGCGCGCCCACACACACACACACACACGCACGCACACAAGTACAATACACACACATGCACACTACACACTTTAACGCACACCACACACACGCGCACGCACACTTTACACATAATCACATGCACACTACAGACACATGCACACCACACACACGCACACTACACACACGCACGCACTTGAACACACGCACACGCAGGAACACGCGCACTCTTGGTGCTCACATTTCACTCACTGACTGTTGCACACTCACACACATACAGCCCTGTAATTCCGGGTCCTGGTCCGTATTTGCACGCGCGCAAACACGTGAACACACACACACACACACACACACACACGTGTACACACACACGCGCGCGCGCGCGCGCGCGCACACGTTCTGTTCTTTTTGTCCCAGCTCTCTGTCTTCAAAAGTTCCACGATTGACACCAACAGGAGAAACAGTCTGTTCTGGTTATTTTTTTTCAGGCGCTGTGCAGCATCGTGGCTCTAGTCATCCGGTACCCGCTTGCCAGACTCTTCTACGACACGCATCACCTCAAACTGACCGAGGACGGTGTCTTGTAGCAGACACTGCGTCCTCTCAGCACTTGAAAGGATTCAGCTCGTGGTGCACAGACACTGTTTTCAAGACGTTGCTTCCCGTGCATAATTTCATTGAGTGGTGGGAAAGGACGGATTTGTGCGAGGATGTTTCGCTGCCTGTGAAGATTTTTTGTGATGCAGTGGCAACATGTGTGTTCCAGTGTGTGCGTGTACGTGTCCGCGCGCGCGTTCAGGCGGATTGTGGTTTGTGTGCGTGCGCGCGTGCGTGTCCAGTGTTCTTGTACACGTGTCCGAAGTGTGGACACGCCTCACAATCCCGGTTCAAATCCACTGTGTGTGTGTGTGTGTGTGTGTGTGTGTGTGTTTGTGTGTGTGTGCTGTTTCAAACTTTGCCCGCCGAAGCTCGGTCACCAGGATCACGTGATTCCCACCTGTCAATCTTCCCTGTGCCACGATGGCAGCTGTTGCTTCAGGATTCGAGGGACACGCAGCTTTCACGGTGATTTCATTGGTTCGCCACACAGACACTGTTTGACAATGTCTGACTCGAAGGCCGCTAGATAGTGACTTGTTCTTGTGTGTCGTTCGTTGTTTCGCAGTTCGTTCATGAAATCCGCTGCGCACGTGACTAGTTTTCGTTCTGTCAGTTGAACTGAAACGCGTATTTTATTTGAAATCAGTCACACAATTCAACACTGTTGACAAGATAAATACGTTGACAAGATAAATACTATTTCCCAAGTTATTCATTGGTGATGACTTTGGTTGCGAACAAATTTTCGGAGCTGATCATCGAGGGAGAGGCGCAGGGCTCCACGAACAAATGTCCCAGGGGCGGAAAAGCCTGTGTGTACGGTATATTGACACAGTGAGTGGGGAGAACTTGCAGTGCGTTGCTTCCCTGTGGACCAAGGACGCTGCGCTGCGTCCCACAATGAACTATGGGCCCATTGACAGGCATTTTACGCACAAGTGTCGGAACAAAAACACCTGCTACGTACAGAGTCTCACTCCAAGCGCATGCAACACAGCTGCTTCAAATCAATTTGGCTCCAACACACCTTTTGGAATGTGAAAGTGTGAACACGAAAACCTTCCGACCTCCAACACTTTTTCATCGAATGAACACGCTTGGCCAACAATTAATGAACGAAAACGACACATTGACGGTGGAACCAGCAGTCTTGACAAGAGCGTCAGTCTGATTTTCCTGCACTCTCGCTTGACGTCACGATCAGTTTGTACGAAACAACGCGGAACCAGAACACGTGCGCGCAACCCCTGCGTGCCCCGCGGTCAGCGCCGGGGAGCCGATCTATAGTCGGTGGCGCCGCCGTGTGAGCGGCGCGGCGCTAGTCCGACCGAGGTCAGCTCTGCGACTGCCCGGCCCACGCCACGGGAGACTTGCTGACGATGTCCTTGCAGAGATCCTTGATCTTGAGGAAGTGACGCTTGAAGTCCAAACCGTCCCCCTGGTGTGGAGAAAACGTTCGCTCGGAAAACGCCACCAGCAATCAACGTGAAGAATTTTCGACACAAACGCACATGTCGATGTCCCACCCTCACTCCCAGCAAAAAGTCGCCACGAAATCACAACAAGTTGCCACCTTCAGTGACCGCCAACTCAGACAATGCGCGTTCGATGTTGGGAGCACCAAACAGACACAGAAAACTGCGCCCAGCACTGCTGTTACCAAAATCGAACACGCCCCTGGAGAAGACGCCGCCAGAACGAGGTTGAGTTCGCGCTGACGTCGCGCACTGACCCGGGACAGGCGGAAGTCGACGAGCAGGTTCGGCCCCATCGTGATGAGTGACGCCTTGAAGATGAGCTGCACGTGGCGCCGGTCACGCGTCTCAATCGTCAGCTGAGGACACAGAGGTCACGACAGGGGTCAAGTCAAGGTCACAACCACACAAGCTTCGTTTTTTCAGGGCGTGCGAGGAGAAAAGATCATTCACGCGACAACTGTCACGTGATGAATGCTGAAGAACATCACGACGCACGAAATCGTCACGTGATTCGTGATCTCGCGTTCACGTGACCTCACATTAAGGTCACACAGTCAAGCACTCTTCTTCTCACACGTAGTTCAAAGAAGGACGTGGTTGTCACACTCGACACGACGCGCGTTGTGACCCTGAACCAGCCGCGCACGCAGCGCCCGCGGACTCGTTCGGAGGAACAACGCGCGACGCGTCCAGCGCGGCGCCCCCGGCGTCATCTGGCGGCGGATAGAACCCGGAAGCGGAAGCAGCGCTCACCATGCCCGGCGCATTCTTGCGCACGGCGTAGCTGTGTTTGCGTAGCGTCTGCGTCAGAGAGCGCAGCGTCTCTTCCGGCGGCGTCGTCACGAAGAAGCGCGTCATGCGCCGCACGAGACGCTGCATCGGACCCTGTAACAACGAGTTGGCGTCATGCTGGGCGCGTCCTCTTCACAACGCGTTGGCGTGGTTTTCGAACACACACACACACACACACACACACACACACACACACACACACAATGTACCTTTGTATGTGGTAGACAGCAATTGTCAGCATTGACTCAGCGACAAATGTGGGTGTGTCTGACCTTGTGCTCCCGTTACCGAGCAAAGAATGGGTCAAGGGTCAAGGGTCACGGTGTACTGACCTGCGAGGACCCTTGTGTTCCGGTGTACTGGGAGCCGAGAAGCATGTGTTCTGCGTGCGCGGGTTGGGAGTAGGAGAAGGGCGGGACTGTGTGCGCCCCGCCGCCCGCTCCGCCCGCGTCCCCGCCCACGCCCGCCGCGTCCTGGCTCGACGTCGGCGTCAGCAGCGTCCCGGGCTCCGGCTGAGACATGCTCATGCGTCCGCCCTCCTCCAACCTGCAACAGTGGGAACACACCTTCAAGTGACAGCTCTCATCCAATCTGCAGTGAGAACCCAGCTTCAGAACTCCTCTCTGCCCTCTCTGCCGTTGGAATTCAGGTTCAGGTAACAGCTCTCATCCAATGTGCATTGGGAATCCAAACAACCCCATCCCTGCACCAAACTGGGTGGGAACCCACCCTCAGACACCAATCCCTCCTCCCTGCAGTGGAACCCAGCTTCAAACTTCCGCCAATGAGTGGAGCGCGCCAGCATACATCCGTAACGCATGCGCATCACAATACATACAGGATGACGTCACGGCTTGCAACATTAGAAATTGGAATGGAGTTGGGAGGACTCAAACTAAAATTTGCTCCAGAAAAGGACGCAAACGACAAATGAGAGCGCTTGACCACAGGGTTCTCCTGGAACAAAACTTGTTTTTCTGACAATGGCTCGGAAATGGCAACAAAACTAACATCAAACAGGAAACACTGGAAAACTTCTGAACCAAAACGTCCTCGCAATTTGCGCAAATTTCTTTGGTCCCCGAAAAATTGGGTTTTAGTTGGCAATACCTTCTGGGCAAAATTTTATGCTGAGTATTGCCCTGCAACAAGCATAACGACCTTCTGAATGACGCCACAAAGTTGGGTGCCAGACTTCAGCTTCATATATTCAGTTCCGCAACAAGGAACACGTTTTGCCTGCAGTTCAAACACTGCAGGCCACAGTTGAAGCATTCAAAACTACTGTCGAAATGGAAAGCCTCACATTCTACACGGAGAAATGAGTTTGACCTTCAAATCAAAAGTGAGGCCCTTCAAATCAACACACACTTTCCACGTTGCTCAAGCATTCTCGTGCTGTTCTGTGCGTCTGTGAACTTCCACACGGCGCCTGCGTCCACGCATGCGCGGTTGAACCCCACGCGGTGCGCACGCGCAGTCTGACCTGATTTGCGGGGAGGCGTTGAGACCCGAGCAGATCCGTTTGAAGGGGCCGCCGGCGGCGCTGAAGGGCGGCTCGGTCGGGGAGCCGGGCTGCGATCGGCCCGGCGTCGGCACTGCAGGGAGACACGGAGCGCGTTACGGTCGGGGCGCGCGTGGTATCTTGGGTGGTGCGGGGTATGGCCGGTGCAATGAAATGGGGAGACACCCCAACTTTTTTGACACGGTTGCCTCCTCATTACAACTCACATCAGTTGGCACAGGGCACTCAGAGCCTTGATTTTGCCATTTCAAGTGAAAATTGAAATGAGGAGGTACCAAGTAAGAGGGTCAAGCAGCCTGCCACGAGACCTGCCTGAAACCTGCCCAATCTTGGGTGGAGGCTTGGTACCCTCACCCCAATGCTTCGTGATTTAGGGTGTCTGGCCATTTCATTACAGCGGGTGTGCACTGAATGCGTCGTGCGTCACTGATGACGCGGGATATGGCGGAGTACGTACCCACCTGCTGCGTCGTGCGTTGCATCCTGGACGGCGTGCGATGTAGTTGGATACACAAAAGGTGTATCTGTATCACCCGTGGTCTGGGATATGGCCGGATTCTTTGTGGATGCGTCCCGCGCTGCAGCTTGGGGTGTGGCCTGATTTTCACTGGGTGCTTCAAGCTCCTTGACGGTGTGGGGTGTGGCCGGAGGCACAACAGGTGCATCATGCGTTGCATACCAGCCCATGGAGGAAGGGACTTTTGTCAGCTTCCAGCTGGATGCAACGGACTCTGCATCGGGCACCGAATCCAAAATGGGCAGCATCCATTGGCTGACACAGGGACGCAGCGCGTGACGCTTCCGATTGGAAGAGAGTCTCGTTGTGAAACGGGTGAGGGGCTTTTCACATTCTGCGTGAGACAAACACAAATTCAAGTCATTCCATCATCGTTTTCCAGTGAACTTAGTCAGCAATTTTCTTTTCAAAATGCGAACGAGTACCCCCACCCAAAAAAAAAAAAAGTCGGTTGTCAATCCCACATCCAATCAAATTCGACCTTGATCAACACGGTCACGAGGGACAATCACCCAAATTTTTAACTTGTGAAAGCACACCAAATGCCCTCTGGTGTCGCAACTCACGCTTGGTTTTGGAGAAGGTCTTGGTGTACCACTGGTGGCTCTTGATGACGTCGATCGTGGCTCGCTTCGAGGGGTACTCCACCAGAATCTTCCGTAGCAACGCTGAAACGAGGCAAACGGCGACGTCAGGTCAAGGTCACATTGGATGTTTCGCGCGCTTGCGTCCAGAACCAGGTCTTCAAGTGTACGTCGTTGTCGTTGGGACCTTGTGCGAAGGACGCACCGCCTGACGCACAGTATCCACGTAATGAATCTAGTCGGACAAATGTCGCGGAATCTTTGAGATGGGAACGCTGTTGCGGAAACGTCAGGATAAACTGTCCCACAAGTGGCTCCAGGTGCAATGAGGACTGTAACAAGCTCGTTGCCACACAGGCGAGCCACTGCCTCGAAGAGCTTTCCCTCGCCCTGCACGGACTGTTGCTCCGTTTCAATTCAGGAGGAAAGCTAATTCTCTTTCCCGGCAACACAATACAGATCCAGGTTCTGGCGCAGTGGACTCCATCCCGAGCACTCCCGGCCACCAACATGAGACACACGAGACACGCTGAATAATTCGCGCATCTAAGGCGCACTGTTTCGGCGTCCTGTGCACCCACGACGCCCACACAGAAACCACTCACAGAGGGCGAGGTTGTCGATTTTGTTCCACGGGGAGCACGTGATTTGACAGTCGCGCCATCTGCAGAACTCCATACAGGCGTACGTCGGCTCGTTCCACGGCAGCTCTGCAATCAAACAGTGCGGCGGCTGAGTCAGTCCGTCGTTCACTGCCCCAGTTTCACTCGCACACGTCTACACAACAGAAACTTGCGGGTTGACACGCGCCAGACAATACACACACGCAGAACCAGGTTTACAAACGCATGACCAGCGTGAAAAAAAATCTCTGCACAAACACACCCACGTCTCTCTCTTTTGGTTTCTCTTGCTATCTCCCTCACACACACACACTGTTGCAGAAACGAACAGACACACCTTCCCCTCTCTCCCACACACAAATTGGTAACATGAGCACACACACGCAGACGCACACTGATGCAGAAACGATCAAACACACACACCTTCCCCTCTCTCCCAGATACAAATTGGCAACATGAGCACACACGCACACCCAAACGCCCACACACGCCCTTCCTCTCTCTCTCTCTGTCACACACACACACACACAGAGAGTTGCAGATCAAACACACACACCTTCCCCTCTTTCCCACACACAAATTGGTAACATGAGCACACACGCACACCCAAACACGCCCTTCCTCAAACGCACGCACGCACACACACACACACACCTCCAGCCAGCAGCGTGACGAGCACGATCCCGATGGACCAGACGTCGATCGGCTCCGCGTCGTACGGCTTCTTCTGCAGAACCTGAAACACACAACAAACACACGTGCTGCACAGGTTGCCCGGGACAACAGAGAGCGAGCTCACTTCCGGTCAAGGTCACGTTCAGTGACTTCCGGTCAGACATTTCCGGTTGGACTCACTTCCGGTCGGCCTTTTGCCCAAACAGACTCACTGCCGGTTGGGTTGGACTCACTTCCGGTCGGTCTCTTGCCCAAACAGACTCACTTCCGGTCCGGTTGGACTCACTTCCGGTGGGACTCACCTCGGGCGCGACGTACGGCACCGTCCCGCAGCATGTCTCCAGTTTACGCGTCTGACCCTGGTGTCGGAAGATGGTCGCCAGTCCGAAGTCCGAGATCTTCAACTGGTCTGAAAAGGACGGCTTATTGACGTAAAGCGATCCACGTGTGGAAGATTTGCACACAAGCCACGGTCTGCTGTGTGGGCACCCTTTATCACACAGAACAAATCATCAGGCTAGTTTCCAATTTTTCGCATTTGAGCAGGAGCACTGGAGACAGCGAAGCATCGACACATGAGACTGACACCAAAAATCTTTTCTGTCATGTTCAGGACTTCGCCGCGATGTGGCTTTCTGTTCATCCACAAATTGCCAATTGTTCATCAGCGATCATGACGGAAGAGACTTTCAGTATCACCCTCGTACTTCCCAGATTCCAACTGAATCCACGTGGCTGAACCGAAAGCGTCACGCGTTGCGTCGAAAGACCACAAAATCTGACGCATCCAGCAGTAGTACCACCAGCTCTCAGGCCAGCCCCACCTTCTGAGTCGAGGAGCAGGTTCTCGGGTTTTAGGTCCCTGTGGGCGACGCCCCGGGAGTGGAGGTACTCCGTCCCCGCCACCAGCTGGCGCAGCAGGCGCTGCGCCTCCCCCGACGGCATCCCGACGTCAGGCTCGATCCTACAGGGAGACAGGGAGATCAGCAGGAAGTGACAAAGGGCGCATGCGCACACAACGGAACTGTGGAGCAGGAGACAACCGTCTAATGAGACAGTGGATGGGTTATTTTTGAAGTTGGTCAGATGGTGATGAAAACCAAAGCACCACACACCCACACCTACGCGCGCACACACAAAGAAACTCAATCATACAGAGAAAGAAACCAACAAGTGGGCTTCACACAGTTCAGGGTTGGACATTCATGCCTGCCTCACAGGGAGCCGAAAGCTACAAAAGCGAACAAGCAGACAACGGACACAAGACTCAACTCGATTTGTCAGCAGACTTGAAGAGACGGATCCGAAATTGCTGGTGGATGGTGAGGTGACGAAACACACACACACGCACACACACACACCTGTCGAACAGCTCTCCCCCGCTCGCGTACTCGAGGAACAGGTACTGCACGTCTTCCGTCTTGCGGTGCCCGTAGAACTTGATCACGTTGTCGTGCGACAACATCCGGTGGATACAGATCTCCTTCCTGCGGTGCAAACATGTCGATGACATTGTGACTTCACTCTCGCAACACAGTTCAAACCAACTCATTCCAAAATGCCACATCTTGTTCGTGCTCGTTGGAAGCTGCAATTAACACGCACAAGGGGGAAGGCGACTTCAGGCCCACGCCACTTCACCAGCAGCAATATTTTGGCCTTTGCCCCCCTCCCCAATCTTTACCCCTCTTCCTGTCGCACAAGTCGTGCTTTCAATTTTGCATGTAAACTTTCCCCCCAGGGGATGCTCTGACCCTGCCCCCCTCAACGGGTGCACTGACCCTGCAGTCCCTGAAAACCGGAAGTTGTCCCGACTTCCGCTGCACGTACCGGATGGTGCTCTCCACGTCCGGGGCGCGGGCCAAGTCGATCAGCTTCACGGCGACAGCCTCGTTGTTGGTGTTGACCGCCAACTTCACCTCCCCGTACGCTCCTGCCAAAAGGCATTGAAAATTGACAAACCGCCGTGCAACCAGAGACTTTACACGGCATCAGGAAGGAAGCCCCAACAACTGGTCCGTGGTCCGACTCCGGGGGCACGCAACACCCGAGAAATTTGCTTGACCCCCCACACACACCACTTGTTGCCATATGTGCACATTCTGCCACAGAATTTTTCGAAGTTGAAGCCGCCCCCACGGGGTATGCCCCCAGACCAAATTCTGGACCCGCCCCTGGGCTCTTGTCATCAACCACTGCCGTGACAGGTTTGCAAGTCGACGTATGTGGGTCACCGTGACTGTTTTGTCATGGTTCCTGTCACTCTTGTGTACGCTTCAGGAACAGCCGGATTAGGAATTTGTAAAACTGAAGCTTTTCGAGCTGTATTTTACCTGAGTTAGACTGGGAGAAAACAGTCTTCTTTCTGTGTCTTGGGAGTTCAGATTTTGAGGAATAAAACAAGGGAAGTGTACCCAAGACAGCCAGAAGGAGTCGACTTGCTGAAACGGGCTTTTATCCAAATCTGAGTTTGAGACAGACCCAAGAATCGTGGCGAGAATCTCGAGAGCTGGAGCAATGGAAACTTCCCCCTGATTTTCCATATACGAGGCTTATTCCACTTCTGGGTTTGACTGCATGTTGAGGCAACTTGTGCACCGACATTATGTAAGGCATTTAACCCTATTTGTTGAGACCAGTCAGAGGTCGACTGA
>JAAUXT010135498.1_pt1 | contig 16785 bp, 21 predicted proteins | sample 7278171 | NCBI WGS metagenome assembly JAAUXT01 (sample SAMN14350112, study PRJNA611818) | marine sediment metagenome | isolation source: surface marine sediment (1.8m) | place: French Polynesia: Moorea | collected 2018-08 | reverse complement strand
ACACAGTCGACAATGTTAAGCAATGGGGACAAGCAGGGCAATGTCAACAAAGCACACACTGTGAAAAATGTTGCAGCTAATGTCAAATTGTCAGTGTTTGAGTCCTTCGAAATATGAGCCATCACGGAAAACGCAGCGAGACTAGCGCATGGGCCATCTCTTCAGGATGCACTCCTCGAATTCCTGACTGCCAATGGAAGAGATTTGGGCGTCGACAGCATCCTCAAGCTCCTGCAATGTCCTGAACCTGGTTCCACGCAACTGCTTCTTTATCCTGGGAAAAAACCAAAAATCACTGGGAGCCAAGTCTGGCGAGTAGGGGGGGTGGGGGATGGTTCTGACTCCAGTCATGAGCAGTCTGATTAGGGTCAAATCGGCGGTATGGGGTGAAGCATTGTCCATATGCAGCATGTATTTCACTCTTGGCCGCTTCCTCTTCATTGCTTCATGAAGCCTGGACAACATTTGGACAAAGAGTTCTGCTGTCACGGTCCTGTTCCGGAGGAATTCACGATGGACAACTCCCTTCCAGTCAAAGAAACTGATCAACATTGTTTTGCCAACTGCTCTTGCATGCAGAGCTTTTTCCGTGGGTCATCTGCTCCCAACCACTGAGAACTTTGAGATTTGAGTTCCGGATCATACATGTAGACCCAACTCTCATCAGTGGTGACGATTCTCTTCAGCACTTCTGGACTCTTCTGGATGGCTTTGAGCTGCTGTTGACAAATTTCCAGGCGTTGTCTCAGGTGATTTGGGGTCAAAACTCTTGAAACAAACTTAGCTGCTTTGCGTTGCAGTTTTAAGTCCTTCTTCAAAATGTCATGCACAACTGTGTGGGGCAAACCAGATTGGGCCTCCAAAGCCTTGATGGAAACTCAGCGGTCGGCAGACACAAGTGTCTGTATTGTCTGGATGTTTGCAGGTGATCTCCCAGTTCTTGGTTTTGGAGCTCTCTGCAGATCTTCCAGGCGTGTCCTGCCATTCTTGAAGGAGTTGAACCAAAATCGGATTCTGGTTTCACTCAAGGACTCGTCTCCAAACACAAGTTGAATGGCTCTGATACTGTCAGCTTGTTTCCATCCCAATTTCTCACAGAAGAACACGCAAATGTGCTGGACCAACTTCCGATCAAGCTGTGTTGCCCGCTTCATGTTGCAGTTCCGAAAAAGACAACAAAATTGCAGAAACACTGACAATTTGCTTCCACACTGGCCGAGGTTTGAAGTCACCTTGACTTGACCTGAATACCTTCCTTGACATATGTAGTCTTCGACAGGTTGCCATCGGATCGATCAAGCCTGATACCAACATGCAGACCGCCGCCAGAACTCGGATCGGCCTCGTACCAGCCGCTCTTCGTGCGAGTTGAGCAGCCAGCCTTTCCAAGATTTTTGCAATGGGGTGGGGGAAACCTGAAAACTTTTTGTTCCACTTTCCAGGCAACACCCCCTCCCTCCAAAAATCTTGGAAGGCTGGCTGGCCGGACTTCCCAGCTGTCCAGTCCAGGTTTCCCGAGTTGCCTTTAGGGTGTTTTAGCAGACATGCTCCGTAGGCATAACACGTAACATAGAACGTAGACCATAGAGAAACTACCCCTCCGTGATGTCAAATCTCTATGTTCCAGAATTTCTTGACGCTGCTACGTTGCGGAAAAGCGCAGGTTTTTCAATTTCTATGTGTCAACTTGTGAGCATGATCATAGTGAGTTGAAAGGAGGATGGCAAAACTTAAGGTGAGAAATTGAAAGAGCATGGTCTTGTGTGTCTCCATGTACATTTTTGGAAAGATTTGATGAAGGAAAAGTGGTGAACTTTGAGGAACAAAAGAAGGAGTTCTGCGTGCAGGAACATGTGCTTTTCCAGTTTCGCACCAGTTCTGTGGGCATAACGATGTCAGGAAATAACTGGGAACAAGTTAGTTTTTTGTTGATGCAATTATTGCAAGGTAAATTGGACTTGGATAATTCTGAAGATGATGCTCAGCGGGATTCACAGGATTCACATGATGAAATTTTGCGTGCACTTTTGTCCAAACTGAGAGCACTTTGTGTAAGAGTCGTGAACATTTCCTACTTTGTGAGTGACAGGAGGCTGTCCGTTGAGGAGGCGGAAGAACTTGCGGAATACTTAAGTGAAGTGAACTCTTGTTTGGAGAAATATCAGGAGTAATTCTAGTTATTGGTTGCAGTTCTACTTCAATACGGACAGGGACATCGTCCTTTTGACAGAGGTGTCTCAAGTTGACCCGTTCACAAAAGAGGATCAGGATGCGTGCTGGGAGAGTGTGACAGAACATCTCAATCACATTTTCCACACTGATGATCCAACGCTGGAAGCCCAACTGACCTGTCGTACTGTGCGAGATAAGATTGACAGGATGCTCAAATATTTCCGGAAGCAAGAGAACAGTAAACTGAAGAAGTAAGTTGGGCATAACATGTTTATGTGTCTTCAACAAATTGGACAACAGAAGTACATATGAATTCTGTGCAATACGTTTGTATCACAGCATAACAACCGGAAACCACACATATCTCTACATGTATTTTCACAGGTCTGGCATGGAGGAAGAGCTCACCGAGAAATTGACACTTCTACAGGAACTTAGTCAGAAAGAAGAGGAAGGAAAAAGGCTGATGCGTCAACGCATGAATGTCAAAGCAGCTTCTGAACATGAGCGTCAATGGGTGTCACATCAAGACAAACTCGATGCCTGTCTGCAAGCCATGAGGGCAGGTATGTGACTGGGTTTACTCATCAAACAAGCACATGACACGCGTCTTGCTGTTGTGAGCATATGAACCAAAATGCATACTTTCTTTTCCAGGTAATGCAAGTGCCAGCACAAGCAAGGACAACAATGACTCACATGTGTTACAATTGACAACTTCCCTTGCAGAGCCACGCATGACAAGCAGCCAGCATCTTGCTAAGATGATGGATTCATTCGACAAACATGCTGAGACCGAGAGCAGTGTCCAGAGAATGAAAATTGAGCATGACCATGACATTGAAAAGATGCGATTGCAGATGGAACATGAGAGGGAAATGGCCAAGATAAAATTGAGCGAATCAAAACTTGCACTTGAAAGAGAGAAATGTGCTTTGCGTCGAGAGCAACTTTGTGTGGAAGCTGCTGCGCTTGGGCATGAGGGTACTCTGTCTTCCATGGGTGCAGGGGATGCCGATGCTGCAAACAATTTTGCCGAGGAGAATTTTGACCATTTCGATGACTGAAAGTCTCACCCATTTATGCGTGAGTTGCTGCTGCCTCGAACAGCAACAGTACTTGGGTGCACTCATACATTTCGTTCACGTTCAAGTTCTTCTGTGGGCAAAACAGCATAAATGGTGGCCCATGTCTGTGGGCATAACTTTCTTGTCAATAAAGACTTCAACTTTTCACGCTAGGTATTGCTCGATTGTTGGAGGGTCAACACCAAAGTATGCCGACACCTCGGACCCATACAGGCATGTATGGAGGTTTGTGAACAGGGTTGCCATTGTAAAGTATGGACCCAGTGGCTGCAGGAATACCTTTTGGTTGCCATAAAAATTGACAAAAGCAAACAGTGACACCACTTTGCCAAAGCCCTATTCGACTGACACGCGTGAGTTGGACATCATCGTGTTGTATGCTTGCTTCTCAGGCGTGTCCACTTGCCTTCGCTGGAATGGTGTAAAAAGCCAAGGTCGCATCATGTACCCCCCATCCCATACACAGCCAACTGCTTGCCTCATGTGTCCACAACACCCTGCAGAAGTGCGTCAATGCCACTTTCCCGGTACATCGCTGAATCATGGCGTCTGCCGTGAAAGGGTCCGAAGCTGTGAACAATCAACCCATTTGGGCACATCACGTGTTGGTATTTGAGTGCGTGATAACATTTGTGCCCACTGAACAGATCTCTTTGTCCATGCGTTGGCCTGCACACACGATGTACAGTCCCATCAATGAAGCCCCAGATGTTAGTCAGAGCTGCTCCTTTTGCAAAGACAGCTGCTGCAAAACGTTCACCATCGACCCATCCTTGAGTCACCCTAGATAGTCGATGGCTGTGTTGTGTGTGCAGGTGGTCCAAAGTGACTCTGATCATCTCACTGAGTTGTGATACTGAGCGACCAAACATACTGACAAGATCCCCCAGCCTATTCGGATACACCAACCTTCTGAGCAGAGCACACAGGCCTTCCACACCTGACCACACAATGCGATTGCGTGGTGATTTGTACTGTGCAGGGACACCCAACAAGGTACATAAAACAAGAATGTTGGCCTTTTTGAATCAAAAGTGATGCCTACACTCTTCATCAGTGTATTCGTCAAGATTGAAGCGCTTGAAGTGCCGATGATAGGGTGTGGTCGCGTGGATGTCTGCAGCTTCCGCCAACATCAACATCAAGATTTCATCATCCGAGAAGTAACCACATGCACGCAGAAGAGAGTACTCTTCAGCAGTGATGCAATCATCAGGTGCATCATTGTTCCCTGCCATACTGTGAGAAAGGAGAACACAAGTGTCAGGTGCAAGTTGAATACCAGTGTGCTGTTTATTCCTGAACACATAACATGAACACAAAGAAACAGAGCAGTGCGTCAGGCGTGACCATTCAATTGCAGAGTATCATCATACATGTTTCTGTAATGCATCCAACACACCTTTGTGAATTTCCTGGATGTGACACATGCGGTTGAATCGCCGCACCCATTCTTTGAAATCTCTGTACCTCTTGAGTTGTAAGTGCTCACGTAACAAAAGAGAATGTGCATGCCTTGCACTGCACAAACAGCATCGAGTCACAACAAGTTGTCGCTCCAAGTTTTGGTTGTAGAAAACAGCACTATTGTATGGCCAAAAGATCATAAAAGGTCTCTAGTACACAGGAACCATGCCATCAGAAACAATGGTGGGTGTGACAGGAGGTGGCGGCAGAGCGCATCTGACTGGAACAGGCATCTATGTGAGAGAAATACTGATGGTAAGACACGAACAAAACATCCCAGCACCGAAACATAGTCGTGAATACAAAAACACTTTCACCAATGCACTCACACATGTAGGCATAACACATCACAAAAATTGCTTCAAGTGTTACGTGGGCATAACACATCATGAACATTGCTTCATCAGATGGCATTTTTTTTCTTGGAAGTATCGAAACACCGCACCACACACCTCACAGACAATTCTGGGTTTCTTATGTTTGCGCATGTGATATGTCACATATCTTTGTTGCGAGGCAGAATACGCACATTTTGGACAAGAGAACACTTTGCTACCAGCTGTGCCGTGGGTAGCACTGTGTGCTGTCAGGTCACCCTTTCTCTTGAAACGTTTCCCACATCCAGCCTGTTTGCACACCCAAGGTTCATCAGACGAGTGTTTCACCTTGTGCCGTGCCATGTCTACTTTTGCAGTGCACTTCCATTGACAGACATCGCATTCAAGTGAGGTTGAGTGTGTTGTCTCATGAATCCTACACGCATTTCTGACCATCCAATTGCTTAGACAAGAACCAAAACTGCAAACATACAACTGGTGCAGTTGCACCATATGATCTCGCAGGGTAGGAATATCACGTGAAACAAAAGAACAATACTGACAAGAGAAACACGAAACCTTGCGCCTTCTGTACACTTCAGCAATGGTACATTTGTCAGAAGATGTCTTGCACTTTTTGTTGTCACTGGAGCAACTTTTCACAGAGCGTACATGCTTCCTCTTTGCGGCACCATTGCATGCAGAGACCGCATCTGCAGGTTTCTTGCTTTTTGGCACACACTTAGTTGAAAATGTTTTTTGAGGGTGACTTCCACTTCTTGTTCATGACAACACGTTGTGAGCGCATAAAACCATGCACTTTTTCGGAACAGACTTGTTACGCCGACGTGAATGGCTTTCAGCTTTCTAAGCAACTGTACTGTTGTCAGCATCACATGTTGTACTCACACTAGCAGCAAGAGCCTTGTTCTGTTCACTCAATGCGACTGCATCCATTGCTGTACCATCTGTACCAGTGCCACCCGACCCAGGTGCAACACAAACATGTGAGGCATTGTCACCAACATTATCACCATTTGGTGCCTCATCGGGAAAGGCCTCTGCCATTTCGTGGATACAATCATCCAGGAGTGATCCATGGCCTGAGCCAGAAGCAGCACTCATGGGCAAAATGACTTTTTCCTCAGTGGGCGTAATAGCAGTTGCTTCACGATGAAGAAGACCTTTGGGAACACTGGGAGTCAATGGCAGATCTGCAAGATCATCATCATCATCCTCATACGTGCAAGCGCTTGGAAACTCTTCTTTACCCATATCAACCAGATCGATCCATTCACCACCCAGCATTTTTGCGAAATGCAACACACATCCGATTCGCTTAGTCACGGCTCTGGTTGACCAAACAGTGAAGCAGAAGAACACAGCGACATGCAGGCCACTCACAGTTGCAAGCAAGTGCAGGAGTTCCGGGTCGGCCATGCTACAGGTACCCTCTGCCAGTTGCCTGCACATGTCCTGCACTGATGTGAACACAGAGTGATCTGCAAAGTTCTTGCGTCTCACATGAAATCCACAAGTTGACTTGTCACCTTTTGCCAGGAAGTCAACCATTTGCTGTCACACGTCTGCCTCTGTGACCTTCTTGCACCGACTTGAAAGGTGATGCACTGCAGCGTGCAGAATTGGTTCCCCAGGTGGGATGCCGCAGCATGGCTCCGGGCACTGCTTGACGTGAAAGGCCATTACATTGTACTCTTTCTCGATGTCCTGTCCGCTGGGGACCAGTGACATCACTGCAAAGGAGAACATAACTGCAAAAATAAATGCAAACATAAAGTATAATATGAATTCAACGACAAACAAAAGTCCCCCACACCACACCACAAGCTTACAAAAAGAAAAATGCAAGTTTCGTGACCCTGTGTTATGCCTACAATCACTCACACAAAAACACGCGCATCAACTCACTTCGCTTTTTCCGCTGTAGGCAGAACACCAGTGAGTGCAGGTACAATGCTTGTCGTCAGCCCAGCTGTCTGTGATCTGTCTGCAATTGAAACGAGCGTTTTCACTTTTCAAAACAAGAAGCTGTACGTCGCAGATTGCAACACATTCTTATGCAGCAGTGGTCATGAGCATCAAATCCGCATTAAAAAACGTAGAATTTTGAGCACAATATCAACTTCGCAGGACACATGTATAACAGTGATGAGACGCGCGACCTGCAAACAAAAACGGTTTTGTCTGCTGACACTTACCACCTGCCACATGCAGTTGTCAGTGCATCACTTCGTCGAATGATGGTGCAATGCATCACACTGAAAAGGAAAATACACAACCATTACCTGTGTGTCAAACCTGCATCCCACAAACTTTGATTGTCCTCCCAGTGTGCTGCTGCTCTCCACAGCCTTACATACTTACCAGCAAATTGCACTTCAGTTGTGGCACGGAGCAGAAACTACAGCTCAGGAGTCATCACAGCATGCATGAACTGCACGAAAAGTGATTGCACTAGACACAACGCATTTTCGGGATAACGACCATGACTGACCCAATGCATCGAACATGTGTAGACAGAAAAAATAATCAACGTTACGCCCACAGTCTGCACACAACTGAAGGAGTTTCCAAGTGTTAAAGTCGAAGCAGACGTGTACACCTAGATCTAAGCCGCATTTAATACAACCATGATGGTTCCCAAACTCAAAACTCAACTTCAGACGCCATGTTGTTGTGCCCAATTCTCGATTCGACTCTCATTTATGCAACAAATACAGTGAATTTCACTTCCAAATTTGTCCTGTGAGTGCTCCAAGTATTCCCACACAACCTTCAACCAAATATTTATTGATGTGAACACAGTTGACAGAGCCCTGAGTGAAAAAGAACAAAACTTACGAGTCGTGTTTGCCACTATTGACTTGCTTCCGCCCAAAGAAAATGGTGTCAAAACACGAAAACAGCAGCTGAAAGAACCAGTTGCAACGCACTCGAAATGTTACGCCTACATCCTGCGTTCAGTCCTGCTAAACAGCCCCAACTCACGTACACATACACAAAATCCTCTACGTGCTACGTGTTACGCCTACGTCTCACGTTCTACGGAAACTGCTTGCTAAAACACCCTTTTGTGGAGGCCCACAAACATAACCCTGAAACCTGGTTGCAGAACTTTCCAGGTTCCCTCCCCAAACCGGGGAAAAATAGAAAGGTCGCACTCGGGAAAATCTACCGTACTTGTGGCACCCAGTTTTGTTTTCGAAGCGGTTTTGCTTTGTTTCTGCTGCAGAGTCTGAAGCTGCCAGCATATTTGGTGGTTTGGTGGGGGAATTGAGGGGGAGATCACACACTCACTGCGCGAGAAGAGACGGACCAGATAAGAGTCCATGCGTTTCCGCGAACAAAGTAGCGCGTCTTTTGATCGTGATGGTCTCACGAGACAAACGAGTTTCACAAAAGTCGCGGACGTTCAATTCCTTCTCAAAACGTTTCCAAAGGTGGACAAAACGTTGAGACGATAGAGTCTAATCGAACATTCAAGTGCAACGATCTTGATCTGAAACGTTTTGTCTCGATTGAGTCCACATTGCATTCTTCTTGTTGGCCACAAGGTCACCACAAAAAGAGAAAGATTTTTGTGAACTTGGCTCACTTCGAAAGGAGCAAACAATAACTCATGAACTGACCTCTTGCACAAAAGTTGCATTGAATCATCTGCACCCCTTTCTTTTCACAGAAAAATGGCGGGCACTTGCTGCCACGTGACCAAGACGTTCCGCCAAGTAGTGCAAGATTGGAGATTTCTGCTGAGGAACTGTCAGCGCTCAGTAGACAAACCATTTTCGCCGATTTTCGTGGGATCAAAAGCAACACATGTGGATCACAAACACAGTTTTAATACACTGAGATTCAGCAAACTGTCTTCACTTCATGACAATCGATCAATATGTCTTTCACAAAGGTATGTTGTATTATCGCTCACAGCCATGAACGCTGCAACTTGGAACAAGAAGCAGTGCTCAAGGCAACTGCAGTGCGAAGTCCCTTGCGGCGTCGGAAATGTCGTCAAATCTTCCTCATTCATCAATTCTTCCTTGTCTTCCTTGTCTTCCACTGGTCATGTTATCCACAGGGGGTCTGACTCTGGCAGGGGGGGGGGGTCTGGCAGGGGGAGGGGGGTCTGGCAGGGGGGAGGGGCAGGGGATATTTCAGTCCAGCTGCCATATACTGCACTACCACATGGTGCTTCGCCCTAAAGGGACTTCGCACAACAAGGTAAGTCTACTCAACTCCAACCCTGGTGAGTGTTTGTTGACGCCCACTCGAGTCTCGGGAAATTCTCATTTTACTTGTGCAGTCTCTGGGTTGTGTGCTGGGGCTCTCGTGTATTTGTTGTCGATTTGCTGTCGAAAGTCAGAGCATTTCAAGTGTCAACTGTAGAAACGATCAGTTTGGTATCTCAGAAGAGACTGACTTCCGACGTGGGAATCTCCCTATTTATTGGGTTCTATCATGCCATCTGGTGAGTTGTTCTAACAATTCAGGTCAGGTGCATCACACCACATTCCTCCCCCACCAGGGGGCACTGGCCTCAGCAGCCATTTTATATCCATAATTTTACAATAATTAATGATTCAGAAATATGAGAACAGCTGACTATAGCAATTTCCTATCAAATAACACTGTTTTTGCTAGCTCTGGCTGTCCCCCCCCCTGGGGGAGCCCACAAGAAGGTCACATGACTGGAATTTCCCTCTTTTTCAATACGGATTACATTAAGTGTGAAGTTTTTAGTTTTCTGAGACAAGAGATCACATAAAGATTGATCATTGAATCTGAAAGGCAAGGGAGATCAGTCCTAGCTCAATCATTGATTGATCAAGTAATCAGCAAATTCAGTCACTTGGCCCCTGTGGCCAACTAAAGTTTCCAAACTCTTGTGGTTCGCCTTGCTTTTAATGTCCATCTCAGTCAGCAATAGGTGAGTACTTGGTGGTTCTCCACGGTTCATGTCACTCCACAAACTGGCCTTCAAAAGGGCGTCGGGACAGTGTGCCTTTCCTCTTGAATTTTCGATATTCTGTTATGAGGTCGTTCTTCCTTTTTCAGATGGAATTAGCCGTACGAATGCACGGTCCGGGCTGCGAGAAAGACGTTAAGGATGCGCTGCAAGGCGTCGAAGGTTGATTGCATTCCAGTTCTTCCCTTTTGTGTTCTGAGAAGATTCCCATGCTTTTTAGTGACGATCCAAAATCAAACTTGCGCTTGATCATGAGACTGTACTTTCTCGAGGTATAAAAAGCGTCGCTGCTGATCACGGAGTTGACACCGTGCTGGTGGAGACGACCCTGACATCGGACCGAGTGAAGCAGCTCATCGAGGAGACAGGACGTCAGGCCGTCATCAGAGGACTTGGTTCTTCCGAAGGTAACTTAGCGTGCTGTGAATCTGAACAGCTTGAAAAACGTACTTCAGCTTGAAACGCCGACCTTTGTTCAGCAAATTGACATCGACGTGAGATTTTGGTGTTCAATGTTCATTTCTGCTTTCCCTTTGGTGGTGAGTGTTGCAAACTGGCATGGTTGAGTGAAGGGTCTCGTTGTGCTTTTCTTCAGTGTTATCCCTGTGCTTCAGGCACTGGTCATCTTGGCGCTGCGGTGGCAATGGTGTCGGGAGCTCTTGCAAAGGGAGTCATTCGTATGGTTCAGCTGGACAGCGAAACGTGCGTCTTTGAAGGCACCGTGGACGGCCTCGCCAGCAGAGCTCACGATATCGCCATCCACGAAGCTGGAGACCTGTCAGCTGGGTGCGACAGGTTCGTTTTACAAACAAACAGTTTCGCACACGATTTTAGAATCATTTCGTTTGCACAAGGTTGCCTAAACTTGTCGTCTTTTTGCAGTTGTGGTGACGTGTTTGACTTCAACGACGGACGGGAAAGTCAGGTTTGCGACAGTTTGTCTTGTTGAGCTCTTGAATCTGGTGCTCAACCGTTTTGTCAGAGGAAAAAATGTCCCGGTTTTGCTCGGCAGAGTTCATATGCAGGTTCCAATTTCCAACAATCGGACAGAAAGCCTGCGGCAAGTCCAGCTTGTTGGTTGGACGGTTGGGTCTGGCATTTTGCCAAATCTGAAATGAAAACTTCCTGAAGGCGCAAAATCCGACGCTCTTGTCTTTTCCTCCCCGCAGAACAAGTACGGAGACCTGGGCAAAGTACAAGTGAATGACAACGGCCGAGCAGAGTTTCGAATGGAGAGCAGCAGAGTGAAAGTGTGGGACGTGATCGGCAGATCTCTGGTGCTCCGCGAACTGTCTTCACAGCAGCAGAGTTGCACCGAAGACAGGTACGAGCTTTGGCTTCTGTGTTTGTTCTTCATTCTGCGTCGAGCGGCGACAGTTTGGGGGGGGGGATCGCTGAAGGCGATCAAGGTTGTGAAAGAGGGCTCAAGAAGAGAAGACCAGAAAAAGGACATATCAACGCCCGACAGCGCAAAATGATGTGGAGTGGGAATACATTTTCACAGAACCCTCTGCAACACGGTGTTGGACCATATTTTTCGTTTTTCTTTCAGAGTGGCGTGCGGTATAATCGCTCGCTCGGCGGGACTGTTTCAAAATCCGAAGAGTTTTTGTGCTTGTGATGGTGTGTCAATCTGGGACGAGAGGAACGTGCCCGCTGCAGGACCTGAGCGACAGAAGAAAAGCGCTCAGCTGTGAACGAACACACGACTGACTCGCAAAGAACACGAACCTGCTTCACCCATTGCGCCGAAGGTCAAGTACGATTGACGAACCGTTAGTTCTACGGGAAGCGGTCCCTACATCAGAAACATTGCACAACAGGACGAAGTCTGGGCCAAATGCACCTCATTCGAAGTCGTTTTGATGCGGTAAACTTCATGAGAAATAAATTATTTCCACTCAATTCCTTTGGTCAGTAATTCAATCGCCTTGTGTAAACTTGGTCGCAGGACCAGAAGTTTTATTTTGTCTCGCAATTTTTCAGCTCAGCTGAATAACAAGAGAAAACATTTGAACGTCTCATTCTGGCAAGTTCGAGTGGTGTCGAACAAGCTGATTCAGCGACAGGGCAACGAAAAGCATGAACGACGTTTTTGGCTTGTAGAACGATTGTAACATTCAAATGCGAACACATATAGCAGCGACGGTTGTGGTGAAAACTGAGCACTGGGCCTTGTGGTCAGGAAATTTTGACGAACAAGTCAGTGTTTGCGTTCTTGGCAGGTTGAGTGAAGTTGTTCTTCAGATGAGCAATAATGCGACCTGAAACGAGAGAACGAAACACATCAGGTACTCTGGGCTCAAGAGGGGAACTGCGAACGGTCACCAGCACAAACGTTTGTTCTTGGGCTGAAGAAAAGTGCGTGTCAGAGAAAGGCACAGCCGTTATTGTTGCGTTGGTGGAGCTGCAACCACTGAAGCTGTCTGCTGCGAACATGCAGGCTCACTTTGTGTTTTGGCTCAATTTCAACGACAAACCAAGATGGAAGCGAGAGGCTGGGACAAAGTTGAAACACACATTGGCCTTTGTTGAAGGAAGTTTGCTGACCTGTCCAGGTTTTGTGGGAAGACAGGACGAATGCACGACAGTCCGGGTCCCTGTCGCACAGCTGCTCCGCCTCAAGCCGGTCGAACACGGACACGGTGCACATGCTGCTCGCCACCGAATAGCGACACCGGTAGTCGAACAGCCCAGGCAGGTCGAACTCGACCAGCTTCCGGTACTCTGAGAAAGTCAGTGTTGAAATTATGTGCGATCGAACATTTCAAGAGTCAAATCATTCCGAAACCGTCGACCTGCGTGGTTTGAGTTCAATTGGTCATTCAGACATCCATCGGGAGAAGTTGGGGGAGTTTGTTTTGAAACACAAGACAAAGGTTCTTCAGACTGATGAAACCAAGAACAAGAGCAGATGTTTGCGCACCAACAAAACTTCAGATTTCCACTTGTCAATCATCTCTGAGAGTTACTTCCATCAAGACGCTTCCAGCATGCATGGGCTGAACTGAGAATTACCTCGACGTGACAACTCACTTGATTCAGCAGCACGAAAACTCCGACGGAGGTATTTTCCTGACTTGTATGCTTGGAGGACGTCGTTCATACGCGTCAGTACCTCCGGCGCTGTCCACGTGGCGTTGCTGAAGGCTGACGTGATGGCGTCCACGTCGTCTTTCAGCGACGTCGGCACGCCGTGAGGCAGGAGGAATGTTGTGAAGTGTCTGGCAGCGTTGAAGATGTTTTTGCGGGAATTGTATCCCGAACAACGACCCGCTTTGCATTCAGTTCTGCAACACAATGGAAGTGATTGGCTTTTCTTCAATCTGGCAGGCATTACCTCACATCTGCCAGATGTGCTTAACCTGATATCAAAGTTGCCAGGAAAACAAAATGACTTTTTTGGGTTGCGGGATGAGGTTATCCTTCACTTTTGTTTGCAGTTTTGCCGACAATGATTGAAAAGCGCAGCAATCTTGGTGCTGCTTTGCTCATGGGAGGGAGTATCAACATTGTGATGGTTTGTTTGGGAATTGGTGAAAACACGTACTTCAAGGTGAAGTTGGCCGAAGAAAAGAAGTGTTCGCAACTGGCGTTGGAATCACATGTTGGTTCCTCGAAGCTCATATCATCCACATCGGACAGCTTGATTTCACCGTTAACAGACACGAACTGTTGACGTCGAAAGTCGTTTATCGCAACAGCTCCGAGGGGAGACTGAGCGAGTGAAGACAACAACTGAGTGACTCCAAGTGAAATCTGAAAACAAGGAAATGAAGCAATCAGAGAACCACTTGTCAAACTCGAAATACGGGCTTCAGAAGGAGAAAAAAACTGTGTGGAGAATACTGTACCCTGCATGGAGAGAACACTCAAAAATATTTTTGGTATACTATAGGAAGTTTTTCTTCGGTTTGAAAGCATTTATTTCCAGACGCTGTGTACAACTTAGAGACATTTTTACTTCGCATTGGTGGATGCAAACCCTGTCACCTCCGCACACTGTCCTCTTGGTTTACAGGACTTGTCTTTCACCAACAAAGCTCTGTCCCGTTGATTGCAAATGAAAACAAGAATGCTGCGGCTGGAAAGCCTGCGTTTCCGGTCCGCCATGCCAACTTTGCCGATTGGAAACTTGGCAGATTTTGCCATGTGACTTTCATGATTCGTGAACATGAAACATTTTCGCAAGGAACGTCCCCCCACCCAAAAAAAACCCGATCCATGAGAAGCACAGATCTGTATCTGTTTTGTGAGGGGGCGGTAAACCAATTTGTGTGTCGCGTGAACGGTTATACCCGCACCCCCATGCATCCGAGAAAGAACCGATCGTGCACACTGACACACATACTCCTGGTGATTACACCAAGCCCATAGAAAGCGCTAAAAAATCAAGATCTATAGCCAAAAAAGAAAAAATGCAATTCCGAGGGTTTGTGGACCTCATTCCCTAGAAGTGAGGAAATTTCAAAACTGGGCAAAATATTTCACTGTGAATGCAGAGTGCACAGACCCCCCCCCCCCTTGGAGATGAAGATTTTCAAAACATTTGCTTTGGTGCTGGGATGTTCAACGTGAGAGCCGCGTTCGTTGCCTGCATGCTCGGCGCTTGTCTACACTGCCAAGTGATCTTGTTGAACTAAAGTAAATTTCGTTGCATTTTGCGACAACTTCACGCTGTGTCTGCCCCGATCTAACATGCTGTGTGTTTACTCCTCTGTCTCCGGTTCCAGTGTAAATTTACTTCTGTTCTGGGCAACAGCAAACACAGCTCTGTTGAATAATTGTGAAAATTGGATATGTTTAGGTTGGAGGTGCAGGGCTGTCACAATTGTTTGCTTTTGGAGACGTCAATCAAGCTGGAGAAGTGCGGTGGGAGGCCCGTGCGCCGACAGTCGGTTGACCCCTGGACAAAACCCACACAAAAGTTCATTTCTGCATGCCATTCAAAAAGGGGGAAAATTTGCCCAAGCAAAGTTCACTGGTTGTGGAGAAACGCGACGCTCTCAGGTGGGAAATTTTCAGGATGGCCATTTTGGCTGAACATTTTGGAACGGAAAACGTTGAGTTAGAATCGCAGAGAATTTTTGTGTTTCTGTGTGCATCACTGTTGCCACAAGACAGGTCTCTATGGCATGCAGTCAGGCTGAATGAAATAAAATACGAACACGTACCCTGAGTCTGTCTTCCCAAGACATCTGCAGGAGTTTGATTATGTCAAGTGTTTCTCCCAATTCCACAGCCACTGAAACCTCGGTGGACGGCGTTCCGTCGTAGTCAGCAGTGGGAACGCAAAATTCCACGACCTGTCAGGTAACAGGAAAAATGCACTGAGTTTTTTCAAATGAAGATCCTAGTGTCGTCGTCATCGGGAAGTGAATGGTTCAACCAAGAGAACAAGGACCAGCCAGTCTAAGTGTGGAAGTTGAGCAAAGTTTTCGCCTTGGATTTGGTACATGCAGGTCTTTTTCGTGGCAAAGGTCTGAAAACGTCCCTTTTGTACGATTCTGAAGCAAACAGTCTCCAATCTCCTGGGATGAAGTCAAGATACAATGCACTGAAGCAAGTACGAGGTGTCTGTACGAAATTGATTTTTGCAAAGAAAATATATGCATCATGCTGTCAAGTAAAATGGGCGGCCAAGTACAAAATGTTTCGACTGGGTCAGCCAGAGCAACATGCAGAAAATTGATTGACCACTTCAGAGAGACAGAGAATGAATGAATGAAAGAATGAATGAATGGTAAAACCACATTTTGGTCGGTGTGAATCTTTCTAACAGACGGAAGCTGCAGTCTTGTGTGCAGGTACACGCGTTTCACCACGTCCGTACAGTCCGTGTTCTTCAAATTTCAGACCATCTCGTATCTGCTGCAGGTCGTGTTGAATTTGTATGCCCGCAGCATTCTGTGGAGCCGGGATGGCGCAATGACAACAGTTGGTTGGAGTTGCCCAGAACACACGTGTGGGCAAAGTTTTTTTTTTCAAACCGGGAGGGGGGAGTAAACCACCAAGCTGGTGTTGGTACAACTGAACTGTTGAATTTACGTTGGGCCAAATTCCAGCCATGGCCTGTTTGGCTGGCACGACTGTCAGGTGCCGCGGGCTTTTGGATCTCATGTTAAAGACAAAAGGTTCGACAAGCATGCATGCAGGGATGCAATGAATGCTGCATGCTGCTGCGACTGCGTGAAAAAGGACGGGGGTGCACGACTGCGTGGACAGTTGCGTAGGCAAATTACGTGGCAATCAAATCTTCTCAAATCCATTACATGAGTCATGTCAAATTACAAGTGCTGATGCTTTGAGATTTCTCCAAATCTGATTTGTCAGTCGCTGGGATGGAGGGCCTTCCCTACTCGGCACGCCTGAGCCTGAAGCTGCGTCTGCGGGGCTTTGCTTCCTCCCGGCGCGCGTGTCCCTCCCTCCCCGGTAATCATGCTAGGTAATCAGCCTGGTCTGAGAATCAATGCGAAAGGCTTTTTACTTTGCCTTTCCGTATCCCGCACTGTTCTTCATTCAATTTGCCCAGCCCGTAGACTTGATGAAGGCCCGGGATTTAGTCTCCTCAGTCGGATGAAACCTCACTGGCGCAGCAGTGCACGAACTGCGTTGAAAGGCTTCATCCGCCAGCAATGTGACTCCCGCATGTGTATCCATAACCTCTGTCATTTGTCTCTGTCATGAGCCATGGTTTTATTTTAAACCGTACTATTTCCGGTTCCGGTGCAAGTAGTACGGTTTTTTTGACATCATT
>JAAUXT010136328.1_pt1 | contig 16786 bp, 20 predicted proteins | sample 7278171 | NCBI WGS metagenome assembly JAAUXT01 (sample SAMN14350112, study PRJNA611818) | marine sediment metagenome | isolation source: surface marine sediment (1.8m) | place: French Polynesia: Moorea | collected 2018-08 | reverse complement strand
TGGAAGAGGCTGCCTATAGGTGATTTGATTTCGCTCACTCCGATTTCGCTCGCTTTTTCCAAAAGCTCACAAATCGGACCAAGCTCCTCAAATCACCTAAAAAGCAAACACGATTTCACGCGCTGTTGCACACAGCGCTGAAAACAATCAGACCACAAAGCTACATACATTGAACTTCGTGAATCAGACCCAACTTTTTCACTTCCGTTTGGAACCCATTTCAACAATGCCACGCCAGATCTACGTCTGTTTTGCTGAGGTTGCTTCACACAGCCGGGACGCATCAAAACTCAGCAGGTGTTTGAGACCAGAACACAAACTTGTGCGCAGCAAGGAAATTTTCAGCAAGGCCAGATTGGCGCAACACATACAACCATGACAGCACAACTCGTATGACCAGAATACCAGCAAAGAATTTTCAGATTTTCGCAACACAACCGTGGCAGCCAAACCACATCCACTTCGCTGCACTTGCATCACACAGCTGGGTTACGTCAAAACCCAGCAGCAGGTGTGTGAAACCAGAACACAAGGTGCGCCCGAAACAAAAATGCTTTTGGAAAATAACAGCTGGATTTGCGCAAACACAACCATGGATGACAGCAATACGCAGACGCTTTTGAAACCAGAACACAATCCAACTTTCGAGCTTGATTTTTTCTCTTTCACAAGTGCGCACCTTGGAAACTTTCAGAAAAGCCATGCATGGAGAGTTGCGCAACACAGACAGCGAGACTGCGCCGCATCCGAGTCGCAGCTCCGGTACCGTAATGAAAGCATCTCGGATTACTGTCTCTAATCTCCAGCCAAGTAATTAAAATCCCTCATTGTCAGCTGCCTTTTGAGCCCAAAGCCTTAATTATTGTTTCCTTCCTGTGATTCACACGTATCTGCACCAAACACGGGCGGCAGACTTATACAATTCAGACCAGCAGCAGACACACTGATATTTTGTGTTGAAACCAAGGCACGAGTTGCAGAGACCCACACGAGTTTCGTCTCAACAGTCTGGCAATTTTACCAAAACCCATAGATTTGGTAGATTTGGACGTAACGACTTTCTCAGCAGCGTCCGATGATCAACCAACGAGTAAACCACGCACTCCAAACCTCGAGACTATCCTGCACTAATGCAGGGAGACTTGTTTGAAATCAGCATTTGCAAACTTCATGAAGAATTGCAAGCTTTTTTCAGTTTTTGAAGACTCACCCGTGTCCCGAGCTCCATGTCTGCTCGATCCTCTCTGCACGATCCTCTGTGCCCGGCTGTCTGCATGTCTGCACTGAACACGGGTCTCTGTCTCTCTCACTCAGCAATTCACCCACCGCGTCCTTTTCTCTCCCTCTAATAATCCTCGCTTCACTGCCTTCAGACTTAGCCAGCCTTGTTTTTACAACGAACACACTGAGTGTGTTTCAACCTTACCAAATTTCCTTCACTCTCAACACTGAGCCCACATCACAATCATTTTCAACGTTGTTTGAGTGGAAAGCTCCAAAGCCGCGTGTAAAGTACTCGATGGGTGGCTCAGTATGTTTTGAGCGTTGAGTACTTTGACCGGCGTCCCGGGGGTGGAGTAGTCGGATTACGGAGTGCGCGCCACCGCCAGTACAGCGGTCTACCGGGCACCCGAATACACCGGGTCCCCGCAGCCCGACACTCCGAACCCCACGTGTTCATCTGAAGCCCCGGTGTAACAGGCCTCCGGTGCACCGGGATGAAAGACATGCTCGTTGCTTCCGTTTTGCCCAGCAGCGCAACGTTCACCATCAAAAGCGAGGTTCTGGTGAAGGGACCTGAGGCTCACGATCTGTCAGTCTTGAAGATCTCAAATGCAACTCGAGCAGTTGGCAAAGCAACAAAAGTTCCCCATCCGAGCCAAATTCTCCAAAAGTATTCTTCCGCACAAAACAAAGCTTTCAGTTTACCTTTTCGTTGTTTACGCGCCCATGTGTGTGTGTGTGTGTGTGTGTGTGTGTGTGTGTCTGTCTGTCTGTCTGTCTGTCTGTGTACATGTGTGTGTGTGTGGTGTGGCGTGTTGTGTTGTGTTGTGCGCGTGTGTGTGCGCGCCTGTATGTGCGTGTGTGTGCGTGTGGTGTGCCTGCCAGAATTTTTACCTCCCTATCTCTTTGCACTGTACCTTTGCACGCGAACATCTCAACACGTCTTGGCCTTTTCAGCCCCACACACCGGGAAGGCGAAGGCCGCACCGCGCCTCGACGCCGCGTCCCGGGCGGCTGCTCCGGTTCCCGGGCGCCCGGGCCTGGCTCCCCGGGGCCCGCTCCTCCGCCCCGGCGCAGCTGCCTCTGCCGCTCTCCCCGCGACCACCCAGGGCTTATAAACCCTCAGTGGCGCGGGCCTTCCGCCCTCCCCGACCCCCTGCACCACCAACCCCCGAGGCTCATCCCACATTCAACGCTCAACCTCTCACGCCATATGTAACTCAGCCCATTAACTTTTGAAGAGTCTATCTATCAAGCGATTCAGTAATCTACAGCTGGTTTGAGTTTTGAAGGTCATCGCTGCACGCGCGACGCGACACGACGACAGGACCGGACACGAGACGATGTTGAAGGTCAAGTGGGTCAAGTTGGCGAGAGCCGATGAAGATCGCGCTGATTGACGCTTGCTGACAAGAGAAAACATCTGACACCTCTCACTCAGGAAAATTACTCAACTCAGGGGAGGGGTGGGGCAGGCCAGGCCAGAGTCCTTGATACGCTTGAAGCTCACTGTACTGGATCCACCATTGGAAGAACAGCGTCGAAAACAAGAGGCTCATCAGAGAAACCCGACACATCACGAAACGCCGTTTGACCCGCGACCCGCACAGCGCGGGTCGTGCGCGCGACATTTACGCGCGGCAGCTGCGCGCGCGTGATATTTCCGCGCGGAAACTGCGCACGCGCAGCGAAGGTCACGATCCGCGACGCGATGGGCCAATCAGGATCCAGCACGGAAAGTTTCCAACCACGCAATCGCGGAGTTCTGAAGTTCAGCTGATTGCAACATCGCGGTTGCTTGTGGTGGTCCAAGTTGTCAAACTTGAAAAGACACGGCACTCTCGCACGCAGCAGCTTCCATTTTTTTGACACTGAAAAGCCGTGGAAGAACAAGAGAAGTTTGTGGTCTCTGTGCAGAGTCCTTTCGTCCAGTCCGATCAGACCCCCACATCTCGTCTTATGTGCCGGACGACGTGACATCCGCAGGCAACAAACTTGCACACTCCGACGTGACAACGTCGTCCACGTCGGTTGATGTGGGTTGGTGCACTGAGTGAACGAAACGGAACCCTGCAGCAATAAAGAATCACAGACGTTGTGGAGTTGCAGCTCCATCCCAGAACCCTGAGTCTCTCAAAGGCACACTGATCTCCATCCCACCGATTGTACAGCCCCACGTTGAGGACACATGTGCACCCTGACAGCAAGGGAGCACCAATGCTCACAACACTAACATAAGTACTGTACTCGTACACACACACACACTTCAAACTAACACACAAACACAAAGACTCTCTCTCTCTCTCTCTCTCTCTCTCACACACACACACACGCACACACACACACACACACACACACACACACACACACACACACACACACACACACACACGTACGCAGCGAGTACGATGCTGCAGCCTGAGCGCCAAAAGTTGAACCTTCCCCCGCACTGCTCAGTGTCCGCGGTGCCGCCTCAACACAAAACTGACCGAATGATGAGCTGCTTGGTTCGCCAGACAGACAAGCAGGAAGAGAAGAAGTTTCCTCTTCTGCTTCAGGGCATCTCCAAAAAGTCTTCTTTTCAGGAAATGTACTTGACGGAATTCAGTGACTCCCACTCGTCAGGAAGTTCAGTTTGATTCTTGGTGGGGAATTGTTTGCCTCAAAAGCTGAATGCAATGCGTGGGAAGTTCCGCACGAACTTTGGAAATGAATGTCAAAAAACTGCGTGAACCACCAGAGGGGGTCCACGGGCCCAAAGGACCCACCCAAAATCCGGCCTTGTAAAGCTCCCACACTCAATTTCTTGTCACCGCGGTGCTTCGTTCAAAGATGTGAATTCGTCAAAAGTTTCAAGGCCACAGGAGCCGGACTGTTCCTCCGCCCATCCAGCCTGAAGGAGGTCGACCCTTTGACTTCTTGGCTCAATCACAGATTTGCCTCAAGCTGGCCCTCTCCGATCACTGTGGCACCACGAGGACTTCTTGAAATGCGGAAGCAGAATTTGTCGGCGCATGTCCACGGGGCTCACGTCCCACACTTCCGGTTGCACAACGTTTCCTCGTGTCGGTGTGTCGTACCAAAACGTGACACACGTGGGGATTTCATTGACAAACGATAGACTCGTGATCAAAACGAAGTATTTCTCTGCTCGTAGGAAGACGTTAAAACAGGAAATGGTGTGTCCGTTGTGAGATTTTTGGCAAACACACCGAATTCCTTGCTGGAACTGGTACGTCTGATCCAACGTACCTTGGTCAACTGTGAACACCTGGTCTCAATCTGGCACCTGAAAATCTGAAGCTGGTCTCCTGCAGTTGCAGCTGAGGTGCAGCCGCCGCCCTGGCCGTCTCGTGACACCAGGGCGTGAGCGAAAACTTTCAAAGTTTTCATTCAGTCAGGACAAGGAGGCCTTACAGCGTGAGACGGGCCAGATTTGGAGGTTTTGACGAAGCGAACACACATGCAACCCTGATGGAATATTCAATCATCTGCCATTGCTGTTGGGTTGCAGCTCGACTGCAATGTCCTTGCTCAATGTTTCCGAGCATCCAAATTCTGACGATACACACGACGCCCCCAGGAACATCTGATGAAAAGTTAAAACCAAAACAGAAGTTTGCTCTGTGTGTTTCTACAATGCACAGGACCAAAGCTGCGAATCTTTTTCCTTTCTCTCTTCCCACGCAGGAAAGACGAGTCCTTCAGTGGATCAACTCACCGGGTGCATCGTGAACAGTCTCCCGGTGTTTCGGGTTCAGCACTGCAGTGAAAAGAAGGCACTGCAGACACTCAAGCTCATCCTGCTTCATCGCTTTCTGAGAGATTTCTGAGATCAGCGCTCCTTGGCCTTGCAACCTGCATCAGAAGCGTCAATTTGATTGTTGTGAAAAGAAGCCCAGAGCGTTTTGGTACGAACCCAGTTCAAGGACTTACCGGTACATCTTGAAGCAAACATGTGGCAAGGGGACATTTGAACGCAGACATCATGGCCCGTTGCCCAATTGTTTGGTTTTTTTTTTTGGGGGGGGGGCAACGTCTTACTCGCAATTTCCTTTGGCGCACTGTGGCATTGTGACGCATTGTCAAGTTTTCAAAACGACGATTGGCATTCGTTCAGCTTCAATATTTTCCATTTTCCTTCAAGGCAATCAGTGTAAGACAGATTCAGCACACAAAAACACACAAGAATTACGCGTGTGTTTACAGCAACAATGGGTAATGAATTCAATTAAACCCAAAAAGTTCAAACGTTCAAAGCAATTTTCATTCAATGCATCAAAATTTTCTGTCAGAAAACCGCTTCCCCTTCACAACCCACGTGCGTACGCTCAAGACTTTCATCCCTATCCCACACAGATCCTGAACAAGCCCCTTGACGCTTCTCTTCCATGGGGAGATTCGCCCACAGAAGCCATGGCTGGGCAGACTGCAGTGGGAGGAGTGACACTGAGGAACAATGCCTGTATGTGGGACGACAAAGCAACAGATGAAATTTTATGATCTGGCTGTGATGTAGGTGCGACAGGAAATGCAACAGAGTCAAGAATTTCAATGAGTATCTGCAGAGTTCAGACACTCCTCTGAACCCACGCTCGTTCGGCAAAGTTGAATCAAAGAAATTTTCAGATTGAAAGGGCGTATTTTGTTTTTCGATCTGAACGCATTTCAGCACTCATCAGTGATGAATGGAGCTCTGACGTTGAATTCCCAAAGTGAAAATATGAAGGGCAGGAGCAAGGGGCTTGTCCCTCACAAGACAAGTCCACTGTACCAATTAAGTTCACACAACAGGAGTCAACATCTCAACAAATCCTGGGCCTGACCCAGCACCAAAATGTCTCGCGATTCCACACACAGACAAATCCGCAATCAAAGATTCCAATCATCCGTCAATGATATGTGATCACAACACTCATGAATCAAGGGAATTTGACATTTGACCCACAAGTCAAATCGCGACTGAACTAATTTCAGCGCGCGTCTGTCCCTCGGAGTCGGAGGGGCCATGAAAGTCTCTTCGATTGTCTCGTTTGTATCAATTTGTATCAATTAGTGGCGTCCGGGGCCCAAAGAGCTTCGCTCTCAACAATCCGGATTCTACTGCAGCATTTCAATGAGGACTTGCGCCAGGCGCACAAAATGACGAGATTGGTCGTTTATCTTTGCACGTTTGATGAGCGTGTGTGTGTGTGTATGTGTGTGTACGTGTGGGGGGGAAGTCGTCGACTAGCAGAACCTCAGATCGAAGCCTGACTTGCTGCCCTGGAAAGACTTCTGACAAAAAAGACCAAACCCCAGACAGCAGCACTCGTGTTCAATGAGAAAGTTTTCAGCAGCTCAACATTCCAAACAGTAGGGTGCGGCAAGGCCAACATTTCGCTGTCGTCCATACCCCACCCACGCCCAAGCACAGTTGGATAGAGGCAGATTTCAAGTCCCAGCACAGCTGTTTTGCACATGCAACTGCAAAACGCGTGCGTTCCTCCACAGCAAATCCAAAACATTCTCACCACAACAACAACAACAGACTGTGATGCGGCCCCAACACCAATTCGTGTAAACAGGTGATGAAGACTCCGCACCTCGTACACAAAGCGTTGTTTGCGCCTCGTTCCCTTTTACGAGAGATTCGCGTGCGGCGTCTCCATATCAATACAACATCAGATCAACCGACGGCGCAGAAACAAGGGGCGGAGAGGGGGGGGGTGATGGCAGGGTCACGTCGGATGCGTCACGGATGCGTCACGTCACGTCACGTCACGTCGCTGCGCAAATCCGTGCGTCGTGTAGTCTCGTTGTCTCGCGTCGAGCGCGACTTGGTTTCTGCAGGGACACAGGGCAACCAATGTGAATCTGCCGTTCTCAGAATTTTTCAGAACACCTGCACTAGAGTGCGCTTCAGTTGAAGCAGACTTCACCTTTCTGTCCTCTTGTGCACGCTGCTGCACTGGATTGGTTTGTCGTTGGCTGCCTGTGGTTTTGAGAACGAAGTGCTGTGCTCGACCAGTGGTTTTGAGAACACGGTTGAGAAAGTTGTCTTGGTCTGTGTTGAAATTGAAGTGAACAACCTGCGAACGTTCGCACACAACTACTGGACATGCCCGTCACACGTCACACACCACAGGACAATAAATACTCTTCAAACCGAGTAGATTCTTAGTGGACCAGCCCAACTTCAGAACCACTGCATCTTCAAGAATTTCCCAACCAACGAATCGCAATCCCTGTGTTGTGTGAGAATGCACATGGGTTCGGAGGTGGGCGCCCCTCCGCCCGGGGAGAGAGATCTCCCTGCGGTTCTCACGTCTCTATTCAAACCCCTCAGCGTCGCGTTTTCCTCTACACACCGTTCTCCGTATTCAGAACCTTCGTCACCACGCCGCCTGTTATTTATTCATGAATCTCGGTCTTTATCGCAATTCTTATTCACATTTCCATAAAAGTCTTCCATTCCCAGCTTTTTCTACGCTGTGGAAATTTCACGTCGCGTTTCAAGTCTGGAATTGTCCAAGTTTCTGTGACACGACTTTGTCTGACCTTGAGCAACATCGTGGGGTATTGTTCTTTCGTTCCAAGCACATTACAGCCAGACCCATAGTATTTTGGTCATGAGGTTGGAGACAGTTTCAGTCCCTGACCTGAACGTCCTTCCCCTCACCACAAGGGACCTTGACCCTCAGGCTTTGACCTACTTTTCAAACGATGCCAAAAGAGCCTCTGACACTGCTTGGCGCCAAAAAGTATTTGAACCACATCAGGCACACGTTTCCCCTGTGCCTTTTCAAACCCACAATTTTTGAGAGTTGTTCCCGGCGCCCCCGGGCCCTGCTCCCACACCCCACCTCCAGACCCACTCAGGAAATTGACTTGTATTCACTTCAATGGCGCCTCCATTCAGGGACGGCTTTCCTCGCTTCTCGAGTGGGACTCAGCTTCACATAAGAAAATGTTGTTTTTTTTCTTTCATTGAAAACGCCGTTTCAGGCAGGAAATCTGTACTTTTTACATTTGCGAGAATTTCACATTGAGATTCCTGCAGGGATTTCTGCAGAGGCTCAAGTCAACTGAACAAGGCGTCATCGTTTCCAGTGGGCGAAGTTTTTGCAGAAACACGAACTTGGACAACAACAACAGCCGGAAGTAAGAAATGAGTCGATCTGGATGCAACAACCCTGGGGCGCATCCAAACATAACACAATTGTTGTCTTCAGTTTTCTCAATGCACTTTTCAAAACAGTTCAGGTGAAAGGGATCAGATCTCATTGAAAAGTTTGTGAGAAACCGTTTCTTGTTCCAAACTTGATGTTCAGTGTGGCTCAATTCAGAAACCGCGTACGAGCGAGTTGGTTGCTGACGATGAACCTTGAACAGGTAAAGGGCCAAAAGCAGCGCAACCACTTTTCCTTGATCCTGCATTCACAAACAAGGCTGACATGCACACGGGCAATGTGTCTGTCCCACCATTCCTCTTCCCACGCCCACGTTACGTCACGTCTCGTCCCGGCGTCCCGTGTGACGTCACGTCGGCGTCTGTCGCGTCACTTCGCGGCGTCTCAGGTGGGACGCGACGCGCCAACTCGCTTCTCCGCTGATTCCCCATTAAAACTCAATCCATCAAACGAAACGCGGGACTCAGACGCCGCACTGTGCAACCTGCCTCCCGCCACAGGGGCTGCAGCGCACTGGGGAGCCGACGGGTAGGGCAAGATTCGAGTCCTTGACACCAGCCAGTTGCTGGGTCACTGATCAGGTGGCGTTCCATTTGAATCCTCCCCCGGGGTGGGCCCGTCCTTCCTCTCGCACAGACGCACTTAAGTCCCACGTCCTCAGGTGAGCATGCGCGCTGCCTGGAACGTCAGTCTAAGCTTCCTCCATATTTTCATGTCTCAGCATGGGTGAGTGAAAGACATTTCCCCGAAACCGTTCCTTGCAGGACCCAACCCTGGTACCCTCATCCCGACCGTGAGTGACTTGTGGAAACCCTTTGGTCTCACGTAGGGTGTGGTGGTTTCCATGCAGAAGCAGCGTTGTTTGAGGGAGTGTAGAAAGTGCAAACCTGTCAAACTTTCTCAATGCGCCACGCGGAAAACACAAAAGCACATTTCCAAACCTTGGTGCACAAAGTTCACAATTTTGTGCAGGCTCCTTCTGCGCCCAAACGGCTGCGTCTCAGGTGCCTCAGGACGCGGCGTCGCCTCACAGCGTCACAGCGTCTGCGGCTGCGCAGGCTTTGATCAGGGAGCGCTCATTATTACATTTGAACCAGCGGTGAATACAGATAATTCAAGGTCCCCCGGACCCCGCGCACATTCATCTTGCAGCTGCAAGGAAAAAACGAACTTCCTTCCGTCTGGGCATCTTGAAGGGAAAATAATGGCTGAGATCCTGGTTGGTTCTCAGATTTCAAAAGAACAGATCTTTCTGTTCCAGGTTCGGTTCAACTGGTTGGATGCAGATGGTCTCTTCACTGCCGACCCTCAGCTGTTGACGTGCTATCCGCCTTTCAACATGTACTGCAGAGAAAGGTTTCAGATACGAGCTGGTCACACACACACACACACACACACACACACACACACACACACACACACACACACTGGCCTCCGCTTTGTGTTGAGTCCTTCTTTTGTCCAACAATCATCAACAACAGTTCACGAGTGGATTTGGAGAAGCGAGAACTTCACAAGCCGTGGCACGCCCAGCAGCATCCAAGTTGTTTTTCATACACTGCGCCTCTTACAAAGACCACCAACCTGGAACAAGTCACCAAGACCTGCGCGACAGGTTTGAGGATCCGGGACTTGTGCAATGCGGAGTTTCTCGTGGAGTGTGTAGTGGAGAGTGTATTGGATTAGCTCGAGTCCGGTAGGATCTGATTACACCGGACCCGCGCGCTGCATACCAACTCTCCCCCACCTCCCGCCATGGTCCTTCAAAACAACCCCAGAACCAGTCAACAGCCGTCGATCCCAATCCACTTGACATCTGAACACCACAACACGTTGGTTTGGCTGGGTTCGTTCACACCGGACGCGTTCCGTTCAGCATGCGCTGCGCCCTGGGCGTGTCCGATTTGCCAGTTTGAGTATCACGACGCATGCACCAACAACCTGAACGCAACTGCTTTGGGGGGGGGGGAGTGGCTTCGCGCTTGCGTCTACGACGCACCCAAACGACACACCCAACGTAAAGCCAATCTCCAGACAAAGCTGAACAAGAGAAAAATCACAAAATATAACTGCGTCACACAAACCGAGCTGGTCCCATGTGTGTTGCAAAACACGAACATCATCAAAATTCGCCATTCTTGCAACAAACCAAAACAGCATCGATTGCAGGCGGACAAAAAATGCGAAAAAGAATGAAAACAACAAGCACCTTGGTATTCGGATAATACTCGACAAATAGGCATTTATCACACACGAAAAAGCCGCACAAAATGCCATTCAGCTCCCCTTTGTGAGTGGTGAACACCTATCACGCGACCCAGTCAGTGCGATGCGGTCAGTTCGTGACAGTTCGGCGCCTCCTTCGTGGCAGCTGCACAAAAACAAGTCAAGTTTGTTGTGCGGAAGTTTTCACAGAAAAAGAGGTTTGAGGTGATGATCACAACAATGTTGCCAAGACAATGGTTGACGTCCTCTGTATAACGCACCCACGTTCACGCCTACGTTCACGTCGTGCGATTCTGCGTGCTGACGTCGACGCTGTCCAGTGCCCATAGATTTCTCACTGTCTCTGCAGTGCTGGAATTGCGCTGCAATGATTAGTTCAGCAGCAAAAGGTTGACGCAAAAGCTTTTTGTTGTTTCGGGGGGCAGGTGGGGGACGAAGCCCCTGCCCCTCCCTGAGTCCACCCCTCTTTGTCCAAGAATCAGGACTGTTCCACAGGCAACTTTGTGCACAATTTCGGCAGAAGAACTTTCAGGGAGTTCCCTCCACAAGACGAGATGGAACTGTTCAACGCAGCACAAATTGCTTCCCTTTTCCATTGGAAATTAATGTCTTTGATGGGGCGTCCCAATCACGGCTGCCCGCGCCGCCTCCTCCCTGTGATTGTCTCGTGGTGATTTCCTCGTGAACCTCGTGTCAGTCTCACTCCGTCTGGGACAGGACTCTGTGAGCAACGGGTCGTCACCGTCAGGGTGTGGTGCAGCCCCCCCCCCTCCACCCTGCACGGGAATCCAGCGCCAGAGAGGTTCTGGGACCCTGCTGCATGGCTTGATTGTGATTTTCTGTGAACTCAGCAACAGGATGCACACGGGTGTGGACCAAGGCCTCTGGATCCCAAAAATTTTTTTCCAGCAACACGCCGAAAATTTGCGTGGCATGTGCTTTGCTTTTCGCAACCATGGTATTCAAAATGCCGTTGGGGAACCGTCACCCCTTCCACAACCACATCCTAGACCCGCCTTTGGAAAAGTGGGAATCACCCCCCCCCCCATTGGAATCAGCCCCATGACAGAACCCTGGACCCGCCCCTGGAACCCCAGTCCTGCAGACGGCGAGTCTGGCCGGAGGAGAGACTGACGGGCATTACCGAGTCTGGAGAGCAGAGTCCACCCTGTGACTGGAAATCCAGATTCCGTCCCTCCCTCCCTCACTCAGTCACTTCAGCGACCAATCAGTGCTTATGATTGTCAGCACTGTGAGAAATGGACGTCCGCTCCAGCACCGTGTGTTCAAAGCTGTGTGTCCTGCACAAACACTTCAAGCTCAGAAAAAAATGCAGCACGGGTGACAAACGCTACAATACGCTTCACTCAGGTCAGTAACGGCCAAATACCGGTCACCCCCTCGTAAGTTCCACGACACAGTCTCTCGAGAGCAACTTGAAAGCAAGCGAAGACACAAAGTTGCGAATATCAATTTCTCCAAAAAGATCGAGTGTTTTCTCTGTCCAAGAGATTCGAACAAGGCTTGGGCGCACTGTACCAGAGCATCTGATTTCCCCAAAAGGAGAAACCCATTTTCGTCCCGATAAATGGCGCATGGCTGTTACAGTGGACGCAATGTTTCACGCTGTCGATGGAGAGATTCATGCGCCCTCGATCAGGACCAGCTACAGGACGCCATCAGTCACAGCCGCGTCAGCTGATCTGTCAGCTGATCAAACTCACGAGCATGCGCAGACAGTCAATGCGAATCTGCATCCACAACGACAAATAGTTCCTCCGAGGTTTCGTGACAGGAACTTGTCTTGACTCTGTGACAACTGATTTCAAGAAATTATTTGTGTAATGGCAAGTCTTCAGTCAGATGTCTGGTCCACAAACAGCCGTGGATGTGACAAGAGTTGGGAATTTCTCCCTGAAAATACTAAGGCCTCCATCTTGAACAGTTTGAGGTTTCCGTAACTGCAGGAGTGAGTCTGCGTGTTGAGTTTCCCGACTTCATTCACAACAACACATTTGGCATTCTGTGGCCGTTCTGAGCCCAGAGACAAGATTCAGGTGAATGGGTCTGTTTACATCCCACTCACACAATGTTCACGGTTGTGAGCCGGGTGGGTTCACGCTGAATGCGTCTGAGGCAAAACTCGCTGTTTTTCCCCGAGTGCCTCAGCATCAGATGTGACAAGAAAACAAGAGCTTCGTGGCAGTTTGCATTGGAACACCCGCAGATGAACACACCAAAGTCGTGTTGACACTTTTGTGTTTATTGTGCCAATTTTTTGGTGTGGTGCACCACTTTGCGCACCCGGTGCGGTGACGCACTCTTTGACGCACTCAAACACAAACGGCTTTGTCGGACCACGCTTCATCAGCCTCACATCCAAATGCAACTGCGTGTGCGTGTGGGAAGGAGACCCAGTTCTGATTTGTCAAGGCCTATGATTCCGGGTTCCCCTCTCTGGCCCCGGTTCCCGACGCCTGTGTGTAATAAGTCGAGCTAATTCACTCGTTCTGCTGCAGAACAGTCCCGTAATCTGCCTACAATTCCTCGCTATATAATTCAATATTGAAACGTCAAGGGTTTTTCAGTGGCGGGCGGGCGGGCTGGGAAAATTCATCACAGAGCCCTGTGCAAAAGGAAAAAGCGAAGCTGAATTTTTCATGCGTCTTTGGTGTGCCATTTGTGAAAGTTGTTGCGGGCAGCAGAAACTTCGGGTGAGATACGGCCTGAGAAGCTGGAAACTTTTGTGGGTTTGAAGCGAACTACAAGTTTTGAAAGCATATGGGGTCAGACTGACACCTCCGTGATCTGAAAGCCACTCACGCCGGACAATGGCATTCAGTGGGGAACTGAGCAGCGAAGTCTTCTGGATCAAATGACCTTCTCCTTGACCGATTGAATTCGGGACATGCGTGTGCCTTTCGCAAAGAGAATTGTACCGCTGCTGCAATTGTGCAAGGGGTACTGGACCGCAACTGGGCCACGGCGCAAGCGGACTGGTGCAACAAGACCTGGAAAACTGGACAAGCACACCCGGACAAGTGGAACCAGACCAGTAGAACCAGACCACAAACACAATTCCAACTTCGTACCGCTGCATGGCGGCCGCCCTGCAACGGCGCTCATGTTTGACAGTGAAATCTTCAATAACGCTGAAGAAAACGTGTCACTGAGAAAATGCAGATGGCAGAATAACTGCTTGTCCTGGAGAACACTTCACCGCTGCGAGTCCCTCCCGAACAATGCGTCACGCGCAGCTCATGCAGCTGTCGCACCAAATCCGCGTCGCTTGGTTCGCTTTCAGAACGCGACAGCTCTGCAGGTTTGTGGGTTACTAAATGGGGAGAAAACAGAGTGTGGGGCAGCGAGGCAGGTGAATTCTGCAATGGACGGCAGTAGATCATGCAAGGTGGTTTTGAAGGTCCGAATTTTGGACGAAACAAAGGTGACCTCATTTCAGATGCAAGAGGCTTTGGGGTCACGGTTGTCAGCCTGCAGTTAAGGCAAAGTACTTTGAACACGTCGTCTGTCCCCGCGGTTGTGACGTGAATGTGCACGTGCGACGGGCACAGAACGCTTTCCTCAAACTGACCATCTTCAGTGCGGCTCCATCAATTTTTGTTCTGAACAAGGTGGTGGTAGTGCGTGTCAATGTGAGTGTGTGTGTATGTGTGCATGGGTGCGTACATGTGTGCGGTTATGTGTGTGTGCGTGCGAGACAGACAGACAGACAGACAGACAGACAGACAGACAGACAGACAGACAGACAGACAGACAGAGCAGTGAGGAATCTGAATCGCAGTTGGTGGGAACGCCCTGATGAAGAGCCATAATCAATTCAACTCGGAACCATAATTCCTTCCTTCACTGCTCAACCATTATCATTTGGAGAAATCCTGAGGGTGACAATCGTGCGCGTATTGTGTGGGAGAATGGGAGAAGAGGCTCAAAATTCATCAATCTACTCAGGGGCGGATGCTGATGGGGCACGGGCCCCTCACCCTGTGTGTGTGTGTGTGTGTGTGTGTGTGTGTGTGCATGTGGTACGGGTCTCTTCTTGCTGGTGTGTGTGTGTGTGTGTGTGTGTGTGTGTGTGTGTGTGTGTTTGAGTCTCTCCTTGACGGACTCGTGGTGCATCCGAACTGACGGTGCAATTTTCCCTGCTGCATATTTCAAGTTGTGAATCTTGACGTCATCCCTCTCCCGGAGTTGGAGCTCACTCAACCAAACCCTGGATCCAACTCCAACATATTTTTGATTGAGCCTTGTGAGCTCGGACTGTAAAATTATACGGTGAAATGTGAAGCAAAGCCTTTTGACGATCAGAGTCAAGATGACAGCGTTGCGAATCGACAATTTTTGATGAGTGCTTTCAAACTTTTCCTGCTGAACACCACAACTTGCAATTTGAAAACGTACGTTTTCACAGTGCAGAAACATTTATTGTTATTTTTATCGATGCATCTTTCGGTCCGACGGGATCTTGATGCAATAATGGCGGCTCCCAGGACGGAGGGAACCGCTGCTTGAGATTCCGGAGCGAGTCTCCACAGACCCATCCGCAGCGCAGTCCGACCATACCCGCTGCATACAGGCACGGCCGGGGCGGGGGGAATGTGCTTCTGTGTTCAGAGATGATGGGATAAATTTTGCAAGAAAATTGCAAGAAGGCAAGAAAGGTTGCACTCTGTGTGTTTGTGTGTGTGTGTGTGTGTGTGTGTGTGTGTGTGTGTGTTTGTGTGTGTGTCTGTCTGTCTGTGTGTTGAGACAGACAGAGAGAGCAGAGAGTGTGAGAAAAAGAATGTGTGTGTGTGTGAGTGAGTGAGTGAGTGAGTGAGTGAGTGAGTGAGTGTGGGGGTCATGGTTCAAGAGCTTCCAAGACCAAGAGCCCCAGTTCTTCAACACAGCGTGCCGGTTTGGCCGAAAGAAGGCGTGATGCACCCGGAGGCGATATTGTTGAACGGCAAAACACGCGAATGTTTGTTTGAGTCTGTGACGGTAACATTTCCCAGCGTTTTTCTGCATTGCTTACAGGCAAGCTTTCCTGTATGCAGCTCAGACAGAAGAAATTGAAACGTCAGCTTCTTTTCACAACAGCGACCGGATGTGTATCATGTGACTTTTTGCAGAACTTCCTTCTTTTCCGCCTTTAAAAGGAAACAGCCGCCCTCGGGGCCCCTGTCCGCTCACCCCCTGTCCGCTCACCCCCCCCCTGTCCGCTCACCCCGCCCCCTTCCGGTTCCCCTAAAGCTCCATTCACTTCTCAGGCCTCCTCCCCATCATAGTCGCGGTCCTGCAAAGCTCAGCTGAGCACCTGTCTTCTCCCTCCTCTCCTCTCTTTCTTACCCTCTCGGCCTCCCTCAGTTTCCTTCTGGCTCCTGTTTGTGGCCCCCAGGGTCCAGCTGGTTGTCCCGTCCGCCGCCATCGCTCCCTCCTGAGACCGATACATGCATGTCTCCTTGCCATTGGCGCCCGCATCCTCCTCCATTTCCCTCGGCTCTCCTTGCGATCCCGCGGGACTCAGACGAGAGTAGAGCATCATCTCCTTCCCCTCTTTGCCCCCTCTGAGTTCTCATCTCTTCCCTGTTTGCCCTCCCCGTGGCCTCACCATGATTCAATGGGTTCTGCAAGGTTTGGCTGAGCACTCCTCCTCCCCTCTCCTCCCTTTCCGAGTGGTCCTCGGGGCTCGGGTGTTTGTCCCACCCGCTCCTCCTCTACCTCTCCCGATACGTGCATGCTCCTCGCCTTCCTCCGTTTGATCCTGTGACACCTGCATTATTCTTCCTTCCCTCTCACCCTCCCTGTAGTCTCTTCACCCCTAGGGCCCCGACGAGACTTGCATCCCTCCCATGAATCCTCCTCCTTCCACCTTTCCCCTCCTATCAGTTGTCCTCCTCTCCCACTGGGCCACCCTCAGCTCAGTCCTTCCCCTCTCGGTCCCCCCATGGCTCAGACGAGCGCTCCTCTCATCCCCTCCTCCTCCCCTCGTCTCCTCCCTCCACCCCTCCTCGCAGTCCCTCCAGGCTTAGATGAGCTTTCTTCCCATCTCCTCCCCTCCTCTCGGTCCCCTCCCCTCCCCTCCCCTCCCCTCGGTCCTGCTCCCTCCCCTCCCCTCCCCTCCCCTCCCCTCAGTCCTGCTCCCTCCCCTCCCCTCCCCTCCCCTC
>JAAUXT010061702.1_pt1 | contig 16786 bp, 18 predicted proteins | sample 7278171 | NCBI WGS metagenome assembly JAAUXT01 (sample SAMN14350112, study PRJNA611818) | marine sediment metagenome | isolation source: surface marine sediment (1.8m) | place: French Polynesia: Moorea | collected 2018-08 | reverse complement strand
TGGATGGTCTTCAACACACACACACACACACACACACACACACACACACACACACACACACCTCTGGCGGATCCAGACGTTCAGGTTCACACTGGGAATGTGACACGAGACTATCGGTATGTGAGGCAGCGTACAAGGAAGTGCAGGGTCGCAACGCATGACGCACCCAGTGTGATCAAACACCGACGGAGACAGGGAGAGAGCGCATGACATGAGGCGTCCTCCGACGCAGCACGAGAGGCAATGCACGACGCGTCCAGAATGTACCACCTGTTGGATCAAGACTCAACCGGACGCAATGCGTGGCCGCATCCAGGGAAACAGCACACAATCCAGCAACACATCACATGACGCATCCAGGGACGCCACGCCACGCCGTGAAGCGTACTCACCCGAGCGGCCGGAGCTGCGCCGTCTCCGCCCAGTCCGTGTCGCCGAAGTCGACGTAGTAGAGCAGTGTCCGCTCCGGCGCCGTCTCCACGACGCGTGCGCGGTACCACGACTTGTCGTGCGGGAACGGTGCTGCCACCACGTCCCCGACACTCGCGCCCTCCAGCGGTCGAGCCTGCAACAACAGCGATGACGTCACAGGCTGCGTCCCACTCAGTGCAAATAACGCTGACGTCACTGAACAACGCTGCTTCACCAAACGCAGTGATGACGTCTCTGTATTGTGTGCGTGCGTGGTTCTGAAGGAGGCACGCACACATGGGAGGCTGTCCAAGTAGGCAGCCATACCTGTGGCTGGACTGAAGGAAGTACCACAGAGCGGCGGTGGGGTGCTCAAGAATACTACGCATTGAAGAGCCCACATCCATGGAGCAAGTACCGAACCATCTCGTGTGAAGCACTCATGTACAAGACGCACCCCTTCTTTTGGTGTTTGTTTTGGGGCAAAATAGTACGTCTTGTACACGGGACAGTTCGGTGATAGTCTGACATTTAGAGGGGGATGCGGTTCGAAGACCGAAGCGAAGAACAATGTCTTTGGGATCCCATTTCCCCTCTCAGCGATCTCATCGCTAGTGTTCCTGAGAACATTAGCTCCGTGGGTGGGGCATCCCACTACATCAGCGAGGTCCTGAGACATCAGCTATGTCCAAAGTAGAGCAAATGGCTCATGTACTCAGCAGATCGACCTTAAACTCGGCTAGACGCTATGGATTTTGGTGCAGCCAGCTTCGGCGTCCTTGTAGACTCCCTGAAATTCCACGACGTCAGCGTGACAGTAGGACGCTGCAACATCGAACGCACCCCTGCTCTCCATCGGGTGTGATGTCAAGCAACCCGAATCTAACATGAGAAAGTCACGTCACTTCTTTTCTTGGGGTGGCCAAAGTTTAGGCTCTGTTAAAAAAATGATCCAGTGATCAGAACAGCGTTTTGTTCACAGCACAAGTGTGATAATACAGTCACATGACCATTGTTACGGACGGATGCTTTTGAACATCAGTTAGAAGAGGACTTCACACATCAGATGTTGGGGTCCCACAGATGAACAGGACCTCAGTACGTCCATGATCTCTTGCGGTTCCATGTGTTCCCACAGTAAGAATTTTGTATTTTTTGCCTGGTGAGAAGTGTGGACCACTCTCACTCCAACAAATGTACTTCACAAGTGACAAGTGAAAAATTTATTGTACCTTTATTGCCTGTGTACAGTCGGGTTTGTGTTTTGGGCTTACTTCAACAAAAGAAGTTTCAGCAAGCGTATTTACGCAATTCACAATTGAAGAGAATCAAAAACACAAGAACGTGATGGGCAACAACCATTGAAATGAGTCATCAAATGGCTTTGCGAATCAGCAGCTACTCGAGTAAAGCAGACTCAAGGGAAGCAGACAAGTTTCATATGGAGAAATCAAACAGAAAACATTTCTGTAGTTGAGTCCTGTCAGTTTGCAAGTGTATTATTTGGTGCGTTTCCTCCTGTCACAAAAAGATCACAAGAACACAATCATGTGACAGGCTTCTTCACACGGCTGGGTGGAACTTGGAGAAACTGCATGTCTTTTGTGGCATTATGGTCATCAATGAAACATTTATCTTCTGCCTCAGTCACAGTGATGCCAACATTATTCACCAAAGCATGTTCTGAAAACAGAGGTGACACTTGATGTAGAAATAGATGCAGACAAAAATTTCCTCAATCAATCAATCAATCAATCAATCTGTTTTGGCACCTTGTTTATTCTCCTCAATGTTTTTATGTAGTTCCATGTATCCTCCTTCATGATCTGCAAACAGATTGTTTTCTGTGTTTGCAAAACAACACACAAAAGGCAAAACATGACCTTGTTTCACATTCACCTGCATGTGAGTTTAGCAAGTCCAGGATGTGTGAGAATGATGGCCTTTCACAGGAAGTCTCATTCCAACACTGAATCATTATGGTTTGTCTGCAAAAGAAAATTGGTGTTTTCATTCTCTTTCCTTGACATCGGCTCTGTATACTGCAGTGCATCATCAGACATCTTACACATAGGCTGGAGCTGAGTCAGGAATTTGTAATCTTCCTCCTCTCAATATGTGCTGCGCAATAGGTTCGTCATTGACATGTGCAAAAGGCATCTCACCAAAAGTGAAGATTTCCCACAGCAAAACACCAAAGGACCACTGGGAATAAAAGACAAAAGTCTTGCATCCCCTTCAAAAAGATCCACACTGCTGAAGAAATATTTATCAAGAAAACATCAAAACTCAGTGATTCGCTTCTTCTGAGAAGAAAAGCAAAAAATCAAACCACATCACTCCAGGTTGAAAATACTCTGTCTCTGATCGCTTCGCAACTCATCCATCTCACAGGCATTGGTTTGATCAAACATTCAGCGGTGTCGTCATCTTTTTCATTCAGACTTTTCACAAAGCCAAAATCAGATAATTTCACCATTTGATTTTCATCCAACCTGACAAGAACAGAATATAGGGCACGGGCAGAATAAAAAATTCCTGACAATTGCTGACCAAAACTGTTAGTACTCACAAGCAATTTCTGGCAGCAATATCTCTGTGAATGAAGTTTCTTTGAGACAAATAAGTCATGCCATGGGCAACACCAATTGCAAATCCCAACAGGTTGGTCAACACCAATTCCTGAAAGGAAACCGTTTTTGTGCTTTTCACAAAACTTTGGTGACAGCCAGGTCACATGTTTTGAACAAACTTCTTCACCTTCTTGTGCTTCATCAAGTAGCTCTTCAGATCCCCAAGATGCATCAGTGGCACAACAGCACAAGGTTTCTCTTCACACAGGGAAATACCAATTAGTGGCAAAATGTTTGGATGGTCAAATTTCTTCATTGTTGTGGCTTCAAAAAGAAAATCCTCAACTTCCTTTCTCTGAGCAATCAGCTCCACTGTAAAATGCTATTATTTTCGGGTTAACTGGAATTCTCTGTTCTTTTCATAACGAAATCTGAAGAACACACAAACCTCTTCCCTTCTCAAAATGAGCTTTTAGCTCTCCTTTTTTGTTCAACCTTGTTTCCACAAAGTATCTGTCGATATATCTGGCTGAAAGAGATAACCAGAAAGTAACAGCTTCCAGTTTCATTTATGTTTGAAGAACAGACCCTTTAAAGTGTGTCTCAATGTACCTCTTGCAACCTTGACTGCAACCTCTCGGTCTTTTTGTTTCGGGTTTGTATTCTGCCTTTCCACACAATTCCAAATTTACCTGAAAAGGTTTGAAAATGTTTAATGCTTTTACAAGACGTTTTTCTTGCCATTTCTTCACGAAGGAATGAAGCCAAGAGAACAAAACATCACCTGATCCAACAATTGCTGTCACAACTAGTGCTGAAGGATCCATCCAGCAGTTTCTCACATCAGTTCCCACCTCAGGTTCTATGTTCCTCAGCAGCACATCCAATTGTGTTTCCACTGGGACACAGTTTTCTACTTTCTCAGATGTTCTCTTCCTGTTTGACGGAAAGTGTGAAGCCAAAGAAGACAACGCAACGCAAAAAATGTTTGTCCATTCAGGGTGAAACAAGGAACCAAGTGAAGGTTTCGTCCGTCTTTCAAAAATAACTCAGGGCAACAAGGCAGAATTTTGAGAAAAAATAATTCACCTGAGAATACATTTGCAGAGAATTATGGTACAGACAGTGAAAACAGCAATTCCTGTCGGCACCAAAAAGTGGGGTGTGCTCCACGCCCACATCTGAGTTTGCACTGAAAAAAAAAACCAACCCAGTGGCAGGAAGTGGGCAAGTCTGTTGAAAACATTGCTTCAAACTTTTTTCCAATGTTTTGTTACCTTTTCTCTGCAAAGAACTGGAAGACACACATTCACCACCTTATTTTTTGTTGTGAAATAAAAATCTTTTACCTGATACACATTGACACTCAGGACAGCCATGTTGGTTGATTTGAAGTTCAAACAGGTCATCATCACAAACAGTTTGACAGTGGGGCTCCCTGCATTGGCATTCACATATCTCACATTTTCTATTTATTCTCTTGAATTTTGGTTCTTTCCCTTGCATTTTGCAATCATTGAGGCACTGTTGTTTTGAAGGGCCAGGGCACGTGCAGTCACATGCGTAGTTAAATGGGCACAGATCCTGATTCTGATGTGCATGGCCACCACTGTATCCCTCCTGCAGACATTCTTGTGCACATGAAGTAGCATTTGTGTGACATTTCCCTGCAAGATCATGTTTATTTCTCAACTGTTATCGTTTTGTGGGTGAGATTGTTTTTGTATCACCAAAACCAACACAACACCAGAACTCAAGCCTGGGTGGTTGTATGCCTTGAACCTGTGCTGTTTTGGGAAAAATCACCCACCTGAGAAACTGGATGCACAATGGTCTTGAACCTTTTGGAAGCATCTTGGACATTGTGGACTCAGACACAACGGGAGACGTCTGAATATCCATTCATCCACAACCCAACACGTTCTTTCTTCACAAGACAAACTGAACTCTTTAAGATTCCGAAGACACGCTTCAAACATACTCCACTGTTTACTTTTCACAAAGCTCCCATTGCTGTAGTCAAAAACATTCCAGTTTGAACCAGAAATGCTGTTGTCCAGGAGAGACAACACTCTGAGATCGCCTGCATTTTGACACAAATCTGGGAATGCACTGTTGTCCACAATTGATATGTTGTTCCTCGCCAAATAAATCTCTTGTATCTTTCTCAAGCCAACAAATAGCTCCCAGGAGATGGAAGTCAACATGTTGTCTTGGAGATAGAGTTTTTGCAGACAATTTTGAGCAAAAAATATTTCAACAGGGAGAAAACTAATGAAATTTGAAGAAAGATCAAGTGTTTTCAATCGTGTCAAATTGAAAAATATGGTTTCAGGCAGGTTTGAGAGTTGATTGTGTGAAGCATCGAGCAGCTTCAGACGATTGGAGGCTGGAAAGAGCAGTTCTGGAAGGGCGAGTAAATAATTGTGAGAAAACGACAAACTGTTATACAGCTGACACTTATGAAATAATTTTCCTGGCAACTTGAACAACCTGTTGTGAGCAAAAACAAGTGTAAATGGTTCTAAAAGCTTGAATATTCCTGCTGGTAGGCTGGATAACAAATTACCCAACAAAGAAAGATGTGTCAGCTTTACCATGCTTGAGAATATCCATCTGGAAAGTGCTGTTATTTTGTTATTTGTTATATTCAAAGTTTCAATGCAAGTAAATTGGAACAAGTCAACAGAAGGAAGTCTAGTGATACTGTTTCTGTCGATAACAAGGACCCTCAGGTTAGCCATCTTCCTGAATGTCTTCTTGTGAAGAGTGCTTCTTTGAAGTCCATGCAGCCACAGTGCAGTGCAGTTTGGTTTGATGGAGCTGAATGAGAGTTTGTGTTGTGGATTTGGGCCACAAACAAAAAAATCATACTTAAGGTTTATGTCAATGTCAAAGTAGCACTTTATGTTTGTCATGTTATCACCGTCAGCAGTTTTCACGTGGTGATGCATGACAGGGAAGATCAACAAGAAGACATTTTGTAGCATGTTGGTCTCACACTTTTGGACCAAAATGTCACTGAATAAGCAAGTTCCTTTGTTTTGGTGAAGCTACATTGCATGAACATTCAACCAAGACCACAATCTGAGTTCTTTTGCTCCTAATGAAGGGAGAACTGACAACTGGCAGACAACTATTGTTTGCAAAAAATGTGTAGCTGCTCATGATGTAGAAAATGCTCATTTTCTCCAGAAATTTAAAAGTTGCATTCTTGCTTGAATGACATTTGTGCTCTGCACAACTCAGAAATCATCACAAAGGACACATAATGAATGTTTCCCTGAATAGAACGGATGTTTTGTCAAATGAGTTCTTTTGTAAGACACATGACAAAGGTGGGTTTTGTTTTCTGCAGTCAATGAATGAAGTGTGTGGAAAGGAAGGTTCAAAGATTTTTCAAGCTTCTAAAGGAGGCATGGAAAAGAAAAGAAAACCAGCTCAGCTTCTTTCGTCTTCTTGTCATTTTGAATTTTTACTGCTTTTATTTGACTGCTTTTATTTGCCCCCTGAATTTGCCAAGTGGTAAAGGGGGAGGAACAGGAGGCCCTTCTAACTTTTGCCTTTGTTGGTTTCATTTGTGTTTGTTCCACAAAAGGTGAGAAATGAACCTTGCAAGGTCACCTCCAATAGTTGCAAAACCCCAGCTCCTGAACGTACCTTTGGCAAACCCAAATCCCAGCACACCACTCAATCCAGGAAAATGCAAGGAACAACGAACAGGGGGGGGGGATGAAACTGCCGAAAGGTCTCCTCTATCGTTCTTCTGTTTCCCAACGAACGAAACAATTTGTGTGATTTTCTACTTTGAAATTTTCTGATCACTCAAAAAGTTTGTGCAATAATTTTCAGTTTGTTAGTCTCAACAGAATGGTTGGGGGAATCTGAACAACCTGGTTTTCAGAAGCAATGGTTTCATCTCGCATCTTGTGGTCCCTGGACCAAAGCTCTCTGTTCCATAACCAATGAGGTCAGCAGGAGCAAGTTTTTGCTGGGAAGGTGACAAGGGTCAGAAGCTTCTCTCACAGCTGAGGGTCACTCAAACAAGAACAGTAGCCAGTGTAGACACACGCCGAACCAACACTGCCGTTATAGCCCACGCATACTTTCACGGAACAAAACCGCAACAAGGGCAGAAGTGGCCATGGACATGTCGTTTACTCCTCTGGATCTGGTGGTGATGTATCAGGCCACATGTGCCCTCTCCCCTATCATCGCTCACTTTCACGGGCGCTTGACTCGGGAGCCAGACACCACAACGCATCGCTCGCATTCCCGGGTCACATTCCGGGCCGCAGCAGCGGATGAGTAATTACTCAGTGTGTTACTCACTGAGATAGAGGTTGATCAACGGACCTGTCAGTCTGTCTACCACGCTGCACTCAACCACGTGCAAATGTTTTCACTTCTTCAGTTGACCTTGGCGTAACAATTCGCGCCAAATACCAACAGACGGGAAAAGCATGGCAGACCGACAGATATTCCACCCACACAGACTTCAAGCGGATACAGACCAACTCACAGCACACACCCACACCAAGGTGCACTTGCGCGCATACACACACACGCGCGCACGCATACTTGTCTTTTGGGGTACAGCACCGTCTTGCGTGTGATGAGGTCGTCCAGTTGGTTCGCTTATCTCCCAGCACCAATACTACACACCCACACAAAAACGCGTGCGCACGACCACACACACACACACACACACACGCACAGCGTGGAGTACAGCTCTGTCATTGTGTTGACCAGCTGGTCCAGCTGGTTCGCATGTCCCCTCAGCACCTACACACGCACACGCACACACCTTCATCTCTGCGGATTAGACTTCCGTCATACGAGTAATGAACATGTCTGGCTGGTTCGTTCATGCCCTCTTCATCCCCTCAGCACTTGCACGCACACACACACACACACACACAGCAACACTCACCTGTTTCTCACTGGCGTACAGCTCTGTCATACGCGCTATCAGCTGATCGAGCTGGGTCGCTCGTCCCCTCAGCACCTGGACCCAGAAGTGTCCCGCATCCTCCACTGCCGACACGTACACCTCCAGGTAGTCCCGGCTCGACGGCCATGCCTCCCGCCCCACAGTCGAATCTGGAGCAGAAAACATGTGGGTAGGTCAGCACAGTCTTGGAATCAAACGTAGAGCTGGGTCTGGGACTGGATCTGGAGCAGTGAACGGGTGGGGGCAAGCACAGTGTCCTGAACACGGCTGAATGGAGAACTGGATCCACAGCTGTATCTGGAGCAGAAAACGCGAGTTCAGTGCACACGGTGGTCTGGAGTTGGACCTGGAGCTACAGTGTCCCGCACATAAACCTGGAGTTGCACAGGGAACTGAAGAGCGAACTGAGTTGGATCTGTAGCAGTACACAGGTGAGTGAGTGACCGTCAAAGTCATCCCATACTGGACGAGAATCTATAGCGGAAATGACGGCATCAGAATCCGGAGCACCAAACTTGTGCACTGACCGGTCTCTGTTGATTGGCTGGCAGCTGGAATGTCTGCTTCGCTCTGATTGGTCGGCGCGCCGTGTCCGTGCGCTCCCGGCTCGCCCTGCTGCTCAGCCGCAGTCGTCACAGCCTCGCTCTCAACCTCCTCGTCTGCGCGTGCGGAAAGAAAAACCCGTCAAGCAGTCTGCGACAGTTTTCAAACATTGGCATCTTTTGACGGCGCTGTTGTTACCTGGTTGTTGCTGTTGTTGCGGCGCCTTTCCCTTGCGGTCGCGGTGCGGCCGGTTCGCTGCTGCCACCTCGCGGCGCGCGTGGAACGCTGCGTCCTCCTCCACCTTCTCTGCGATCAGCGACTGTGGTGCAGAGGGAGGGTGGGGTCAGTCTCGGCGTCGGCGTGTCCTGCGCTTTTCCACTCACCCTGAATCAATCATTCCTCAACGACCTGCCCCAACCCTGCGCCGCTTTCGCTCCAACCAGTCCCCCCCCCCTTCCTCCTCCAGTCCCAACACCTTTTCTCCATTCGTCCCACCCCAGCCTCTCTTCTTTCCACCCCTCCTCCCGCCCACCCCACCCCTTACCCCCAGCCCCGCTCGCCCCCTGACCTTGGCGTGTTTGACGGCGGTGGCGACGCCCTTGAGCAGAATGACCTGCGTCCCGCGCGGGTCTCGCCGCTCGGAGCGCGGAACGTTGATCTTACAGCGCGACACACGACACATCTCGCGGATCGTGTCCCCGTTCCGACCTGCGGGGCAAACAACACTCATGACGCACTCAACAGCCACGCATGAAGCTATGAATGCGGCACTCATTATTCGCGTCACTCACAGCTCCAACTCGCGATGAACGGCACAGCCAGTTCAAACAAAGGAATGCGACAAGTGGTGCACCGGCCACGACAGCCCCACCCGCAGTGCCCCACCCTTCGCAGCACACCCCCTCAAAGTGAGTGCCCCACCCACTAATCATCCCACCCAACAAAGTGACCCACCCACCCTGACAGCCCCGCCCATCTCTCCCAAACCCACCCACCCGTCACACCCCCACCCACCCCTCATCCTTCCTGCCCCCCTTCTACTTCTCGCACTCCTGCCCCACCCACCCCTTGCGCCCCCCATCCACCCACATTGCATCCCCACCCCCCTCTCTCGACCCCCCCCCCCCAACTCACCAATGATGCGCCCAATGCATCTCTCCGGCACGGTGATGGAGTCTGTCTCTACGGGCGGCAGGGAGGCTACGATCCGCTGCACCTCGAGCTCCGCCCGCTGGGCGGCCGCTCCGGTGCCGCGGATCAGCACCGTCCGGGTCGCCCCGTCCCCCTCCGCCGCCGCCCCGGCCGAACCTGGTCCAGCCGCCGGGCCGGAGAAGTCGTCCTTGAAGTTGACCCGCGCGCCGGTCAGCTCCTCGATCTGCGGAAGTGGGGGGGGGGGGGAGAGATAAAGCAATGAGATCGTGTCTTGTGGGCACCACACCCACAGATTTCTGCGTAAACTTCCACTCATAGGGAATGCGAAGGGTTGTGTTTCATCTGTGGCCCAATCGCGGTTCTACTCATTCTCCCAGGACCAATCACAGCCTGAGAACCAATCACAGAACCACTCTTTGAGAACCAATCAGAACACTCACACTCTTGATACCGGAGTCCTGATGACCAATGACAGAGCTACCAACTCCCTGGGACCAATCACAAGCACCACTCACTCACCAGGACCAATCACATCGCTACTTCCTCTCTGAGAACCAATCACATCACTACTCACCCCCTTGATGACGGAGCCCTGTGGACCAATCACAGCTCCGACCGCCTCCCGCGGCACCTTCACCTCGATCACCGTCTGTCGCGCAGTCACCACGGGCCGCTTCACTCCCAGGTCATCCTCTGCGAAAAATAGTGCGCAGTTCAGATGAACTGCAGCTGGACCTGGCGAATTCAGCCCCTTTTGATAAGAATTACCCACGGCGGATGCTCTGTGTGTGTGTGTGTGTGTGTGTGTGTGTGTGTGTGTGTGTGTGTGTGTGTGTGTGTGTGTGAGGCTTGGGCACCCACAATCTCACTTTTCCCAGTCCCCACCCAAGTGAAACGGTGCAGAATGTCAAAGCTTTCACTTGAAAAATTTCAATTTGGAATTGGATCCTTCATCTACGTTCGCGTGATTTTGCCCTGACGGCGCCCCATCAGACGCTCCTTGCGCCCCCTCGAGGAAGACCCTTCCCGCTGGTCAGCACACTGCAATGCGTGAGTGTGATGCGAGTAATTGGTGAGTACGGGGAGTGAGTACTGACCCTTGAGTTTCCTGAGCAGCACGTAGAGCAGTAGTCCGGTGGTCGGGACCCCGATGAGAAGCGCCGCCTTCTGCGCGCCGCTCAGTCGGTCCAGCATCGCGACGCCGTCCCCGCCGGGGAACCGGTCTACACGTCACGGGGTGCGAAATCACTCGACTCGCACGCAGTCCACTGGTGCTGCAAACCAATGAAAAACTTCAGTTTGTCTAAACGCTGGTCCACTGAAACGAGGCCCACACGCCCTCGCCTGTATGTGGCGTCACAAGCCACTCAAGTCCTGCGCAGCGCTTCCGCTGCGCCGCGCAAGACGCTGCGCTGGCGTCGTGACGTCATCAGTCAACACTTGGGGCATGCAGGCATTTGTAGGTTCCGAACACGTTGCGCAACGCCACAGGAAGTCGACGCGTGTGGCGTTGTCACTCGCGACACAGGGTCGGTCCACACACAGGGTGCGAATATCGAACGAAACCATTGGGTGTGTTCGATGAGTGTGTCCTCGGGTGAGGGCAAGCCAGACCCTCAGGGCTTGTGGCTTGGCCAAACCACATACCAGCGTGCCGCAGTGGTTTGAGCTTCCAGCCACTTGGGTCTGGTTTGAGCTCACTCTCGGTGGAGTTCTTTGTTCCTCAATCCATTCCACTTGTGATGGAGGAAAATGCTGTTCACGGAAACATCCAAGTATTCAGAGCAAAAGAGCTTGTTTCGATCAGAATCAAATCAGGGATTCAATCGCCCACAACAGCCGTTTCGTACTCACGTCAAACACGATTCACGATTCGTCCATGTCCTTCGCCCGCTGACCAATCAGAAGCAGCTCCGGAGTCACCCAATCAGATATCTTCTTGCTGCGTCGATGACGACCTGCCGAAATCTGAAATGAAAGCAAAGGAAGATCGAAATCACAAATCGTTGAGCAACATCAGCGTCAGAAACGAGCGAAAGAGGCTGAATCTGGTTTCACACCGGATGCCTCACGCGTTGCGTGAAACAAAAGATTTGAACACACTGCCACAGACCATGATCAGGGGTGACCACTTCTCGAGAAATTCTTGGTGGTGAGCAACCCCCCCCCCTTCACCTTCCTTGTGATCGAAGTGAGTGATCGTTACTGCCCCACCTTTTGCCAGTGCACAACACAGGCTCGCTCCGTGGGACGCACCTATGTAAAAATCCTGACTCCAGAGGAAAAATCCCGAATCCGCCTCCAGAGCAAAACACGTTTTCACACACCACGCCCCCATTATAGAAGAATTCAAACAGACCTTCATCATCAATATCGTCGTACTCACCCCAAATACTCAGCATACTCACAGCGTACTGACGCTCACCGGGTTCGCTCAGGAGTGATCACAGACAACTCAGCGCTGCTCAGATACCCAACAAACCCAAGGCTTCTTTCACACTGGAGGTTGAACGTGTCTTTGTGTCACGCCTGTGTGTGAGTGTGTGTCCGTGTGTGTATGTGTGTGCGTGCGTGTTGTACGTGTGTGTTGCGTTCGTGTCATCCGGTCGATGCAGCGATGCAATGGGTACAGACTCTTATGATGACGTAAATTGTAACGCGTCCAATGTGACACAGGCCCCATGACGACACGTACGCAAACGATGACGCCTCCAGTGTGAACCTCGCTAACTCGCACGGTAATTGTTTTCTGCATTGTACACAAACGAGGCGCCCAGAACACACGTTCTCCCGCGAAACACGAGAAGCAGAGATGCGCACGGGGAGCTGATCTTCCACTGAGAGCGATGTTGGGGAAGAGTACACCTGTTTCAACCTGAGGCGAAAACCAGCCCAACTCGACATCACTTCGAACCAAAATCAGACCAAATTGTTCCACGTTGACTGTGATGGAAATGGCTAATTCAACCATTCGTGGCCTGTGTCTGTATCCCAGTCAGCTGAGGCCTCGCAGAACCAAAACGAAGACGCCGGGCCTACCAGAGCCCCCCCCCCGCCCCCACACACACCGAGGGGCCAACCAGATGTGGCTCAAGACCCTTGAGTTTTCTGACAGCTCCACCAGCAGTTCTCACAGGCCCCTCACGTGTCCGGGTTCTGCTGCCTGTAAGAACCGTGACACCAGTTCCGATCCGAGTAACCTCATCCTGAGTGGCGATCTCAACTGTGGTCAGCAGTGAGGGAGGGCTGAAGCTTTTCGCTCCGGGAAATTGAGTTGCTCAGGGGCAAGAGAGCGGACACGGACCATATGGAACCGCTGGAAAACATCCTGTCTGACAAGTGTGTGCGTCACGCACTGTGAACTTGTACAGAACTTGTACAGCATGAGGCAAAACGACCCATCCGGCGTGAAACAGGCCTGCCTTGCTCTGGACGCACGTTAACCTGTCTCAACGCACGGTACATCCAGTCTTAATCTGCCCAACAGAGTGAACTTGATCACACTTGTTCGGCGACGCAATGCGTGACCCGTTCAGTGTGAAGCAAATTGACATGCCGGAAGGGTACCAGTGGGCCCCTGGCCCAATGCAAAACGTGTCTGGTGTGCCCCCCCCCCCCCGCCACCCGCCAACGGGATGCAGAGAAACCTCACCCGGCCGTCGTCTGCACTTGGCGGCGGCTGCACTGAGAAAGCGCTTGACATTTCGCCTTGGCGCACGGCTCAAGATCTCAAACACATCCACCGAGCTTTCTTCTATCTTCCGGCAACATCAGGGAGGTTTAATACTGCAAGCCGTGGCCCGTGGCTGTCTCCAACACAGTGGCGAGTTTCACCACGCCAACGTCAAAATCCCGTTCCTAACACAACGTCAGAACATGGCGGGGCGTTTTGGAACCTCGGCTGGGACGTCGCACCTACTGTTCCTGTGATCCCTGCTTTTCTTACTGTTCTTCCACCTGAATCTAGGACGCGGAACACATGATGATAATACGGCGTTACACAACGGATCCTCCTCCTGTTCTTCTCCCTCAGCTGATGCACAGAACAGCTGAGAGCCGAGCTGCCTCAATGTCAAACGGTCAGAAACGAACCTGCCGCGGATCCAGAGCCTGCAGACCGAATGAATTCTGTTTACCTTTCAACTTCACACAAGAACTTCACTGACGCCAAATAAATTTTTCTCGCTCCCCTTAGACTTGGCTTCTGAAGGTCGAACGGTGGCCTCACGTACGGTCCTGGATCCAGTGGGGTTGGAACAATGGCGTTCAGCGGGAGGTGAGCTTTCTCCTTTATCAATCACTGCTGCCCACATCTCACTGCCTCTCTCGGCCACGGAATCCAGCCTCCAGCGATCCACGTCACTGCAGATCTGTCGATGCGAAACTGTCCGCAAGGCCGCAGCACACGGCACTAACGGTGTCGGGAGCAGTACTCCAGCGAAACGTCAAATTTTTACATTCTTCTTTTGATGGGCTTTAGGTCTGAGCAGGGCTTCTTGTTCTCTCAATTTGTTTGCCGTGTTGATTTTGGTGTGTTGCCTCTCTTGCACTTGAGGACGACATTGTGGCGTGGTGGCTTCCACGTGCTACGTCCACGTTTGACGTGGTGTAAACCAAATGCGGAAACACCAATTGCAGTCGCCTTCACAACACGTAAACAGTTGAAAGGCCAAGTTGGCGCAAAGTGTTCGTTTGTCAGCAGTTCATCAAAAAGGAACACAATTGTAATTGAAGCAGTCATTTCGCAAGCAGACCCAGGGGGGGACGGGCCAATTTTCGCGTTGTTTTATTTGCCGGTATATTAATGGCACTGGCCATACCAACCACGAACCAAGAACGCACACGCTTCTTTCGGAATCCCCCAACTGATCGTGAATCTGAATCCACTGTGGCCCCACGTTCCCCTCGCATCCCGTCGCCTCCAGCGGTTCCCACGAGTCTGACGACTGCAGCCCGACCCCCCACAGCTGGAGCAGCTACAAGAGCACCGGAGAAACAACGCAAAGGCCACTGCACTGAGTGCCCGATTTCGTGTGAACAGTTACATTCTCCACTTCGCAAAGTTCACTCCCACAGTTCACCACACCAGCTTCACGAAATAAGAAAGCGGCAGGCAACAGCAAAACTGTAATTCAGGCGCTGTCGTGCACTTTGTATTCCACCCAGGAATGTTCTCTGCACAAGGGAACTTGCGGCAAGTTTCGTTCGCTCCGTGGGACCTGCGCGTGAGGGCTTGACTGCGCACACACTGCCAAGAAAAGTGAATACACCTCAACGCCTGACAAAAACGGGATCTGAAGGAGTTTGAATGACCGTGTGGTGGACCGCACCGGATCCAATTTACCCCGACATCCCCAGAGTGGACCCGCCAGAGCAGGATCCAGCCCCCCCCCCCCACTCTAGATTCTGGACCCGCTGGACCAGGCCATGTCCTCACTCTCATCATGGACCCATCAGAGGAGACTCCAAGTCACAGACCTCATCCGATCCTGGGTCCGTCAGAGCCGGACCAAAGTCACGCCCTCACTCTGATCCTAGATCCACTGGGATTGCCGGTACGGACGTTTCTCCAGCCGATGCGCCTGTGATGATCAGTTTCGCAGCTGATCGCTCTCTCGCTGTAAACACAGTGTTCTCCTGTCTACAGACTCAACAGCTCCCGCGGGGGGGGGGGGGAGGGTGGCTTCTCAACTCTCCGACTCGGCCTGGGAACGTCGGGGTGACTACGAATGCTTCGCTTTTCCCAACGCACAATTGTTTCGCCTCTTTTGCTGCACTGGATGCATCGTGCGTTGCGTATTTTTCTGGACCAACGCACAGGCCATTGCCTTTGCTTGCACCGATGCCATTGACTTGAACAGAAACGTAATGCACAACGCACCTGCAGCGAGACAAACCTTGTGCCCAGGTCGTACTGCAGAACAATCATCGGTTGCGTCCTGGGTCAGCCCTTCGTCGCCAAGAGTGAGGTAACACAGCTGACCTGTGCAAGGAGGGGTTGGGGGGGTTACAACGCAAGACGTATCCAATCAAAGCATCCCTATCCCTCACGGGTTGCTGAAACCTTTTGTCTTCCACTTGAGGATCGTTTCCTTTGAACCTGTTTCGCACATAATTCCACGCATCTGTTGTCATGTCAACACCATATCCACACAGAGTACGAGTTCCAGTCCCTCTGCCCCTGTGTTCTTTATCCTCTCATCATCACTTCATCTGCGAGGCTCTTGAGATCAAGTGCCTTCGAGTGGCTCCAGCCGCAGACCATCTGGCACATCTGCACTCAAAGCAACAACCTCCATCTGCGCATCTGGTACCAGTGCACGCAGAAGCATCTGGCTCGTGTCTGGAGAATCTGTTCTGATGTCACAGATTTTCGGGCAATTGAAGCGTTGCTGGTTGACACGATGCAAATGGACCAGATGCAATCACCCAAACGCTTTGCAACCACTGGGCCTGCACTTGTAATCTCCTCAACACCAGCTCCCTCCCCAATTTTCTTTATCCAGCTCCTTCGTTTTGCGCGAGGTAGTTTTCTTTCGCAATTGGGAACGGGTTCATCAATTGGGGTGTGTTTGGCCCCCCTGAACCATATCCGCGATCCAGTCTCTAAATTCGTCGCCAATCCAGGGTTCCCACTGTGGCTGACCAACAAAATTCCATGATTTTTCCAGGTTTTCAAAGTATTTTCCAGGTATTTTTTGTCTTTTTTGTTGGCTTTATATACCCTTTTTCCAAAACAAATAAAGTAAAATGAAGCAATTTTTTGCCAAAAAAAACAAACAAATGCAACAAGAATGCTATGTATGAAAAGCATGTGGTCCATACAAACATTCGCAGTTCCTAAACACCTTCAAGTTCACCATCACCAATGGAAAATCACTGATCATTTTGAACCCTTTTTTGAAAAATGCTCCAAACCCCGGGGGGGGGGCTTTTTTCCAAAAAATGGTTCCAACCCCAGGGGGGGGGGAGGTTGGGAACATTTATTCCAAAAAATGGTCAGGGATCATCACTGATCATTTTTGAACCCATTTTTGAAAAATGCTGCCCACCCCCCCCCCCGGGGTGGTGGGCGGTGCACCCCCCCCCCCCGTCGGGTGGGGGTTGGACGCACTGTGTGGTGGGTTCCCGGTGGGGGCCGGTGCGTTAAAAG
>JAAUXT010014396.1_pt1 | contig 16791 bp, 17 predicted proteins | sample 7278171 | NCBI WGS metagenome assembly JAAUXT01 (sample SAMN14350112, study PRJNA611818) | marine sediment metagenome | isolation source: surface marine sediment (1.8m) | place: French Polynesia: Moorea | collected 2018-08 | reverse complement strand
CCTGCCAGACCCCCCCTACAGACAGCATGACTGGTGGAAGACAAGGAGGACAAGGAAGAATTGACAACATTACCGACGCTGCAAGGGACTTCGCACTGCAGTTGCCTTGAGCACTGCTTCTTGTTGGACACTGGGGCTCGGTTCACACTGGTCGCATCACGCGTTACGTCCCTGCAATGCAGCGAGGGCTCTTTCAAAGGCGATTTCAGGCCTGCTTCACACCAGGCGCTGCGCCTCTGTCGTCATGACGACCACGCAGCCACCACGGGTTGACTTGCCCAGGGACGCAACGACGCGTCCAGTGTGACACAGGCCTTTTGAATCCATCAAGCGTGCACGTGCACGCGCACAGCGCATCCAGGGGATCTAAAAACTAATGGAACCGGGGGCGAGGGCCAAGACCCGAAAATCCCAATTTCATTGTGTCGCGAAATGAGATGCATTTATAACAAATCAATTCGGGGCGAAACTGAAATTATGAAATCAAAAATTTATTGGGGTCACGTGATGATGAGGCCGTTCGTCTCGCGAACAGCGTCGGTTGGTGTCGGGTCGCACGCGGAACATGATGACTGACCCTGTGGTGAGTGATGCGTGGTAAATTTGGAGCATTTTGATGCAAAAATTAGCTTTGTTTTGGAAAAAAAGGCGCATTTGAGGAAAACACCGCTGAAGTGTGCACTCACTACTTTGAAGGTGGAATTTGACGAAAATTTTCGAACAAAAAAACAGAAAGAAAGTACTGCGCTTGCAAAGAGAAAATGCAAAGAACGAAGAATGTGTCACGGCAAAAATTGGAAACACGCGTGGCTAGTCACCGTGTCACGTCCATGATACGACGGACTTGCACACACAGAATTGGGGTTTTCATATTTCACAGATAATGCGGCGTCAAAAATTTGACGCGAGGCCACGAACAGACGAGACTATTTTTTAATGCTCTCCATTGAACATCATGTCGAATTTGACACCTGCGCATCAAAATTTTGATGCACGCGTCAAAAATTCTGACGCCGCCCTGCCTGTGCGAAAACCCTCAATGGATCCGCCCCTGCAGTGGAAACAGCAGCGGCGGCGGCTGCCGCTAATGTCGCATTGTTCTTGCTATTTCCCCAATATCTTATTCATGAAGACGGAATGACAACAACTTTATGCAAATCGCGTCACTTTAATTAATCACGACTGGTTCCCGCCGACCCTCCCTCCCGCCACGCGAAAATACGGATCTGGAGAAATACGGATTTTTGACGTCAATTTTACCCTTTCCCCCTCAAAGTGGCATGAAAATGGACTTGATGCTGTCTGCTGAAGGGACTGGTGCGTGTGTCAATTAAACCGGACAAAACACGACAGACACGAGTTTCAGACGCATCTTGTGGGGATGAAAGTGACCAGAAATGCAGACGAGGATGTCCGCGCAAATTGGATGCGCCCGAGAGTTGCCATGAGCGGTGGAGCGTGTGAATCGGTTCGACACCGTGGGTGTGAGTGTGTCTTGCAAAACTGCAATGAGGTGTGTGTGTGTGTGTGTGTGTGTGTGTGTGTGTGTGTGTGGCTGCGTGCGTGTTTGTGTTGTGTGTGCGTTCATGCATGTTGCCCATGCCTCTGTGTCTCCATGTGTGTGCGTTCGTGCGTGTTTGCGTGTGCGTTCATGTTTGTTGTTTGCAAAAGTACACCTTTGTGTGTGTGTGTGTGTGTGTGTGTGTGTGTGTGTGGAAAGGCACGCATCTGCACACCACCCGAATCCATCAGTGTTGCCATGGAAACGTGTATGCGCAGAGACAATGCAATGCCATTTGCGTCCCATAATTAGCCATACTGAGGCACTCTCCTCGCACACGTAATTGACACACGGATGCGCGTTCCCTCACAACGGGAAATTGTGTAATGCATATACAGCACGCGTGTGACAGTGTTTCCTGACAAGGATGGATCTGCAGTTCAACCGTGTCTGTCACTGCATGTCGTGTGCATCCACATCAGGATGGGTTCACGCAAGGCTGGGACGTCGGGCAAACGTGACGTCAGTTGCGGCAAGCGATGTGGCTTCTGCACATGGGTTCAGGTGTGACTTAGTGTGGTGGGAGATCTGCAGTATGACGCCCGCAGCTGAAGAGCTGCTCCCAGGTCTCAGATGTCGTGCAGATGATGGCAATTTCCCCCAGTGGCAGCGAAGCCAGACAAGAGAGGCTGGGTTCACGCAACATACGCAATGCATTGCGCCTTTTGTTCATCTTTCGTGGGCACTTTGTCCCCTGTGCAAGTCAACGAGCACTGAGGTGCTTACACAAGACAATTGGTGCTATTTCTCCTGCACGTGTCAAAGAACACTGCATCCCTGCAAATGTCGATGGACTCTTCATCGCCGCAAAAGTCAACGGGTCCTGTGTCCTTGCACAATTCTTCAATCCCAACAGGCCACATTGGTTCGTCCAGGGACTCAACGCACGTTTCCGGTGTGAACCTCTCCTGTGCGACACCCGTTTGAAGTTGCTCGGCTTCTGATCTCAGCTGCTGCATCTTTATTGCATCTGAGGATCATGCACTCTGCGACACACAGGGAAATGCAACACTCACAGCCCCAGTGATGCGTCCCAAGGAACAACTCGAGGTAACGCTGCCAAATTTCTGTGCAGCTGATAAGGAGGGGGTGTCCACTCACCTCCAAAAATTGCTTTGCTGGAACGCCAACTTTGGGCCCAAAAAGGTAACCCCCAAGAATTTTTTGCACCGCATCTGAGGGTCGAACTCTGGCACAGACCAAGACCACTCCCCCATGCCCCAGATCTTGGACGCCCTGGAACATTGATACACACGTGCCTTCGACAGCAAAAGATCCTCAAGTCTCAATTTCTACGCAAATTTTCGAGGCAACAATAGAAACGCATCAAGAACTCACCAAAACAAAAGCACAGACAATAGCCAATAAAACCGTGAACAAACTGGGCCTGGAGTCCAGAAGACCCTTTCAGCAGCTTTGTGTGCAAAATGGTGTTAATGCGGGTGAGTGTGAGTGTTAATCAAACAGATTAAACAGCGCGTTCTGTCACTCCACGTGGATCTGTTGTCAAACAACAATGCGGGCCCCAGTCACAATACAAATCTCATGTCCTTTGATTTGTAGGCAATTAACGCAGCATTGAAAAACATCAAAACTGCCACGCTCGCTCGGGGATGTGTTTTTTGTGTGTTGTTCCTCAACAAAAGACAGTATTTTTTGTTTGTTAGTCTGTGGTGGATCCAGTGGGGTCAAGGCTTCCAGATCTGTTGCTGTGTCCTCACCACCACTGACTTGAGTGGAACCAGTGGGTCCACGGCTTTCCCTGATCCCTTCCACCAAGTGTCGATCTGTCGAAGACTCTGATTTCTGCTGGTCTGATGGAGTGAACTGAGAACCGGACCTAAACACACAGACACACATACACGCGCGCGCGCGCGCGCAACCCCAGTCGTGTGACATTTTCTTCAGCAAGTAAACATCAAAACTCAAAAGGTTCAAGGGTATTTTTAGGGAGGGGAAGGCTGGGGCCCCCGACCCCCACAACACTCCAATTTTGGATCGCAGGACCACGTGTTGAAAATCTCAACGTTGGAGTTTTGACCCTCTCAAGGACTACCCCCCTCCCACCGACTCAATCCTGGATCCGCTGACATTATGTACAAAAACAATGGGTGTGGTGGTAGAGTTCTGGGGAATCCGAGTTTCGCTCCAGGATCAGAGTGGCATCAAAGTCCGCGTCGGCTGGGAGCCTGACCTGGAGGGAGATTCCGACAACAGTATCGCTCCCAGTTCAAAGGACAGTGCGGCTGTAAAATTACTCCGACTACCATCAAATGGCTGTGTTTTGGTTGTGTTTGGCTGTGGTTCTGAAAGCCCAATTTCTCTGCGAGCAATTTTTCAATGAAAGAGCAGAGAGAATAGAAGATGGGAAAAAACGGCAGAAATGGAGGCTAGAATTTTTCTTCTTTTCACGTTTGTTCTGCTGTTTTGTATTTCTTCTAATGAAAGACTTTTTCTGTGTCTCAGATTTATTTTTAATTGCAAATCCGGTGGAATCAGCTGCAGAAATGATCGTTTGCAAACACCCGTTGCAATTAACCTCGTGATACGAAAAGCGCATTTGAATCAATTCCTACATTGTATAGGATCTTCACGGAAAGTGGAAAATTTAAATTGCTTGGAAAACAACAATGGAGGAGACGCAGGTAATGTTATGTGTAGAGCATGCGGATGCATAAAATTTTCTCTCAATAAAAACTGGCATCTCAACCATTTCCACGCGAAGGTCACATTATGCAGAAATTTCAATTTGAGAAGCCATCCATTTTCCAAGTGGGGAACTGTGAAAACTTGACTGCACTGGGTGCTACCATTTTGACGTTAAATTGAGGACTCCGCAAGAGGCAGAACTGGCTGTATTGATGGCAGTGTGAGAGAAGATGAGTTTTGCATTGCGTGAATTCTTTGCTTTGCTTTCTGGGAGGAATGACTCAAAAGCAATTACAGCCACATTTGCATCAGTCAGAGGTGGAGGCCATGGTGAGGTGGGCGGGACGAGGACGCACCGCGCGCGCACAGTCATGTGCAACTGCGTCTGCAGATCTGTTGTGATATGCGTCTACGTCGTTCTGGCCTGAGATATTCCTCATGCATCCAGTGCAAACCTGGCCTTTCAGGCACAGAACATATAACTCCTTCTCTTGGGATTTCGGTGCTCAGAACAACACGGGGCATCGTTCCAAAGAGTTGTGTTAAAAGTGGAAAACTGCAGTCAGGCCACCCAACGGACAGCACAGACAAGCAGACAGGCAGACACAGCTCGTACAGCGAGACAGAGAGGTGGAGAAACACACACACACACACACACACAGACCGAGAGACAGACAGAAAGACCGAGACATAGACAGACAGACACACACACGCACACACACACACACACTCAAACACACACAGACCGAGAGACAGACAGACAGACACACACACACACAGACACACACACGCATACACACACCTCCCGCTCAGTGACGGGCACGCATTAATGAGAGGCCTTGTCACTCAGCCCGGAGAACACAAAGCCCGCGCCCTTCACGCTTCTGCTCTTCCCACTTTTTCTGCGCCGCCCGGCCCGTGCCACGCGCTGTGGGGCCGCAGTCAACCTCAGGCCTGTTTCACGCAGGACCCGTCATGCTTTGCGTTCCTCTATTGGGGGACCAAGATGTCCAATGTAGGGCCACACCCTTTCCTCCACCCCTATTTCATATTGGGTGTGCCAGCACCTTGCGTTGGGGTTGAGATCTATTGGTGCAGTATGTGCCCCAGCACATGAGATCCGTGGGCAGTTTTCAGATTGGGTGACGTGGGATCATTTTCTTGACGTCGGCGTCAAAATTTAACATTCCATCCAATGATGTAATTTTTGACGTCAGCGCCAACAGCGACCGCGCATCTCCCAATGTGAAAAACCACCATTGTGACGCACTTTAACTTTGGTGTGCGAGTGCGCTGGCGTTTGTGAACGCGGGACAGTCAGTTTGGATGTCCACGCACGTGGACGTCACATGACGTTGTTTTGGGCGTCCGTCCACTTCCCACACACATATCCCCACTGTGGAAACAGGCTTCAGTCAAAGGACGACAAGTTGCTACTCCCATTGACTTTTGGCATGTGGTGTGCCCCTCGTCCTTGGACTGACACACACACACACACACACACACACACACACACACATACACACACACATCATCATCAGCAGCAGTGAGTGCGTGTGCGGAGGAGGCGGGGAGATCAATCTTTGTTTCCCTTTTATTAAAATTTCATCATCTCCCAAACACTCCGCAGTCGGATAGGAAAACACAAATCGTCGCCTCATGCATTTCCCATTTGTTTGCCTTCAAGAGCTGTGGATTGAGGTGCTTGAAATGCCCCTGTCAAACTCAGAAGCGGCTCGCGCTAGGAATTTGATGGGTTGTCGGGTGGAGCTTTTTTGCGATGCTGGATCTGAATGTGAATCAGGTTTCCTGTCATTGTAAAATGGCAATTGAATTGCATGAGCGCAAGGAGGAAGTGTGTGTGTGTGTGTGTGTGTGTGTGTGTGTGTGTGTGTCAGTGCGTGTGCGTCAGTGTGTGTGCGTGCACCCTTCCAGGCTCCTCCGCCACAGCCTCTGTGTGTGTGTGTGCGTGTGTGTGCGTCAGTATGTGCGTCAGTGTGTGTGTACCCTTCCTGGCTCCACACTGGCCTCTGTGTGTGTGTGTGTGTGTGTGTGTGTGTGTCAGTTTGTGTGTACCCTTCCTGGCTCCATCCTGGCCTCTGTGCGTGTGTGTGTCAGTGTGTGTGTGTGTGCGCGTGTGTGTGTGTACACCTGCCACCTGTTCCATCATTCATCGCTTGGAACGAGCCAGAAGCAGTGTTTTTGTTCATCACTTTTTTCAACAAAGACGACTCCACCCCCCCCCCACGGACACACTGCTCACTTTCTTCCACATCGGCACGCTCGGAACAGATTCCCCACCCGAGGCAGTTTCCGATACCGTGCGCACGTGTTGAGTAGCGTCCGCACTGATACAATAATCAATAATTACAAGTACTCTTCATTGGAACTCTGACATTGAGAATAATCAATGAGAGAACGAGTGGGCGGGGGCGGCGCCGGGGAGAAAGACGGACTGAGGTATTGTGGGGCGGATTCAGGGAAATATCGTGGGGTGGATTCAGGGATTCCCCCTGGGGCTCGACCCCCTTGACGCTCAGGACGCAGGTACAACGTATTTTCCAGGTCACATTTCCTCTGTAGGAAAAAGGGAGACCAATTGAGGGGGGGGGTGAGAAAACCGCAATTGACCCAATCCTGTATCTGCCGTCAGCTCTGTGCCTGCAGTCTGTTTGCCACAGTTTGGACATCGTGCGTTTCCTTCCCTACTTGTGAGCTTACGCTGCCTGTGTGTTCTTCTTCATTTGGCTCCCAAAGCAAGATTTATCTGCGCAAGATGTGGAAGAAGATGGCTGGTGATGCTACGATCGCTCTGGTTGCGTCACGATGTGCGAACCTGAAGTCCACGCACTGCTTATACACACGAACACAACTCAATGACACGCGCACTGTGGACCAGGCGGGAGACCATGGGCTGTGAGATATGCAAGACTCCCATTGGTCCAACTCTTCGTCTGCAGTGGATCTGAGTGACTGACGCAGCGTCAACTCCATATAAACACTCCGTGGCAACCGAGCCTGGAGTCAACGTTCTGCCTGCTATGCTGCATGGAGACCCGCCTATATATATCGTGCTGGTCTGTTGGGGTGCGGACACACTGAAGCGTTGTGTCACGCTGTTGTATCGTGCTGTTGCGTTTCCCTATTGGGTCAGCATTGGGCTGCTTTTGCGTCACCCCAACTGCTCCTGGAGCGGTTGGGGCAATGCAACAGCAGCCTCCATAAAAACTTAATGGGGTGACGTAACAGCATGACGGGGCAGCATGACGCTGGTTGCTGCGTCGCTGGGAGTGTGTTCCCAGCATCAGTGTGTCGTGTGTGTGGTGTGAGGCTCCCAGATGGTGCGGCTCTCAGCTCCTGTCCTCGGCTCCCTCCGCTGTAGAGATGGATGAGAGAGGAACTGCAGGGCTGATCCCGCAGTGTGTGCACAGGGAGGGAATCCATTAAGGGGTGGGACAGGGACGGAGCGTATTGACACACACACGCACACACACGCACACACGCACACACACTCGCACACACAACACGCACACGCACAAATTGACAGAGAGAGAGAGAGAGAGAGAGAGAGAGAGGGGGAAGACAGAGAAAGACAAATACAGAGAGAGTGAGTGGTGTGTGTGTGTGTGTGGTGCGCGTGCACACATGTGTATGCACGTGTGTGAGAGAGAGACAGAGAGAGAGAGAGAGAGAGAGAGGAAGACAGAGAAAGACAAATACAGAGAGAGCGAGTGGTGTGTGTGTGTGGTGCATGTGCGCACATGTGTATGCATGTGTGTGTGTGTGAGAGAGAGACAGAGACAGAGACAGAGACAGAGAGAGAGGGAGAGATAGACAGAGAGAGAGAGAGAGAGAGAGAGAGAGAGAGAGAGCACAATTCGAACCTGCAGCTCCTTGGGGAGACGGGGAGACAGAGAATGGCGCACGCATCATGACGTTGCCATGCTCGTGGTTCCACCAACAGCTCTTCAGGATCCTGAGATGTTTGCAGTCAACAAACAGTTCCGGGGGTGGGGTGGGGGTGGTGGGGGAACAGCCCTGGGGGTGGGTGGGGGAGAGCAGTGCATTTACTCCCGCATGGAAGTCCCATTGATTGCGCCTTCACTGTTGACAGACTTTTAGCAGTCGGGATCCAATTAATTTCCCATTTACTCCTCTCCGCGCTGCAAAACTGTCGAGTCTGGGTGCCACTTGAGACAGTTGTGATATACGCGCTGAAAAATGCCGTATTCACCCGTGTGTTACCGGATTCACCCAGGTATCAGACCTGCAAAAATTCACGCTCAAGCAGAGAACACACTCCAACGTTTGCATCCAAATGAAGGCGCAAAAGTCACATGAAAGGAAAGGTCAGTTCATGCCCAAGACTCAAACTTTCTTTTGATGCTAAAAATAAAGCAAAGAGGAGCGTCTCGTCTCACACAAGAGTGAATACGGTGGTGTCACAGGTACGTTGTTTTTCAACAAGCGTCAAAAGAAGTGGCGAGCAGAAAATAACGTGGGTACGAGTTTCCCATTGTCTCACTGGGACCATGACACCCAAAAACAGCAGCACCTTTTGTGTGTACATTGAACATTGAGAGAGCACGGTTGATTACGGTACGTCTATGCGAGCGAGGTTCCACACGTACGCCTATCTGAACGCTATTAATGTGAGGACAAGACAACGCCTTTGTACGGGTTGAGGGAGTCTGCTTTACACTCAACTTCTACCACAGCAGAGCACGAAAGTTTTGACTTTGTGCGCAGAGCGCGCAAAAACACCACAGTTGGAGCATCCATAAGAGGATCCGAGTGTGAATGTGAAATACCTTCGCGACAACTTCAAAAGGACTTGATTTCAATGGCCTATTCTTGTTTTTCCTCCCAGACTTGACAGCGCCTCGCTTGTTGTCTGCACACACCTGCCATTGAGGGTCTCTTGACAGAGATTTATTAGATTGAGGTAACTGTAATTTAAACCGCGGGAACCCATACCGCACGCGCAGGGCACTTTGAACGGGAAAAATTGTACAAATTGCTCATAACAGTGGGAAGTGTTCACACACAGGTGGGATTTGGAGAACAGGGGACGAGAATAGGGTTTTTCACATTGTAAATTTTACAAATTGCCTGTAAGTGGGGTTTGGGCTGAGAGGGAAATGCTTTGATGTGTGCAATGTGAGATGAGATCTGAGGTTTGAAGATCCTGCGCAAAATGCCTCCAGCGGATCCAGGGTCGAGATCCAGGGGGTTCAAACATTTTTCTTGGGGGGGGGGGCAAATTCCAACCTTGAAAAAAAAACCCACAGAAAAGTGAGGGTTTTGTGAAACAGGCGCAAAGACAGGGGGTTGGTGACTTTTCTGAGGTCAGGGTAGCCCTAGGCCCCGTGGATCCACCAAGGCAATGACTGAGAATTGTGTCAATGCAGTCAGCATCCATCTCAGGCTGGTGGCAGACTGGAAGCGTCACGCGTTGCGTCCCTGGGGTAGTCAGCGCGGGCGGTGCCTGGACTGAACAAGAAGCAGTGCTCAAGGCAACTGCAGTGAGAAGTCCCTTGCCGGTAATATCGTCGATTCGTTCTTGTCCTCCTTGTCTTCCACAAGTCATGCAGGCCTGGGGGGGGTCCAGGCAGGGGGGTCCAGGCCAGGGGGAGGGGGAGGGGGTCCAGGCTGGGGGGTCCAGGCAGGGGGGCAGGGGACATTTCATCCACCTTGCCATTTGCTGCACTTGCACATGGTGCTTGCCCTAAAGGGACTTCGCACAACAACGCGCCCAAGGCCCTGCACGTAGGACGCAGCTCTCGGCTCCTCCTGTGTGAAACAGCTCCCGTCCCTGGGTTCCGGTGCCGTGAGGCTGAGGCTGCGTCGCAGGCTACGGAGCAGCCACCGTTCACAGGAACGCATGACGCACGCAGTGTGAAACAGGCAGCAAATCAAGTTTTGACTGCAGAAATTTGAGTCCGATGTTGGTTCCCACGAGTGCGCGTTTATTCTGTATTCATACAGAATGCAGATCCCACTGAGAAAATTGCGCACTCAAAGTTATGAATCACGAATTTTAGATTGTACATGCACGCGTCTTTGTGACTTTGGAACAACAAAAGAATTTGAAATTCCAAGGGGAAAATTTTCCGTTTTCGTGTGTCGCGCGTAGAGTTTTATTGCGTTGCAATTGACAAAATTTTCGCGGGGTTTGTGTGTGTGTGTGTGTGTGTGTGTGTGTGTGTGTGTTGCCTTGCAGTATCAACTCGCCTGGCTGTGTCTGAAATGAACAGTGTGTGCGTGTGTGTGCGTGTGTGTGTTTCCTTTAAAGAGAAATTGAGGACCAAGAATGCAAATGTGATTGAAAATGTGCCCCCTCTCTCTACACACCACACAACACACGTACACACATGTACACAAACAAACACCACAAACACACACACACACACACACACACACACCTCATGGCACAGCGCAATCCCACCACCTTTGAGCGACACATCCAGGGTCAGAGAGTCAGGTGAATTTCCTGTGCGAAGAAACACTGTCGTCTCTGTTCATCTCCTCGTATGGGCGGAACAGTGCCATTACCCGACTGTAAAAGTGCACAGTAAAGCACGGAGTGAGTGTCGCTCCCCCCTCCGGGGACCATAAAGTTCCACATCACACGCAAATTCACGTCTGAAGTCTGTGTAATTGTGACTCAAATTTGTTTTGCTGGATTCCAATCATACTGCGCAGTTGAATACAAAAATTGTAGAAAAGACTGTTGTGAATTTTGCCTGGCGTATTTGAATGTGCATACAAGGCAAGAAGTTGTCAGGTGACTTCGTCTTTTTTTGTCAGTGAGTCTCTGGTTTGAGGTCAGTTGTGCTTGGGTTGACAATTTCAACGTCAATATATATTGTTGAAACGCACAAACGCAAGCAATATGTTTGTGACAATACGACTTGCTGATGTTGCCAAATCGTTGCCTTGGTGACGTGGATGTTTGGGTTGTTCAGAAACGCAACACACATGACGCTTGCGGTATTTTCGTCCATACTCGTCCAGGGATTTCGTGCTCTGTATGTGTGTGTGTGTGTGTGTGTGTGTGTGCGTGTGATGTGGCTCTGCGTGCCTGAAATGCGATTGTATGTGTGTGTGCATGTGTGTGTGATGTAACTGTGCGTGCGCGTGCGTCAAACCGCCATCATTGATGTCTGCCCTCAACAGCTGAGCCGATCCGATTGATTGATGGATTCCTATCTGCCCGGTAAACGACGTGTGTTTGGGAGTGATGAGCTGCATTCAGATGCGGTATCATCGTTATCGACCCTCCAGGCCCCCGGGCGCCACAGCCGCTTTGATACAGAGGACAGTCAAACACACGAGTCAGAGTCGGGCTACACAGGCAGATGTGCTGATAGGCCCACACTTTCTTCGGGTCTCCTGTGCAGGCTTCTTGCCTTTTCAGCAGAAGTGTTCCTGTTAGAACGCAGTGGTTGTGATTTGTGAACCCACCTCTCCCTGTGCCTGTAAGATCTACCAAAGACGTCCTTTCTGGTCTCATGTCTCTGTTTGTCTGTCTGTCTGTGTGTCTGTGTGTCTCACTGTTCTTTATGTCTCTCTTTCCATCCCTCTGTCTCTCTTTTCGTTCCCCCTCCCTGGCTAACTCCCTGCCTCCCTCCCTGCCTCCCTCCCTGCCTCCCTCCCGGCCTCCCTCCCTGGCTCCCTGGCTCCCTGCCTGCCTGCCTGCCTGCCTGCCACCCTGCCTCCCTCGCTCCCTCCCTCCCTCCCTCCCTGAAGGTTTACCCCAGGCTCGGGATGAGAGGAAAGGGGACGATGTCCCCAGCCCCTCGGGATCCGCCCCACTCCACGTCCTGTGGAACCCGCCCTGTACTCACTCCCTCTCTGTCGAGATTGCTTCCTGCAGTGATGGGTATGAGTGCCTCTCAGTACACCGGAGTGACGGTCTGAGTGGCTCTGAGTACACCGGTAGTAAGATAAATGGAGATTCTCGTGTAGATCCTGAGAATAGGACCGACTCAGAAACACACAGAAGCCTTGTGACACACGAGGACATGTGTAGCGACGTTTCCTGCACTCACAAACACACAGAAGCCTTGTGACACACGAGGAGACGTGTAGCGAAGTTTCCTGCACTCGGTGTGATCAAGGTTGCGTCACTCCTGCGTGTCTGAGAGGAAAGTTACGAAAACGCAAAGTTTGAGCGTGGCCTTGGTTGTCCCTGGATGTCAGTGGTGGTCACTCACAGATGGAGGGTTGTCAACAGAAGTTTGTCTCGGTTGTCCCAGGATCAAGGCATTCTCTCTATTCTGTCTCTCTAAATCTGGAGCCTGTCTGTGTCTGTCTGTCTGTATGTCTGTCTGTCTGCTTTTCTTTCTCACTCTTCTCTTTCATACTCACTGACTCACTCTCTCTCTTGTGTCTCTGTCTCTCCCCCTCACATTCTCTCTTCACTCACTCAACCCTCTCCGCCTTCCTCTCTCCCTTCTGTCTCTCTCATCTCTCTTATGGTAGCGGTCTCACAGCAAGAAGAAGATCCACGACACCACTTGGATCCCTGAACCACACACTGACGTCAGTATCGCCTGCATCTGAACATCCCCATCACCCGTTGTTCTGAACGCCTATCTCATCTCATCTGAGCGATACTGGTGGAACACGTGTTGTGAGACGTACTCTGTGCACGTGGGATCAATGCCGGCTGCTCATTGGAGCAGAAGGGACGCTGCGAGCTGCGCGCGCACCTCACGCCCGATTAGCCGAGCCCACGTGATCAGCGTCGCAGATACGGCGTCCGCTGTCAATGCGCAGGCGCGGTGTGGGTCACAAGGTACAGGAAGGTCAATTTGGTGATGAACTTTTCTTGCAGCGGATCCAGGGTTGAGGTCACCAAGGTCACCAGACCTGTTCTCCAACCTTGAACAATCATACAACAACAATTCTCCTTTGTGTCTGCGTTGATTGGAGGGGCCAGGTCCCTGAGATCCCAGGTTGATCCAGAGTCGGGGGACATTGGGGCATCCGCTTCACTCGTGATTCTGCTGTGATGTGTTGCACGCGAACGAGCAGGAACCTGGGCTGGAACACTGACTGACCCTGGCTCTGACGCACACAATGATCAGGTGACAACCGACACTGAAGACGCCCAAAAACAAGGTTCTGCAAATGCACACGTTCCAAGCAGGATTCAATCTACAGCTTGTTGCCAACGAGTTGGTTCAGTTCAAAACCCCCCGTCTCTAGTTCAGCCAGAATGGCTGCATTTTTGCTGATTCGTCTCTGCCTCGCCCCATGATAAAGGAGATCCCCTGATCCCCTATGCTGACCACGTCCCACACAATCTGCTCCAGCCCCGGTTCGCTCCTTGAGGTCCCGGTCCACAGGTGCAAATCCACCATTCCAGATTCACAGCGCACAGAAACACGGGCAGAAATTGGGATCTGTGAGTGCAGGGCGATGAATCTCAATTCAGAGCCAGACATGGAAGGATATGAAATTCTCCAGGGGCTGTTTGGCGGATTCAGAAACGGGCGTTGAAATGTGGCCCTACAACTGAGAATGCTGGGTGAACGCGAGTCTGTGTCCCTGGGCTCTGGACCCATCAGAAGAGGCCCTTGGTCCCCGTTCCCACCGGAAGGGGCCTTGGAACCACCGCAAGGGGCTTGGGCCTTCATGAGGCTGAATGGCAGTGCCCTCTGTCCTACCTGCAAACTTTTTTGCGGTTTCCAAACACCCAAAGCTGTCGCCTCTTGAAGACATTGAGGACCCATCTCGTTGCAAGACAGTTAGGACTCAACCCAAGAACACTCTTATCTTTACGAACCCTGTGCAGCTCTTTGTCCAAGGGATGAACCCATCCAGGGGCAAAAGATTTTCCCTTTTCCAACTATTTGAGTTCGGGTCCTGCAGGGCACCGGTCTGCAGGACCGGACACTGGTTCTGCGTGGGGCCTGAGCAGATTCCTCACCAGGGAATAAATCAGTCCCACCGGGGGGCGCCCCGTCCCGCCCCTGGCTCCGCCCCTGATCGCTTGTCGCGTTCCCTGGAGCGTGTATCACGTGATGAAGGAGACTCGGATTCGCGCTGAAACCGGAGCGCTTCCTGCGCCGCGGTGTCGCCGGAAGTGAGAGTCGTGCGGAGTGGACGGCGCCGCGTGGGGCCGCGCGTGCGCGGTGGGTGCGTCACGCGCTGCGTCTCTGCTGCGTCACGCCGGCTGTACGGCGGGTGCGCTGCGTCCCAGCCACGTTAGGTCATGGCGCAGCGGCTGCGTCGGGCTTGGTCCGCCGACTGCTGCGTCAGGCCATTTTGCAATGGGTGCGTCACGCCTTTGGTCTCTGTTGCGTCAGGTTAGATTATGTGCTGCATCACACCGGAGTCGCTGCATTGTGACAGGCTGAGACGTGGCGCATCGTCCCCAGAACGTCAACACTTGTGAGGTTCAGCAGCAACACGTGCACACGTCACTGTTGACTTGTCACGAGTCACAGCTGTACCTCGCTACTGCGACGCAACTCTCGTCAACGTGTGCAAAGACGTCGCACACGTGACACCTGCAGTGCACATCTGCCTTCCAAGCAATGCAGTGCATTAAAAACGCCTGCTGCGTCACATTGCGGTGGACACAAACGCGTGACGCCTGCAGTGTGACCCCGCCCTTCGTGTGACCACGGAGCAAGAGCCATTGCGGCGTAACTGAATAATTGAAGCGGTTCTGCAAAAGGAGGATCGCTTTGTTCGGGGCAATAAACCACGTTTATTTGTCACAGTCTCCACGCAAAAAGCGTCTTGTGAGTACAACCCAATTGTGCATTGTTACAAGTCACTGTCCATTCACTGTAGCGTGCGGGACACAGGGGAAGAGCAACGCTTTGTTGCTGGCAGACCGAAACACAAGGAATTTTTGCTCACAAAGCAAGAATTCCTTTGCAAAGAATGGCACCAGTGGACCCAAGAAGGGGACGCGTGGGGGGGGGAACCTTGGTCCAAACCTGTACGACCACCAACCCTCATGTTGAGGCTCAAAACTTAGCAGCGGTGAAAAAATACATTGCAGTGTCAGGGGGCCTCGGGACCCCTGGATCCGCCAGAGGTTTTGATAGAGAAATTCTTGGATCCCTTTGATGTCAAATGGTAATCCTGACAGAAGACAAGAAACGCAACGCAAACATTGATGCTTTGTCGCATTGAGGCATTCTCCATATCACGCACAACATTTTCAATATATCCACCGAATCCGAGTGACTTGAGCAGCCAAGGCGCTCGCCTCTGTTTGCTTCTCCTTCAATTCGCTCATCTGCAGCAAAAAGGACGAAACATTTTAATCTCGCTTTGCTATTCGGAGGCACAGACAGTCAACACCGGGGGTACGAGTGCTTCTTGGAGTGTTTGTGTTGCCAGAGGCCCCGGTGTAACGGTGTGATGAAATGACGAGACACGGGGTTTTTCTCCAGGGTACCGGTGTCTGGCCACTTTGGGGCACCAGACACGTTTTCAGCCCCACTGACATAACCAGTACAGTCGTGTGTCTTGGTTTTAGATCTGACCTGAATTGGATACCGCCTGCATGAAAATGCCTCTCAGGGCCTTGTGGCATATTTCGCCATTTCGGATGGGACTTGAAATGGCCAGGCACCGGTGTGTTCTTGTTTCGGGGTCTGTCCATCTCATTGCACTGGAACCCTGAGCCCCACTCCGTCCTGGTTCTGTGAGAGAGACTCACAGGCTCAGATTCAATCCAAAATTGTCAGATACCCCTGAAAACACAGAGCTTTGTTGAATATTTGAGATGGCACCTGATGTAGCCAGACACCGGTGTTTTCTGGTTTCGGGGGTCTGTCCATCTCATTACACCGGTGTCTCCTGGTTTCAGGGGTCTGTCCATCTCATTACACCGGTGTCTCCTGGTTTCGGGGGTCTGTCCATCTCATTACACCGGAAGCCAAGGGCCAGAGGCACAAGAAGTGGAACAAAGGCCCCGCTGGGTGGGAAGAAGTGCACAGAATTGTTCAGGACTCAAGTGAGATCCTGAGAAGCAATTTCATGTCACACCGGCAGACAGGAGACCCTAAACTTTTATCAATTTAGACGGAAGTGGATCGATGAGGGTGCCAGTCGACCCACTTGCAAACAGACGTGCCATATTTGGAATCTTTACAGTAAAATGTCAGCTCTCAGTGGACCCAGGATTTGGCGTTTGACTCAAGGAAATTCCAACTCGTTCGGGGGGGGGGGCGTTATTTCTGGAGTTGTGGTCAGGGGTGGAGGGGGGGTCAAGGGGGTCACACAACTTTGATTTCGCGGGGATCACGTTGAAAGGGGAATGGCACAGTCTGACCCAAAAGTTGCTGGCAAACTGACAATAATCTTTTTGGTGTTCTCATGCAAGTGCCGTTTGGCTGTGACACATACGTGTTGAGGGGTTTTCACATTGGGTGATGCGCGGTCGTTTTTAGGTGATTTGAGGAGCTTGGTCCGATTTGTGAGCTTTAGGAAAAAGCGAGCGAAATTGGAGTGAGCGAAATCAAATCACCTATAGGCAGCCTCTTCCAAAAGTATGTCAGCAGCAGTTTCATGGTCAAGATGAGGATTGATTCAGGATCTTTTGGGCT
>JAAUXT010038154.1_pt1 | contig 16793 bp, 19 predicted proteins | sample 7278171 | NCBI WGS metagenome assembly JAAUXT01 (sample SAMN14350112, study PRJNA611818) | marine sediment metagenome | isolation source: surface marine sediment (1.8m) | place: French Polynesia: Moorea | collected 2018-08 | reverse complement strand
TTAAAAATTTTCGAAATGCAAAAAGTGCATTTTCAACTTTTTTGTTTCTCAACCGATTTCAACTTTGGTTCTATATTCTTGGAGAGTATCACTGGGGGAATCTTTTTGATATTTGTTGGATGCTAGCTGAGACAATTATATTCACGTTTTTCACCCTCGGCTCTATCGGCAAAGTAACTCTCTAAGAATGACGTCATCTGGGCGATAATTGGGTTCGAATCACCGCTAACTCCATGGAGTTATTTTTTATCATCACACACCTCTGTGGTGACACTCTTGGGCCAGCCCGTTCTGGGGTCCTCGACGCTCGTGCAGGGCTTGGCGACCTGGAATTTCACTCACAATCGCGGTGTGTCATGTTGTGACGCCGTGCATGCACGTTCAGGTTCTGGCGGCGCTGATCTACATCATAGACGTTACGGCGCTGATCGGCGCCTTCGCCGTCGTCAAGCTCAACAAGTGGCTCATCATGGCCTCCATCATCATCATCTTCCTCGGATTCGCCTTCTTCGGCTTACTCGCATACGTAGGTGAGTCGAGAAACCGACCAACGGTGTTCCTTGGTCTACCCGACACAAGCGTCCGTCTGTGACGTTTTGCCCTGGTGAGACAGGGCACGCTGGACATGGGAAAGCTCTTTTCCCAAATTGGGTATCAACAGACCAACAATTGAGTAGGAGTCAGCAAATTGTTATTTGCATTGATGAATCTCTGCTGGTTGAGCAAACCCCACGTCTTGACGCGAGGTCCTCTTCCTTTCAGGGAACAGAATTGCGACCCGGATCGTGGCGAGTGATGCTGAATTGCTTCGAACCATTTCCCCAGATTCCACTTCGGAAAAAATTGAGAATGGATTCATCAACAAGCCCCAAGTCCAAGCTGCAGACCTTGAGAAGGGTGGCCCACCCTCCTTCACTACCTCAACGTCTCCGTTGCCATCTGAGAGCAATTCAATCGTAATTTTAAACAACAACAACGTCAACAAATTCAACACCCGATTCTGACAATTGCTGCGCACGAGATTAAATGCGTGCGTGAATGCGTGTGTTTTTATCTGGCATTGACTTTTTTGGGGGTTGCAGTGATCAAAACATGGTTGTGGGATTCAGGTCCAATGATGTGTTGAGCCACGTGGGAGTTGTGGATCTGCGTGTTGTTCAGCAGACACAGTGGACGGGAGATGGATCGCGCGGTCACTGCGGACCACACTGCAGCACAGACTTGAAGGTGCATGTAAGAATTGAGCAGAACTTCGGTTGTTTGTGTCAAGTGAGGCACTGTGACCCCAACTTCCACTGTTTGAGGGTGCTTCGTTCTTGCTCTGAGCGAATTGACAAACACCATCCTGAAGGTTGTTGTCCTGTTTCCTTTGTAAACTTTGTTATATGTGTGTTTTTGACAGCAGAAAATTGTTTGAATAAGCATTTCACCCCGCTTCAATGACAATGCAGCCGAGTGCATGGATATACTTTGACATTTTATGACTGCTGAGCGTTTGGCACTTTATTTTATGCGCATCGTATTTCCTGAGTTTGAAAACAGTTTTGTGGTTTAGGGACACAAGAAAGGAAATCATAAATCCGATCTTTACGACATGTTTTCGAATCTTGAAAAAGGGATACATTCTCCACTTCTGCTGTTTTCGTGGACCTCGAATCACAGACACATCTGAGAAATCTGCTCTGGGTTTTGTATTTGTCTCTTTCAAGACGTTGCATCTGCGGACCAGCTACAAAACAGAATCACACACACACACACACACACACACACACACACACTCACGTGAACTCACTTTGGTGTGCGATCACTTCTCAGAAAAGTTCAGCAACCGTCAAATGTTCTTGCGCACAACGCAATCAAGTGACGTTTGTTTCGAGACAGAGAAAGGGCTCCTTCAAAACAAGTTCTCCACTTTGGTATTTTGTCCCAACCTCAAAAGCGAGATTCGTAGGTCTCTCATGAAGTAAGGTTTTGAAGTTACCAACAATTTACAGCAGCTAGCTGTCAAGGCCAGGCTTGCAAGACCATGCAATGTAGTAGATCAAGGTGACCGAGAAAAGTAGCAAGTAGGTCCATAAAAATTGTGTTCATTCTCCAAACGAATTCCCACAGTTTTTCTGTCTTACTTTCCTTTCGCTGCGCGTAACATTAAACTCATTCTGGCCTTTGAAGGGGTTGAAACATCGCCAGTACTTGGTGCACAGATAAGTCAGGTTGACTTCGCTTTTTGCCAACACAGTTGGTGCATTTATATTTGGCGCAGTTGGGAGTTGAATGGAAGAAGATACAGTGGAACCGCTCATTTCCAGTTGTCAGGATTCTGCAAATCGTGCGAAAAGAGTCGTGCACAATGACAACTTTGTCCTTGTGGGATGTCTGTTTGCCCTGCATGGTGCACTCAGAAAACACGGTTCAACGTACACGTATTTGACGGGACGGGTCCACAGCGCAGCTCAACTTTGATCCAATTTTTTGGTCCCAAATGGGAGCAAACATCTTGCATCTCCTGCAAAAACGTTCAAACATCAATAGCACCTGCACCATTCCAAGTGACGTTTTCATCTTCGTAAACGAAATTGCACAGGTCCGCAGTGCATCATTCCGACCGAAGCTGAAGTGCACCGTTGTTCTGCATGAACGCCGAAGTCTGGAAGGCAAGATTCTCGGGATTCACGAGCAATTGTTTCCCGGTGGATGGTTGGAAGAATTGACAGCGTCGTGCATCTCAAGTGCAGTACCTATCGTGAAAAATTGCTGCTCGAAAAATTCTGTGTTCCACAATTCAAAGCAATCTTTCGCACAATGTACTCAAGTTACACACTCAAGAGTGCATGCGAGTAGATGAATGGATTCTGTTGCAAAAATTCACTTTTTTCTTTGTCACTTTGTCACTGCTTAGAACTGTACGCTTGTGCGCCAAGTACGATCACCGATGAACTGTATACTTGTGTACACGTTTCCATTCAAATGAACGTGCGACCTTGATTGTTATTGTGGGTTGAATTATTTCATCTCGGTACACATTTGGTTGACTTTTCTTTTCCGTGAAGGGTTGTTGAAGACGTTACTGAAAGCTACAGCATGCCGATGTCGGCTTGAAGCAATGCCCCGCGCGGCAAGGTGCCTCTCCCCGCAGGAACAATCGACGGCTGTAGAGTCGTTCTGCAGCGGGAAGCATTTTGGGTCCAAGAAATACATTGGGGGAAGGGGCAGTGTCACATGACATTGACAATGTCAAGTGTCTACAATGTAACCCCCTCTCCCTGTCATGTGACATTTCATGTTGGATCACAGGAATTTGTGCATGGACATTTGGTGGTTGGTCATGAATGGGTGTGTGTGTGTGTGTGGGGGGGGTTACTTTCTGGAGTGGCAGTGAAATCAGACGAGAAAGCGCCAGGACAATTGACCTGCGGCTCCACCGAAAGAAAAACACACTGTCACTCAAATTCCACATTGCCGAAAAGAATACCTTCCGAAAAAGATGTGGATTGGGGAGGAAAGTATGTCTGATTCATAAGTGGACACCAAACACGTCAGCGCACGCGGCTTACACAGAAAGCTTCCATTGCTTGCGAGCCACAAGACCGGAAACCGTTGTGTCAGCCCAAAGGCAAGGTGATGCCATTGGCCTCGAGGTTTTGGATCTCATCAACTTTTGACTCAAATTGAAAGTTTTTCCTCTACACTTGGTCTTACACATTTCATAGCACTCCAATGAACAACAAAACATCTCAAATTTCAGGACAGAGATTGAGTCTCTTGCGTCTTTTGTCACTTTTTCTGGTTGCCCAAGTATGTTCACTATCCTCGCTGCAGTGGCAGCTTCACCCTGCAGGCTGTGTCTCCGGTTTAAGGTGCGTGTTTGAATTTCCAAGCCGGAGCTCTCAGGAACAAACAAAATCGAGAGGCGATCAAATTTGACTCGAACGTTCATTCACGCACTCAACTGCCGGTTCGCCACTCGTCGACCTGCTCGCTTCCCGTGGACGCGTGCTTTGGTGGGATGCCCCAGGTCAACGACTCATGATGTTCAGTCCGACACATCCATACCTCACATCTGTGCCATAGGGTCATGTACCTTCCGATGTGGACCACCTCACAATGCGAAATGGCATGCGCATTTTGTCTGGCCTGAAATCCTTTGGATGCTTCCCACGGACAAATCAACACGCACTGAAGACCACACCAAAATTTTGAGCTTGATTCCGATACTCTACGACGAAAAAAATCCTGTGTCGCTGACGTCAATTGACATTGAAATTGCAGTTGGATAAATTCCTGCGGAAGACGTCACACAACAAACACACGACAGGTGAGTTTCGAGTCGAAGTCCGGCACAGCATCAATCAAGCTTTCAAATGTCAGAAAAAACGGGAAATACGTTTGATACATTTGTTCAAAGATTTTTTTCATCTGGAGAACACCACATGAGCCACGAGCATGGCGCTCGTAAAAAACGACCATTGGCTTCTGAAGTTGCTTCTTCGCGAATATATATGTGTACCACGAACATGTTTTCATAAATCAATCATACAAGAAAAACAAACAATCGTTTTACCAGACGTACTTCAACGGTCATTATATGTCATAGGGTATCGGAGAGAATCGCGTAAAGTAGCTTTCACGTACGTCATATTGACTTTGATTTGATAAGGTTGTTGTGAGGCACGGTCGGGGACATAAATGTGAATCAGTTGAACAACTGTAAAGCTGCGGATGAAAAGTGATGATTTTGAGGCCGGAGGGTCTTGGACAGAAAATCAATTTCCAAATTTGCAGCAACAACAGTAAGTGACACGCAACTTTTTTTCTTGCCTTTGAGGCTGCAGTGTTTTTTCCCTTGCAAGGAACAGGCCAATTGAAGTCCTCATTGAAGAAATGCGCAAAATCAACACACAGAAAACTCGTGGTGCAAAAAGGACCTGTCTGGTTCTTGTTGTTTGTGTCAGCTACAATCTTATGAGTCTGAGTGATCGTGTAATTTGCGAATTTTCGCTCAGATGGGGGATGCCCAGGATTTCTCTCGAGGCTCTGGCGACACCAGAGACGCGTGTGAAGACATGCGCACCGGAGAAGATACGCATCATCTGGACAGGAGAAGATCGTCTTTGGGAAGAATACGCAGCGAAGGATGCGGCAAATGGTGCTGCAAGTACTTCTGGGAAGGTACATTCACGTTTTCCGTGCAGGAAATAGAATTGATCGCGTTCGATACACGACTACCTTCCCTGAGCTGAGAGGCTGAGATGCCTTTGGCTGCTTTGCCAATTTTCAAATGGCAATCGCGCAGTCAGCTCGTAGATCGAATTACCGGACTGCCAAAGCAACATCGCAAAGCAAACGTTGACATCAGTTGAGCCAGAAGTGAGAGTTGCCTGCTGAAAGAAGCTATTCTTCCAAAATATTCTGAGTGTTTGGTGGTATACACACGCGTGTTGGAGGCTGTCCGACTCCCTCAATCTTCCCAAATGTGGTTCACACTCGGACCGACCACCAACTGTCCGGCTGGTTTGTGGAGCGCATTGCTAACAATCGGAAAGGGCACACACCATGAGACCAAGGAATTCTCGAGACTTCTCTTCGGCCAAAACACCATGCACATCAGATTCACACAAAGCAATGGACCAACACAGGCAACCATCAAAAGCAAGCAAAGATCTGCCCATGAAAAAAGGGGAGTTATCCGCGTGCTCGGTTTGTATACAAGACCCAGAAAACCCAGTGTTTTTTGCTGATCGTGCATAGTACGTGCAGACGTGTTGACTGGATTTTACGAGATTTCACTCGCAGGCACTGGTGGAAAAAGCATCTGCCCCTTCTGACATGAAAAACCCACGGAAGCCAGTCTTGTTCCTCACGAGCCATGCACGCAGTACAATCAAGATTGCCCGGTTTCAGTTTTCGCACTGCTCATGCATCCTGAGCTTGTCATGCAGTTTCAGCAGTCTCCACTGTAAGGACTACATTTGGATGCAAACAGGCACAATGAGCACAGCATTCGTACCTTTTCGGAGAAACACAAACACCAACAATTTGTATGCATACCTCCCATATCTGATGTGGACGACCTGTGACTAGTTGCCTCACAAGACTCATAAATTGTGACAAGTCACTGACCTTTTTTGTGCTTTGATTGTCACAAAAACCAGCAGATTTATTGTTTCTTTTCATTTTGCAAAAACCTGCTGCCCAAAACAAACTGCCAGAAATTACGTTGTCAGAACTTGCAATGCCTCTTTCCATTTTGTCGGAATGTCCTGAAAAAGACAAATTTGGTTGGTTATCTCCGCGATTTTTTTCTTTGACGCCGCTCCACGAGCATTCCGGGGATTTTACGCCGCCTTTTTTTCACCGACCGAACGATGGGCCGATATCTCTCCCGTCCTTTGCTTTCTCGTTCCCGCTTCTGCATGTAAAGCCCGTGTGAAAGAGGGCATTGTGGGTCGTGGTGGACCTCGCTGAACGAGCGATGTAAACGTGAACGTGCAAATCGCAGGTCAGGAGCTGAACCGGCGCCACCGACAGAAGCTGCTGAACCTGTCGGACGAGACGCCGTGGCACGTGCGGCTGCTCGTGCGCCACCGCCGCCTGCTCGGCCTCGCGCTGCCCGCCGCCTTCTTCCACTTCTGCTGGTGGGGGATCGCTTTTCGCTACAACCTGTGGCACCTGTTCCGCGACAAGTACTTCATGTCCATCACGATGGCGTTCGGCTCCATCATTGCAGGTGAGTCACAACTGACACAGCATGTGCTATGTGCGCTCCCGTGCCTGAACAAACCCCTCCTTGCCGTTTACATTTTTTTCATCTTCTCGGTGGACAGAATCTTGTTTTCGTATCAACAAGTTTCAACACTGCAAGCGTCACAGAACGAGCACAAAATGCGCCAGACAATTTCTGGCGTGTGAAACAAATGAGACGCACCTGCTTCCTGAATCTTTTCGGTTTGTCATGACCCGATCTTTTCCATTACAGTATGATAATGTTGTGCATTCCAGGAATGACATCAGAAGGCGGCGGCGCAGTGGCGTTTCCTGTCATGACCCTGGCATTTAGCATTGCGCCCTCACTGGCGAGAGACTTCTCCCTGGTCATTCAGTCCTGCGGCATGACCGCGGCAGCGTTCACTATTTTCTTCATGAAGGTGTTCAGAAAATGCACGCTTGTTAATTGCATGAGCTTGTTTCTCTATGTGGGGTTTGCCTTTGGAGATGTGCTGTAGAATTTCTGTCGTGACTTTCGCTTCTCGTCTCAGGGTCAAAACAACAGTGCCAAGCCATGTCAGAGCTCTGCCACCCTGCCCCGAGAAAAAAGCGCCAAAAGCGCTGTGCCTGGGTATTTTCCTACTATCTGTGCTCTTCACAAGGGATTTTTCAGACAACAATCAGGAAACAAGAACGCCTTCAAAATGTTTTCAGGAGAAACAGCAGTTCTTGACACATTTTCCTTCAGTCTCTGCAGATGCAGGAATCTCTCCTGGGACCCAGAAAATCTTTCACAAATCAAATCACAACTCCAGCAGAACCAATGTTGTGCATTCCAGGAATGACATCAGAAGGCGGCGGAGCGGTGGCGTTTCCTGTCATGACTCTGGCGTTTGGTATTGCACCCTCGGTGGCGAGAGACTTCTCCCTTGCCAGCCAGTCCTCCGGCATGACTGCAGCAGCATTCACTATTTTCTTCATGAAGGTGTTCAGAAATTTTCTGCACGTATTTTCCGGCAATAGGCTTTTGCTTTCATAACATTTTCAGGACTGCCTTTCGAGAGGTATAGTGGGCTTCAGCATTTCCTGCTGTGACCTTCGCTTTCGACAAAAGGAGTTTCGCCTGCCACACTGGAACTTCGCAAACGAGCGACGGTGGCAGTGGGTGCGATGGGCGCTTGCTTACTCTCTGTCGCACGTCCTCATCCATTGCTTGGGATTTCTTGCTCAGGAGTCCGGTGAGAGCGAATATACTGCAGCTGCATGTTCACAAGCTTTTCACGAAGGTGAAGGCTAAATAGCGTGGTTTTCCCTTTGCTTTTCACGGTTTTTCTGCTTGTCTGTTCACAGCTGAAGGTGAAAACAAAATCTCACCCCAGCCGAGAAAAGTAACTCTTCATTTTCCCACACGCGTTCAGTGGACCAGAAGGGCTCAGGAGGCCCTGCATGCCCGACCAACATCTGAAACATTATCTTTTGCGCCAAGACAAACAAGGATTTAGTTTACCATTTTCCTTGTTGTTTGGACGCCCCCTTCCCGAATCCTAGATTCCGCTGGTCGCAAACAGCAAGGGAACTGTTTCGCCGTGCAATCTTATTTCATACATGGTTCCCACGTGCGCATCTTTCTTCCCTTCCACCCAGGCTCCAAACAAAAACAGCCACCTCTCACGCAGGTAAAAGCTTTCAAAACAAAATCTACATCAGTGAAGGTTCAAGGGGTGGAGCTGGAGGCCCGCATAGGCTCTGTCTTCTTTTTGCGTGGAGTTTTTATTTCAAAGAGGAGATCGGCAGACCCTCTCAGAAGTTGTGCCCCTCTGACCAAGTCCCCTGCTTCAGCATCAAACAGTTCAATGTTGTGTCGCTCCACCTGGTTGGAGCCTACGTGGCCACGATGATGGCGAATCATGTGCGCACAGAAGATCACATTTTTAAATCTGGCTTTCCTCACCCAAGCAAACCACGTCCCCGTTGCAGGTTCGGCTGGAGTGGAATTCGTTGGTTTTCTGCTCTTTGGGCGGAATGTTCGGAATTATCTTTGGCCTCCACGTGATCGACCCCGTGTTGAAGCCTGCGCACAAGAAGATGGGCTTCGTCTGCATCTGGTTCTCTTTCGCTTTCGCACTGTTCCTGCTGAACCGTTACCGGAAGCGACGAACCTTTTCAACGATTCCTCGCATCAACCTGTGGAAGGTGCGTCCTCACAACAACGTCAGACAGCACGCGCGAGCTGTCCACATCCATCTGAACTGTCAACCAAGAACCGGGCACCGAAAATGGTCTGCCTTCCAGTGGTGACCAATTCACGATCCCCCATCTCCATCTCGTGAAATCCACAGCAAAACCTGGGGGCGAAAACGAAGCAAGGTCTCTAGAATCCTCCACAAAAGGCGACACGAAACAAAGGCAGTCTGATCCCAGTGCAGAACAGAATTACGAACAACTTGTGAATCCTTTTCGTCATCCCTTTGAACCAGATGTGGTGTTATGTTGTCTGTATTCATCAGATTTTGGTGCTGATTGCGACTGGATTCGTGGGCGGCATCTTCTCTTCGTTCGCCGGGTCGGGACTTGACATCTGCTCCTTCAGCGTCATCACGCTGCTCTTCAGAGTGACAGAGAAAACGGCCACACCCACTTCGGTGGTGCTGATGGCCGGCAACACGGTGATCGGGACATACTGGAGACAGGTTTGTTCAAACATAGTCTTCGTCGAGGCTCTGCGTTGCTGCAGTTTGAAACTGCCGATCTCAGCTTCCAAACAACCGCAATTGCCATTTGCAACCAAGTATCTACAACTCTCATTTGTTTGGACCTTTGATGTCGCTGTCTGCGCAGTTACACTTGTCGTATACGACTCACTTTTCCCTTCCTGGTGGATCGTTCACTGTGAAGCAGCATCGCGCACGTCCTTCTCTTGCCACACAAACAAGGACCACGTCCAATGCTGATGGCCTTCCGTCTTTCTCAGGTGATGATGGGGAACGTGCCGATGGAGGTTTACGAATACGTGTTCGTGTGCTGTCCGATCGTCGTGATCGGCGCTCCGCTGGGGTCGGTCGTCGGCTCGCACTTCCACCGCCTCGTGCTCGCCGCACTCATCTATCTGCTCGACACCATCGCCCTGGTGACGGCCTTCATCATCGTGCCTCAGTCCGCGGTGCTCACCTCCGTGTCCGTGGGCATCGTGCTGGTCGGCTTTGCGTTTTTCTATCTGCTGACGCACGTGGGTAACAAGATTATGGAGAAGATTTCGGAGGAGGACGGAGGGAAAGAGGAAAAGGGGGAGGGAGCAGATGGGGAGGAGGAAGAGGAGCATAAGGGCAAGGACAGTAATGAAACAGGACAAGTTCGGATTCAGGCGATTCATTTTGATTTGAATCCACAATGACAAAGCCGTCATTAGAAAATATCTTGACAACACACTTTGCATGGATTTCATTTGATGTTTTTTGCATGCCAAACCAGCTGTTTCTATCCGTACTAATCTCCACTGTCATCCCCCACTCAGTTTTGCTTCACAGTTTGTGTTCGCACAGTTCAGCTTGCAGACACATACAAAACTTTTCCGTGTCTCACAAAGGTGGATCTTTCAGAAACAGGATTCTGCATGAAGCTGTTTGGTGGACAAGTTCCTGTACAGTGTACAACAAGCAATGGCGGAAGTATTTTTTGTCTACCTGGTTGAAAATTGGGCGAACATTTGGAGAGAAGTGCTTTCGTGTCTTGACCTGCACTTTACAAAGGACTGTCCAGCTTTCCATCTTGACAAAGCTTAGAATCAGCCCCGACTTTTCACGCGGCATTTATCGACTTGTCACAATGAAGGTTTTGTGGCGACAAGCGATCTCGCCGATGCAGCAAACTTGAGAAAAAATGCTCCAGCGAGCGACACACTTCAAACACATCTCCTATTAGGCTATAGCAGTTTGGGCGTGCCCGCGTATTTTACACTGTCAGTGCTTTGCCGTTTTGTAACGTTACATTTCCCGTTTCTTTTCTGTTTCTTGCCGTTTTTGGGAGAGATCCGTTGTGTATACTTTTTTTTTGACAAAAGACATGACATCTTAACATATTGTATTTTCCATTTCATCTTTGTGTTCCTGGTTGACGTCAACAAGAAAAATACCATTTCATACCATTTTTTTTCTGGCGTTGACTTGTAACGGTTCATCTAGATGCATGCATGCATGCCATGTAGATAAGTCCGACATTTGTCCGACACCTGACTTCCGTTTTTATTTCATGCATGTATGCGCATGCCATGCATGCATGCAGGGCCGTTCGAAACAAACAGAATTCATGCATGTTTCCTTCTTCTTTTTTATTTCTTTATATTCTTTATATGTAGCTGTGCTGTGACAATGTAACCGAACGCCTTCGAACTTGTACAAAATCCTTGTCGGAATAAATCGGCACCGGTGTTACAACTCCAGACGCGGAACATTGGCAGAAGATCTCCAGACTTTAGCCTCCTCGCTGGAGCGATGGTTATATTTAGACAGTTCCGGGTTTTCGTCGCAGATCTGTTTGTACACCACACACAGTCTCCGGAACTCCTTCATCGTCAAGAGGAAAGAAGTTTTCTCTGGGTTTATATCAGCTTCCACGAGAATGCGCTTCACTAGATCCGTGCGATCCGGTGGGAACAGTGTTCTACAAACAGAAAATCCCACACAAGAGAAATTGTCCTTTGTTGGCAAAACTGGTGGACGGGTCCGTTCCAACCACTTTCCTTTTTTCGTTCGGACGAAAAGCCACAGAATGAAAGATCAGAAAGTCCGCGCCGCCTGACACTGCACATTTTTCCAAGTGACAAAACTTCTTGCAACAGGTGAAAAGAGTCGGTCACCAAGGAAACATGGTCAACCGAGAAGGGGCAAGCGAGCTGCAAGAAAGATTTTTTCAGCTGGAAATGATGTCTGGAAAAATTCCTGATCATTTTCCAAACAAAATTTGTGGAGCCTTTGGAAAGAATTTTCCACAAACCAACTTTTTCAAAATTTTCTCCAGAAATCTATTCTGTTGCAGACCCACCCATACCATACCCATTGTAACAAAGTTTTGCTCACAGACACACAGCAGGCGTCATAGACTTCCTCCCTTCACCCAAGGTTTCGCACATACAAACACGAAGGATCACAGTCACCCCAACATGCGCTCTCCAACAAGCGCACCCAGGCCACAAAGCGGGCGCACGCAAAAAGCTCCAAAATTCGACTTGAAAACCACCCGTGCCGAAATCACCAATCTGTGAACTCAGCTGAATCCAGCCAAGCCGATTGGCCTTGAGGATGTGCGGTGAGGGTTTGCTCCAACGATGGATTCGCGCTTTCCCTAACAACAATTCCAAGCTCCAACTTTGCACTGTCTTTTCCCAGCAATCTCTCAAGCTGTTCTTAAATTTGTGGAACTTTTGGCTTTCTCCTTGTTTTTCGGAGATACCGTAAATGCGTAGAGAGGCAACACTCACCGTAAACCCCGTTTGCAGTGTTTTTGTCGAAAGGAGAAAACATGGCGAACAAGTTTCTCCACGTGGTCAAACGGCACCTTCAAATTAAACAGGTGTGTGCAACATTTAAATTCCACGAGATTTGTTCACAACCTGGCAAACTGACAACGCGAACGTCAGAACACACGGATCCAAGTGACTCCGAGCTTCGACCAGGTTTTACTCACGGGTATGAGAGGCTCCTTCCGCGGCACAAAATGCATCACAGCTGCTTCTACTTCAGGTGGAGGAATGAACGCTCCGCTTTTGATTGTGAAGTTGTGACTGACCTGCATTGGCAAAGACATGACTTGATCATTTTACACTGGGTTCTCCGAGGCAACACCAGCACTGCTGGACAACATGCCAGTGGCACGTGTGTCGGAACCGGAGATCTCAGTGTGCACGAAGGAAAGTGTTGCAGGGCACAGCTTGTGTTGCCGATTTACCTCACAGAGGTATTGGGTCATGATGGAGAGACGGGTTCTCTGCGACTCCGACACTCGCGACACCATGCGCTCCCCGACTTCTCGCTGGAAGGTGAGAACCATCTCCACGCGACCGTACCGCCAAGCCCCACTCCGTTCCGAGACCTGCTTCAACCACTGCAACAACCCAAACATGCGTGGGTGAAAAGACACTAGTTGCACGCTCGGGAGATCGTTCTCTGGGGTCCTGCCAAAATACTACCTGCCCCAATTGGTTTTCAATCACACAAGCAAGTTTCGTGAAGTTGTGACAAAACTTTCCAAACCAGCCCTCACGAACTCAGAAGCTGAGACTCTCACTCTTCAGCCAATACCTGAGCATTTTCTCCGTTGTCACTCAGTGCAGAAGTCTGCTTCAAAAGCTTTTGACTGTCAGGAGAGAAAGAAGTCACGATCTTGGGGACAAATTACTGACTGCTCTAGCATACCAATACTTTGCTGGAAGAGTTTGCAAATTTGGAATCTGAAGTTTTGACGAGTCCAAAATCTTTTTGGTAATTGGTCGACAAGCAAAAACTTTACGTTTCATACCTTGAAGGTTCCAGACAGATCACAAGTCAAGAGGAAAAGTAACAGGTTTCGCCAAACTTGGGTTTTGTTTTTCACAAATTGATTTGTTTGCCTCAAGCAAAACACAATCGTTTTGGAGATGCACAAAGTGCAGGACAGTTGATCTCAACCTGCCCCTCGACTCAGGTGCTTGTGTGGAACTGGATATGGCCGTGCTACTGGGGCACAACGGTACATTTGCGAACATGCGTATCGACTTGTAACGGTCGAGGTAATTGATGGTGACCAGGGATGGCATCGCATTCCGTCTTGACGAGAATATTGAACCAAACAAAACCCAAGTGATCTGTTGTTCTCTCTGTTCTGACTTCAGCAACTCACACTCAGTACCTTGATAATTAGTGGTGTGGCGACTCCAAAAGGAAGATTGCCAATGATGTAGATGTTCGGGGTTTCTTCATCCCAAGGCTTCGCTGCCTCCTCCGGGAAGATGTTCGACATGTCGAAGCGCAACACGTCGCCGAGATGGATTGTCATTGCACCATTACTCGTACATGCGTCTTGCAACATCTGTAAATTTCGCATCATTAGTTCTGAGTGTTGGATTCACAGAGTACATTGTGCTGTCAAAAGTCCAAGAGTTAAAGCCAAGCAACTGCAGTGTTCGACACACATGAAAAATTGGCAACATCTTTTTTGACAAAACATATCCCAGACCATTCTGTTCACGTGAAATTTTTTTTCAAGACCACCTTTAAAACTGTTCTCTGAAAATTTTGTCTCAAATCATTCTGAACACGTCTGTTCTCAAGGACCGGAGTATGTTCAGATTTCAACATTTATGTTTTCTTTATCAACGAACATGAGCAGTAGGCTGTTCTTTTCCACACTGAACTTGTCTCCATTTTTCAGACCCTGCGGATTTGTCTCGTGCACACCATTACTGTTTCAGTGCGCACGAGGAGGAGGAGGAACGAACTCTTGACAGGGAATGTTCATGTGGCGGTTTGTGTGTGGCGGTTTTAAGAATTGTCCTTGACAATCATTTTGTTATCTGATTTCACACGAAGTGCTTTGTACTTGTTCTTTTGCAGTCACCCTGCTGAACCCATGTTGAGATGTCTTGGCAAACAAAGGATCTGCAGCGAGAAAACCACACCATACTGCACACCAAATCAAAGGTCTCCCACCTCTAACCCAGGAAGAAAGCGCCTGTCCTTCTCGATGACTGTGAGGTGACTGACCCCTCGCTGGAGGATGGCTCTTGTGATGCTGCCGGGACCGGGCCCTACCTCGCACACGTAAGAACCTCGCAAAGAACGTTTTCCGCCTGAAATATAGTCGCAGACAGACCACGCTGTTCATATCCAAAGTTGTCGACGAAATATTCACTCAAAGTGATGTGCACATTGTCACAGATCGAATTGTACGAGTACAAATCCACGGTGCCGGAGCTTGTTCGGAAGATTTTGTGTATGAACCTGATTTGAATACGCAGGCAATTAGCAATGAATTCAACGGAGGGAGATCTCTTGTCGCACTGACGGAAAGGAAACGGCCCGCAAATTAATCTGTGTGTGTGTGTGTGTGTGTGTGTGTGTGTGTGTGTGTGTGTGTGTGTGTGTGTGCGCGCGTGTGGTGTTTCTGTCTGTCCAAAGGACTGGATTGCTCACTGTTCAACACAAACCTGCAATCTTAACAAGTTTGTTCGTGATACTTGGATCCATCAAGAAGTTTTGTGACAGCTGTTTGACGGCTCGTAGCTTGTACAGTGTCAGGATTTCCCTCATGTTTGGCAGAGGTGGCAGTCTCGGTACTCCGGCCATTTTCCAAGCAACAGCACACGTTCCAAGGTATAAATGCTGTGTCCAAATACACCAACCAGCCTCAGATAATACCTTCAACACCAGGTTTTTTGCACGTCACCAAAATTCCAATGGGAGAAATTTTGAAATCCTTGCAAAATGTGAAAGCATGTCTTCTCCAAGGGCGCCGCCATCTTTCACAAAATAGGGCAGTGGCAAACCACGTGACTCACTTTACGCCCCAGTTTCTGCAGGTGTCCTAGATTTTCAAAAATGTCGGCGGGAACGAAAACGGAGATTTGCCAAGAAATCTCCAAAAGATCTTTACAAGATCCAGAGACTTCCTTCCACACACCTTTGAGGAATGGTGCTGCTATGGGTGGAGAAGATGCAGTTGCTGCGAAGAGGAACTTCGGCTTGGCCGACACGAGTTTGATCCTGTTTTCTCTGGTTTGCTTTGTGGCTGACACTGTGACAGGTGAGGTGTCCCTGTCGCTTGAAATTTCTTGTCCAGCAGATCAACTTTTGTGACAAATTTCTTGACAGATCTCCTCATTAGTTGGTTTGAGTTTTGTGTGCATGCAAAACAGGTTGATCAGACATGCTGCCGTGAAAGCACGCGTTGGATACGAGAAATTCTTTCTTTATGAGGCGTTCGATCTGCAGTCTATTTCAGATACTTCAGTTTTCTGTCGTTTCTTAACTAATGAACTGTTTTCAGATGTCTTCCTTTGCGTGCAGTACTTCCGCCATGGCCACATGTATTGGGGATCGCTGACTCTCGCTTTTGTGCTGGTTCCGTCGATGGTAGTGCAGCTGTTCAGCGCGCGATGGTACGCTGCAGACGGGAAACTGACCTGGTGCTCGGCGTTCGTGCATTGCCTCATGTTGCAGCCCCTCGAGAGGTGAGTGCGGAACGGATTCCAGAAGAAGCTACCGTGGTCAATGTTTTTGCGAAGGTATGCTGGTTTGTTTTGTGCAATGTTGTGTCTCGCTCATCCAACGACAGTACGAGTATATCCAGCTTTCTGGCGGTCACCCGATGTCCACAACTTGCTGTTTTGTGGCGTACCGTATGTTTGTGTGTGCGTTGGGCGAACGAAAGTCGCTTTCACATTTCTTGTTGGCCAGGTACATCAAGGTTCTGCAGATCGGGTGCCGGGCTCGCGCTTCATGCCGAGGGGACCTGGTGCAGGAGTTTTACTTCCGACAGAACGACGCGTGCATGTTGCGACTCTTTGAAGCGTTCCTTGAATCTGCGCCTCAACTCACACTACAACTCTACATCATGGTGGCGACGTGTGATGCGGAGTCAATCACAGGTGAGACAGTTGTCCGTTTGGCTGCCTAGAGTTTGAGCGGATTGCCAAAAGACGAGCACCCCCAAAACCAGCAGGGTTCCCACCGCACCTGGAAAACCTGGAAAAATAGGGCCAGACCTGGAAATCCTGGAAAACCTGGAAAAACGGGTTTTTTTGACAAAAACCTGGAAAAATATTGCAAAACCTGGAAAAAAATTTTGACCTTACCCTGAAAAAAGCCCAAAAGCCTTCACAGAAAAAGTGTCTGAAAATACAAAAAAGAGATAAAAATTCTGCCTTAAGCAAGATATCCCAGAATACTTTTTTGAGTTTTTTTGGACAAAGGTTTGGGAATTATTGGTGTTTGTTGAATCTTCAAAAATTTAGTTATCACAAGAATTCATTTCAAGGTTGTGTATTGAGGTCAAATATTAAATATCAAATATATCTAGTTGTTTTTTTTTTCAATTTATAACAAACAAATATGTTGAAT
>JAAUXT010075160.1_pt1 | contig 16794 bp, 13 predicted proteins | sample 7278171 | NCBI WGS metagenome assembly JAAUXT01 (sample SAMN14350112, study PRJNA611818) | marine sediment metagenome | isolation source: surface marine sediment (1.8m) | place: French Polynesia: Moorea | collected 2018-08 | reverse complement strand
CGGCTCTGACTCTCACCCCTTCACAACCGGCTCTGACTCTCACCCCTTCACAACCGGCTCTGACTCTCACCCCTTCACAACCGGCTCTGACTCTCACCCCTTCACAGCAGAATTTAGCTCCCAAGCGCAAGACACGCAATTGACAACATTTGGACCAAACTGGTCCGGTTTTAAAGACAACTGGGACTTTTCTGGAACCCTCAAAGTCCTCAAGCTTTTTCTTTTGCACAGTGATTTTGCATGTGGTCGTTTCGGTGGACAGCACGCGTGCAACACACACTGCAGTTCTTCAACAAAGTTGCAGCGTTCTTTTGAAGCAGTTTTGGACTTGTGAAGACTTGTTTTGGTTCAGCAACAGAAGTTGAGAACTTTTCAGACTTCAAACACAAACAGAAGTTGAGAACTTTTCTGTGAGATCCGACGTGGAGTTACACGTACTGGCTTGTTTCCAGTAGCAGATGCCTGCTTTGTACGGCATCGGAGTGTTCGGGTCGGGAATAAGCAGTTCGTCTTGTCGGTCAAACATGCACGAGAAGTCCGTCATGCGGTTGAGCGTGTCCGTGTCTTGCAGCACAATGGGACTCACGTCAACTGAAAAAAGATTTCATTCAGGGCTGAACACGGGGTGAACCACCGGAGGGTTGGCAGTCATCATCAATTGGTTTAAACACGACGTTTGAAATTGAAAGCGTCAACATCAACGTCGACACTTTGATTTTTCCACATTTTGGAAGTACGTCTACCTTTGCAAAACATTGTTGAACAAAATTGACCAGCAACCAGGGTTTCTCAATCAGATTTTATCTGTTTTAGAGGGTTGAAGATGACGCGACGTAAAGTTTCCTCTCCAAATATGTTCACATTCCCACCCCAGTTCCTCTGCACACAAAGGCCAAATTAAGCCAAAACCCCATTTTAGTTCAATGAAAATAGAAAACAGAAAAGGCTGAATTTTTGCAAACACGCCGAGCAAATTCATGCAGCTCTTGATGCATGACCAGAATCAGTTGTTGTGGATCTGGATCTACTGACACGGAGAATAGGCGAAGAACCGGATGATGCCGGGACTGACAGCCGGGTTATTGTCGTCCGCTACGTTGATCATGACCACGGCGCAGAAGTCTTCCGGGGTGCCCCAGGGCTGCGACCGGGCCGGATCTATCAGCACCCAGCCCTCCTCATTAGGATCGGCGCGCTGAATCCCAACACCTGAAGAAAGTCACGTGTAAAATACGTCGGGTCAGGGTCAAAGTTGAAATCCGGTTTTCCAGAGGGGAATCCACCCTGGTTCCCCCGCACCCACAAACCAACAGGAAAAGCGTTTTCGTTGAAAGAAAATAGATGAACAGAGAGGAGTAAAATGCTGCGTCTGATTTCTTTGAAACACGTTGAACAAATTGAAGCAGCTCTTTGCGTCTGGCAGTCAATCAGCATTTGTTGGGCAATCCACTCTTGTTGTCAATCCTCTAATTTGCAGCTTGGCATAACTCTCAGTTCGTTTCCTGTCAGTACTTTCTTTGGTGCACGACTTTTGGTTTAGTTTGTGCTTTCAGCTCGAACTTACCGTTCACAGTTTCGACCTGAAACGTTGTCCTCACCCAATCGGTGTCGTCTTTGCAGTGTTCGTTTATGAATCGGTCACACAGTTGGAGACCGTTGAAGTCGCACCGGACACTTGTTGCGGATGCTGTAGTTGCCAAAGCCATGATTGAAGCTGCCGTGGGAGTCGCTCCAAACAAGGCTGAGAAAGACGCAAACAGGAAGCCCTGGTCACAACAATTTTCTGACTTTTGCTGACCACAGTACTCTTGCCAAACAACCTGGGATCAAGAACAAGACAGATCTATCATGGAATGTTTGAAGGTGCATTGAAGCTCCAGATGTTGTGGTGAAGTGTCTCACCGCTGCATTGTCCGCTGAGTATGGCGAGGTAATCGACCACGACCTGGTCGTCCGTCGCCTGCATGAAGACCTCTCCTCGGGCACCCGCAATGTCAATCTGTGCAAGTGAACAATTGTCTCTCATACACCGCGTGTTTTCTTGCCCGATGAAAATTTATATGTCTTGGATGTTGCAGAAAAAATTGTTTTGCACTTCAGCAACATCTTTGGAGAGGCGCAAACGGATCACAGTGTTCAGCGGTTGGTGGAACCTTGTTTTCATATTGTTCCAGTGTCGGATGAAACACAGGAAGAGAATCTCTCACGTTCGCGCTCGGTTCTTTCATTTTCATACCATTCGCCATCTCTGCTTGTTGTTGTTCAACAGAAATCCGGAGAATGAAGGGGTTTGTGGCATGTACTCTACGCCAAATGTCCTGACGTATTTGTTGATGTTCATCTGTGCCGCAACTGTGAAAATCACCAACAACAGGATTTCATCGATACATCACCGCGTGTCAAAGTTGCATCTTCTGCGGAGACAGATCGTCACCTTTTTGATCTGCCTGCACGAGAATTCGCTCGGAGACACTTTCTCAGAAGAGACTCGCTGTTACCTTGGTGAATGAGGAGGACGGCGGCGACGGCGCGCCACACGAGCGTCGCTCTCTCCATGGTGCTCACGTCCACGTCACGTCACGTCTACGTCCACGTCTGCGTCCACGTCTACGTCCGCCTGAAAACGCACAACAAACGTTGAAACAGGGGAGAATCATTTGAGTGTTGGACAAAAAAATAAAAGATGGAGAATAACTTCCAGCACGCTCGGTTCACAGAAGAATGGTGAGGTTCAGCACGGGCTTGATTTCCAAACGCGCGGTGCCCCAATTGCCAGATTGGTGCCACAGACAGCCAAACTTGCCCTGAATTTGCACTGACAACCAATGACAAGAGACCAAATGGTATCTGTGTCACCGATCTGACATTTGGGGAACGTCGGAAAAGGAGCCACTACTGCACGCAGCTCACTGGGTTGACTCGGACAGTTTCGCGTGTTGTTTCCAGCCCCATGACACCTGGACCTCTGGAGTGTATGTCGGTTGTTTTTTGCACACTTTTAACCCCAATCTCAACACTCCAACTCGCCCTGAGCCTCATATGTTGGATTCGCAGGCGCGGAAGCTTTTTGAACAAGGCCCTCTGAGGCAGGAGCCAACCTGAACTGGACCCAACCACGGCCACACACACCAATATTTTTCTTTTGCAAACACCATGAAATCACTGTCAAAACAACACACACACACACACACACACACACACACACACACACACACACACACACACACATACACACACGCTCGTGCGCGCGCGCGCGAGAACACACCCTGCACCATCTCGTCCTGGTTTTGGAAAACACTGAATCAACGCAATGTTGAATGAAGTTCCATGAATGTCAAGCCAGAACCAGGGTCTGGAAGCTCAATCAAACCACTTTTCACCCAACATTGTGATTTATAGGGACCCTTCCAACCCAGGGGTTTTCCAGAGCTCGGTCTCTTCAGAGAAGTTTGTTTCTGAAAAAGTTCTGCAACTTTCATCAAACTGATCAAACTGTTGGAGAAGTTATGTGCCTCTCCTCAAAGTTCTGTTTTGGTTTTCAGGTTTGGATAAAATTGTATTTCAGCCAGATGCTGCCACTGAAGAACGGTTGTGAGAAATTGCTTCCCATTTACGTCAGACGCTTTTGGCCGCAGGAATTCCAAAGGAACACTTGCAGTGAACGGATGTCAGTTTTCACACTGGTGCGTCAGTGCTCCACACCCAAACACAGAGAAGTCAGTAAACACTGCCAACACTGTCTTCAACCATTATTCTTTCTGCATGTCTGAGTTCCAGCTTGCAACGCCATTCCATACAGCCATGGAAACTTTCACACACGAATGTTTGCTGCTTGTTTCTTCCCAAGTTCTGACATTTGGTGACCCAACCTTGCCACGGAGTCGACAGACTTCTCTTGCTCAGCACTGACACAAGTATCTATCCCGTCACTCGGCATGCAATGTCATCAGCTGAACCTGTCAACTTGTGCCGAGTCCCCCACATGTTGCCGTCTCGTGCCTGTCTCTCAGTTTCTGCTTCAGTGATTTCAATGCAAAAAAGTTTCATGCACACACAAAAGATCAGGAAACCAAGCCAATGTTTTGCATCCAAATCGTGTAAGCTGGTCAACACAATGCCGACAGCAGGAGACACGGATGTCAAGTCGACAAGGACCCTGGATCTGGAAGGTTGTCCCGCAATCTTGGAAGAGGCTCCCTTTTTGCGTGGGGGGAGGTGAAAAGACAAAATTATTTGTGGCTATCAAGCACACCTCTGGCAGGTCGAGAAAAGGTTGGTCAGACCTGATCAGGCCCTGCTGGGTCCCAGTTTGGGTCAGAAATATTTTCACAATTATAATGGCACACAATCAAGTTGTGCAAAAGATGAGGTTGCACCGTGCTCATCAGAAAAGTGACCATTTACCCTCATTTTGAGCATCAAAAGTGCAGGCGGGGGGGCAAGGTAACCATCATTTCAAGATACCTCACCACCAGAAAATAGAGGTGAATGTTGCGCTGTGTCAATTTATTGAGTGCACTGAAAACAAGGGCGGCGGTGTTTCATTGCGAGGTGGTGCACTTGACTGGGGACCCAAACTTCAGCCGTCCTGAGACAGTTCAACGTGCAAAAAGCTTGAACATCTTCGTTTGGACCGTCAAAAGAAACAAATCGAAGCGATTTTCAAACCAAGGGCGGTCGATCTCACGAGACGTCTTTGTCAGATCCAAACAGTGCCCATCCTCAAGTGTTGAAACAAGTTCCTTTCTCACGACATGTCAACCTTTTCAAACTTCCTCAACACCACTGAAGTTCTCCTTGGAAACTACTGCAGGTTGGTTGCGCACCCCCCCCCCCCACTGAGCCCTCAACTGCTGTTGCAGACGAAGGAAACATCTGCAGCGCATTCAGGGGGGGGGGGACCCAACACCCCAACACCAGAAAAAAATTCGCACCCCCCGTCTGTTTTGAGCCCCTTCAGGTCTGATGTAAAGGTCTCCAATCCCGATCTTGGATCGCCTCCATAAACAGAGTGCGAATCAGACAAGTCTTTGTGGAAATACCTTTGTCTGACGGGTAAAACTAACGAAATTCAGGCGTGGGAATGGGAGGCTTGCGTGAGGGAAACCAACAGAAGGAAATGCGTTGGATTTTCTGATTTTTGTTGAACTTTTATATTTTGCGCGCGTCTCTCAGCGAAACAAACAAGTTGAAACACGCACGAAAATCGCAAAATGTTGAGACCCAATACGTCGCAAAGGCCTGGAATTTTCTGTTTGAGAAAACTGACCTTGACGTCAAACGCCCGCAGGACGGAACGCGCGACGCCAAGACGTCATTCTGCCGTCCATTTTTTTTCTCTCAAAACACGTTTATCAAATTCTCTCAACATTTTTGCAACTGTTCCCACTTTTTTCTCTGTGAAGATCTCAGGCAAGTCCAGCGCCCCACAGATGTGCGTGTGTGTGTGTGGGGGGGAGGCTTGTAGACAGGAGAGAAACGGAGACGCCCCTACCTGTGCACAGCGGGAATAATCCGATCGGACGACGGTTCAGATGGTGCAGCAGATGTCACACTCCGAGTACCTGATCAACTCCCGTACGTACTCGCGCACTGTCAACGATTCATCGTCGTCAAAGTATCCTCCTCGACGCCTTTTGGGTCAGATCAAAGACCCAAACAGCTTGCGTTTAATTCCAAAAACCGGTACAGCGTAAAACATCCAAAATTAAAATTTTAACACCCAGGACTCCAATGTGAATTCAAAAATACTCCGCTTTGTCTTTGTATGAAAACTTTGCAACTTTTCCTCTTTCCCCTCAGAAAATGTTGCGCGTATGCAGTGGCGAAGAGCAAAGTTCTGATCAGGTCCCGGCCCCAGCGACTGCGCGGTTCACGCGACTTCAGCGCCGTATGCTGAGAGTGTATTCAGGGGACTGGGCCTTGCTTGGGTGGAGGCCAGTTGCCCAGTTTGGCGTCAGACTCGGTTGCTTCCCAACGAGCATCCCACCCCAGTTACCCAGCCGTCTTCAGCGCTCAGGTCACCCGACCAACCCAACTGCGGCGAAGGCGACGCACGGTAATAAGGCACTCTCAAAAATGCGCACTTTTCAAGAAAAATCTGAAAATAGCTTAGCGGTTCGTTGATGTATGTCAGAAATCCAAAAAGGCAAACTGACCGCGAAGTCAAACATCTTTTGCAGCGGACGTGTTTCCAGCATTCATTTTGTTTTTCGTGACAATTGTTGCAAAACATTCTCAAGACAACAGAAATATTTTTTGCAGTGTCAGGTCGGTTCCCACATGCTTTTTGCGGTGGCTTTGTTGTTGTGCTTATCTAGAGCTGCGAGGCTGTGAGGGCTGTGAGGGTCTGGGCGTTTTTGGCTGCGGTCGTCGCGTGCGTCGCGCCGCTGCGTTACCGGGTCAGAAGCGACGGAGCGCGGACGTCAGTCGTGCTGACAACACTCCCCAGCAACATGTGTTTTCAGGTGTCAAAACATCAACACGTTGCGAACATCAACAACACTCGTAAGGCAATGACAACGCGTTTCGCAGATTGGTGTCAGAAAGTGAAGTTTGGGGGTTTTTGCTTCTGAAATGGCAGACATCCCGGGTACCGGGTACGACGGCTCTCTCACAAAAATGATCGGCTTTTTGTTTCTCGAAAGAACAGGACTTTAACCTGAGAAGCCAAGATCCTTGACTGATCAAACAGAGTTTCGAACCAGCCTCTCTTTTGGTGCCGAAAAGCTTTCTAACATTGGCCTCCTCAACGCGATCTTTTAGACGTTGTCTTGTCAACTTTCAATCTCTTTGTCGCGCACCACACAAACGACTTCTTGCAAAAACGTGTGGACACATGCACTTGTGCGAAAGAAATGGTTGCGACAAATCCCCTTATTTGGTTGACCAAAAGATCTCTCACAAGTTGTCAGGGTTTCGAATCCTGCCGGTTTGACATTGCGGTTCACACATTCTGAGACCAAACGGATCCGTCACCTCAAGATTCCAGTGGACCGGGCTGGTGGGTCCTGATCCCAGTGACGGAACTCAACAATCAACGACCGGGTTTTTTTGGTTGTTCAGATCAGAGTCACGTGAAACCGTGTCATGGTCTTCAAGTTTCCAGAACCATTGGAGGTCCTGAAGCAGTGGAGTTCCGTCTTGAATTGAATTGTTCCTGCAGACCACGCACAATGGTTGGAGGAGAACCATTGTGGACCCAACGAACGTTTGATCTCGTTGGTCTTTCGCTTGTGTCACCCGCTGAGCACAAGTGTTTCGGGTCACCCTGCATGGCACGTTCTGTTCAATCAATCACTCTCGTTTGGCCAACTTTCAACTTCCTCATGTTGCGCACAAATCAAACAAGACCTTGAAAGGCGTCCATGCTGACTCTCAATCAGTTTCGCAAGCTCAGAGGAATCTTGCCAGATGCACTTTCGGCCTTGAATGAAAAACTATTGTTCAAAAGGTTTGTCCAGAATTTCATCAGGAGAACACTGGCTCCAACAGGGATAAATTCCAAAATGGGAAAATTTGGAACACAAAAATGAGTCACAGTGTACGTGGGAAATCGTGTTTCAGGTATCTGTTTCAGGCCGGCGTCACAAGCGTCCGGATCAACCGCTGCCAAAGCATTGAATGGGAGTTTTCTGTTCCTGAGAGGACGCTGGGTACTGTCGTCCAAACCTGCAGAAAAACTTGTGGGTCATTTGCGGTGGACCCGCGAGAGACCGACGAAAGTGCCACTCCAGGCTGCAAGAGTGAAGCATTATACTTCAGAGTTTACCGAGACATCTCATGTCAAAGCAGATGTTCCAAGATCTGTGCAAAACTTAAGATTGTGTGTTGTGTTCGCTCGAACTACAATGAGTACAGGGTGCACCTGCACCTTGAGACAGGTCTGGTTCAATCGTGTTCTTGGTTATTGGCACAGGTTGAACGGAACAACTATTTCCAATTCTGTAACACGTGAACACCAGTGGTTGCCCCATTAAGGGAGCTGGTTCAAAGAGCTACAGGCCAAGGTCTTTGCAGTGTCACTGATTGGGGCTCTGTCGCAGGCATATGTGCTGCTTTTCGTGAAGATGCAGACCGTGTGAAGTTCTGAGTGGGTGGGATCTGGATCCCAAACAAGTTGGATGCAGCTGGAGAAAACAAGCGGAGAAAAACATCCAGAAAAACAAGCTGAGGTCAACCCAATGAAAGTTCAAAACTTAGCACAAACACGAAGCAGAATGATAGAGGTGGGAGAGCCAAAGGTGGGTTCGTAGAGACAACAATGGGAGCAGCTTTTCACCAGCTTCTCGCCTCTGAGGAGACTAAGGAACCAGGTGCGAAAGACTCTGCGGGTCTGAGCCCTCTGGAGAAGCTCATGCCCACAGACTGAGACACAAACGCTTGGGGTTTCTTGAATGAGAGAAATGTCACAGCAGAAGAATTGCGTCATGGTCATGGTGGGCAAAACCAGGCAGAGTGGCGGATGATATCGACACACACATTTTCTCGGGAAGCCAAGCGGTTTCTAGTTTGTGCTTCTGAGACTCTTTCGGATCAAACTGGAAATGTCGAAAGTTTTACAGATTTTGTCTGGCATCAGATTCCTGTTTGTTGTCCTCGAGAACGAGTGACAAGATGTGGGGCTGCCGTACATGTACACCCAGCAAAACAACCGCCTTGGGTTCAGACCACAAGAGTTTTGTGGTTGACCAGTCTGTTTCTACCACTCAAACATTTTGTCTGCAGAACGGTGCCTTTTCCCTTTGTGCGTTTGCTGCGTCTTGGGCCTTCATCTGGGTGTAACCGGGCACTCCCTCGCTCCCTCACCCCGGTAATGTTGGAAATCACACGCGTGATTCCTCAGTTCGTGTCGGCTCGGCTGCTTTGGAGCCAAATTTAGCTACAAACAGCCAGAAAAAATCGAGTTTGGCACAAAAGGTTTTTGGGATGTGCCAAAACACCTATTTGGCGAGTAAAATGAAAAGCAAGATTGTTGAAAAGGGCACATTTCTCCCATGTTTGTGTTCTGGTCGGGGCACGCAGGTCCAAAACATACTGTGTGAGTGAACGAAGAGACAAAACGAACACACTGTTATATTCTGCTAAAAATAGAATTTTTATCTTCACCAACTTTCTCACTTCTGGGGGATACCATTTGTTCCTTTTCATTCAGAATAAAATAAGCTGTTGCACTTTTACACGTTTCTATTTTGTCTTGGAAAATGCGCAGAAAACATCGGAGGCGCAATTTTGTTTTGTGCCTCAAAACCAAAGGTGTCCCAAAGGGTTTCCAAAACCCGCTCAGCCAGTGGAATGAACACATCCGTATTTCAAGCAGAGAAGACAACGTGAAGGACTTTCACAATTTATCCCCTCAAACCTGAACACAATTTGCACATTCTCCCCCCTCTTTTCACTGAAGGTACACATTGTTTCTGAAGTCTCTGAAGTTGCAGCTGCCCCCAATACCACGGTGCACACACACCACGCACGCACACACACGTACACGCACGCACACACACCTGACAGCAGAGCTGAGTAGTAGTGCGTGAGTAGCAGCTCCAGATTGGCCGTCAGCACACACACAGACACACGCACACACACGCACACACACACACACACACACACACACACACACACACACACACACTTTGCAAATTTACTCTCCAAATTCTAAGCTTCACGTTGACCGAGACCAGGTCGCCCCTTCTCTCCAAACCTGGCCTGCCAAAGTCATTTTGCCCAGATGAAGTTGGCCTGAGGAACTGAATCTGTGACTGTGATGGGCATCTGTGTTGGCACTGAAAACGCTCACTGTGCCAGAACTAAACTCGATATCTTTGTACCAAAGGCGCTAATGTGTGGATCATGCTGGAGTTGCACAAACTCAGATCAGAATCGCCCACACAGAGTCGCTGTGCCTAAATATGGTCCCCGCATCTACACATGGCCGCTCATCCAACACGTCTTTTCTCCCATTGACATCCACAAAAAGTTGTGTGTGGGGCTTGCCGTGCTTCACATGTATTTTCGCCTCGATCTTCTTTGATACACGGAGAGGAACTTGGGGAGCGCTGGTCTCAGCTGACTGATTCGAGCTCCGCAGGTGCGTCGCAGAGGCGGGTAAGGTTTCTTTGACTTGGAATAAGCGGAGCCGGATCAGTCGGCTACGCACCCAATTTTTCTTGACACACAAGAAGAATGGAAACGCTGAACTTCATTTCTTGTGTTTGTCTGGGGTGACAAACGCACAAACCGAAAAGCTTTAACAGTGATGTCAGTGGGTTCCAGGGGCACCAGGATTGGACAGAGGGATGCGACCTGCTGCTGCCTGGGGTTTGATTCGAGGGGCACCCTAACATTTATTTGTTGTGCTTGTGGTGCTGTAGATTTTTTGGGCGAAGCCTTGGGTCCACGACCTCTGTGTCCTGTGGAGTGTCTACAATTCATTTGATCACAATTTTCATGCGCTCAGTCCAAACCTCTCCGCAGCACCGTGTGGTTTAGCTGCATCAACCGTGATACCGTCTTCACGAGTGTGCGCGGCTTTTGACAAAACTACTCTCCACCAATTGGGTGAGTTCAAGACTCGTGCAATTACTCCCTGTGTATTGGAGTTCTGTCACGCCTTTGACAAACATGTCTTTCCTGTCGTCTCCACCCAGTTCAAAACTGGTATATTTGGACCTTTTTGACATGCGAGGTTTCTATGAGTCAGTGCATGGAACAGACACCGAATTATGATGATGCATTTCTTGTCGTGCACAGGTCTTGCGGTTGCAAGTTCGCACGAGACCATTTTTATTGTCAAGTTGCGTTGCACTTGTCTTCAAATTTTTTGCTGTCAGTAGCAATTATGTGCAAATTGCCTGAATTGGGGTGAATTAGTCTGTCCCATTCAGTGGAGACGCAATTCTTTGGTTAAGGAGCAACACAAGTACTTGCCTGGTACTTCTTCAATTGCCAGGCTTTTCCTTCTGAGTTCAAAGTGTAGACTCAGCATTGGGTCACGAAACTAGCGTCTCACGTGCAAAATTGTTTTTGACAGGCGTCCAGAACGGAGACACGAAACATGCACAAAAAGACAGGCAAGGAGAGACATGCCTTCGATGCCAACATTGTGATGCGCGTTTCACCCCAAAACAAGGGCCCGTTGAGGTTGACCTGAAGTGACCTTGACACTGCGGCCACTCGAGGTTCATGGTTGACCTCATGAGCCCATAAAAGTCGGGGGAAAGTGACTGTTGTGATGCATTCTTGGGGAATTTTATTCCTCGGGAGTGAGTTTGGCTTTCCGTTTTCTGCTCTGATCACAAGTGGACATTGTATCAGACAGCTTTCAACAGAGGGAATGTTGATCGCAGTCGTGCCTGACCAGGTCTGTTCGAGCGCCGCCATTCTTCACGAAAGGCACGTCGTCAAGGGCAACCTTTGTTCTCAACAGGAGATTTGGAACAAGTAATCTACACTTGTCACTCAAATGGTGCGACAGTTTGCACCTTTGGTTGCCTTGACTTGCGCCTTACAACAGGTAATTAAGTGATGCATGGAGATTATTCATATCCTCACCTTCGGCTCAGATTGAACAATCTCCTTGCCTCCCTTGATTACGTGCACCGTAAAGTCCCTGCAAACAATGCGTTTTGTCCATCCCGCACTCAGTTCATCACCTTCGGTAAATTCCATTCAATGTTTTGTTGTCTTCTGCTTTTCACCTATTTCTGTTTTCGATTGGTTTTTGACTCCTTCAGCAAAAGCGGACAAAAACACTGAGGACAAGTGGGGTTCCACAACAGCAGCATTTCACAGTGTGACATCAGCATCAAATGACAAACACCTCAACTGACCATCCCTGGTACTGTATCTCGGATCGCAAATGGCATTTTTGTTGTGTAACCTCACTGATACCACGTTTTGCGTTTTATTTCTCATCTGTCGCACTCCAAAACCAAAAGCGGCGAAAGCGTAAGAAACTCACACAAAATGTCAGGGTTTGTGTGAAAAAAGAGACTCAACGACAGACCAAACAGGTTGGGATCACAAGTCACACTTCTGTAGGATTATTCTCAGCACCCCATTGCAAAGCGCGACCTCTGTTTTGAAACGGTTGGGTTTTGTGAATTCACCGCGCCTGTGTGAAACTTGCCTTGTGAAACACGAAGACAAATTCTGTGTCACTGATAAAAGGGATTCATAACAGGTGAAGAGTCTGGAGGTTGGGTTTTCCTTCTCTTGACAAGCTGTGTCCTTCTTCAGGCTGCCCCCACCTGGACACCCTCAACCCCCCCCCCCCGAAAGTGTCGATCTTCATCCGTTTGAGAAACATTGGATTGGGGGTCTGTCACTCGGACAAGCCGGGTCCGACTGTGCCTTTCAGACACTTGTTTTTAACCCTTCACGACTCGTGGGATATTTTCAAGTGCAACAGTGCTTTCCCACTCAACCATTTCCGTCTCTTCTTCACAACAATCAACAGTAGCAGGTGGAAACAGCTGATCTGTGTGTGAGGGGAGATGTGCCATATCCGCGTGCGTGCGGTGCGGGGTGAGTGCGGGGGCCGGAGCGGGCCGGCCGCGCGCCCCAGTTCCGCGCTCCGCTGCCCGCGCCGCCCCAGAGCGCCCGGCCGCCGCTCGCCTCCCTCCCGCCGCCGCGGAACAGCCGGGGAGCCGGGACTCGTCCTCGTCAGGGACAACAACACTCACATTTGTTCCGCACCAGCCTCAGAAGTCAAGTCAAAAAGTGAACTTGAACCAGAATCGATTATTTTCAGGGTCTGAATCAGAAACTTGCCGAGAATGGGGTAGGTGTCACTCTTTGACCGCAAAGCTACACGCAAAGAAAACAAGGTTCACTGGTGGACCACAGACCCTTTTCTCGTTTTGTTTTTGGTCTGAATTGTCTTGAATGGGAGTGACCACGAAAATACGAGAGGATTTCTTGTTCAGTCATTTGGTGAACAGAAAAGGCTGCCAACCCCTCACTGCACCACAGGAAACAGGGCAGATTCAAAACGTGGACCCAAGTCACTTTGTATTGCACCAAAAACACATTCTGTTACAGATAAATGTCTTGGTACGAGTACAAAACGCTTGTCACTCAAAAATATTTTCCTGTCAATTTTGTATCAATTTCTGTCTGCGTGAACAGGTTTGTGTGAAATCGCATCTTCGGGTATTCAAACCCTTCAACAAGGTGCACACAAACCCGACAAAAAAGCAAACACCGAACCCGAAGTGACGTGTTTGATGTCAACTCAAATCACACTTCTGTGCATTCCTCTCGTTTGTTCCCTTTATCCGTCTGGTTGGAAGTCTCGTGCTCTCATGTTTGGTGAGGAAACATTGGCAAGACTCCGCAAATCCTCGGGCACGCGACTCAAGTCAACAAAAATCCTTCTGAATTGATAGTATAACAGATCAGAATGATCCTTCGGTGGCCATTGGCCAAAACACGAAACAAGATCCAACACACCACAAAAAAACAACACACACAGTGCCGATGGAACTTGAAGTCCGAAATGAATTGCACCAAAGGCAGCAATTCTTGCTCCAATGTTAGTCAACCCAACGGGGCTGTTCACAAGCTTGTAAAACAAAAACAAAGCAGATTATGAGCATACCTCAGTTCGTGCCTATCCCCTTGAGTCCCTGACTGGCCACAGCAAACGTACCTCTAATTTTTCACGGTCTGCGTAACACGCACAACGGATGGTGAGGCCACAAACCATGCTACGGTGCGCTTGAGGAGAATCGGGGCGAGAGGGACCCGACTCGCTCGGGACATCCGCGGGACATCCATCAATGACACCCGCCGCCTGCCCCACGTTACGCAACGCGTGTGCGCACCCCACCTCCCCCTGGCCACGGTGATTTCAGTTGAGGATCCACTCGGTTGTGGTGCTGTTGCAGAAACTCCTCAAAGATTGTTTTTTCAATGGAGGCAAAAGGAAACTTGTGTTGAGTTCGTTCCGGAAGAGTGAAGCTTGATGAGGAAATCTGTAACTTTGATCTCGCTGTGACGAGGAAGAGATGACGAACCAAGGCGAAGCAAGTGCAAACATTTGGGTTCGTCGTATGCAGGTGAGTGAACGTTTCCTCAACGAAGAAGGAAGACCACGCATTGTGCGAAGAGCTTGGCAGAGAATACATCAGAAAAGAAGCGTATAGAACTCAGTGTGAATCAACAGAGATGGTCTCCTCCTCGTCCTCACACCGCTTGTGTCCAGAACCCCTCACCTGAGCCAGGGGCAGATCCAGAGGACCCCGGTAACCCCCCCCCCCAACCCTGACTTTCAGTTTGGATCACAGCCACATTTTCGTTTCCTTGTCAAATATTAGAAATTGCAACTTGTCCCCAAGAGGGTCGGGCCTCCCCTGAATGGGATCCTGGGTCCCCCCCCCCGCCCCCAACCAGACTGAAACAGACGTTCGTACATTCTGAACCTGTTTGTGAACCCAAAGTGAAGAGGTCCGTTTTTGCTTGGAGTCTGGGCGAGAATGTTTGTGACGGTAAGATCATTCCCAAAGAGAAACGACAATGTTTCATTCTTTTCTCAATGCTTCAAACTTTTCGATCAAAGCAAAGCAGAACGGATGAAATTTGTCTCATCGTCGTTTTCCCAGAGCCACGGAACAACAGTGAAAGAAACGCACACGTACACTACAGACTACGATAAAACTGGGACAGACCAACGGAACCTTTGTTGTGACCGTCTGAAGCGGGTTCCCAATTGTTGCTCGTCCGACGGACTCAAGAGGTTCTCTGGATTCACGCGCCTCCACAACGCGGACTCCTGTGGCGACAGTAGGGAGCTTTAGCGATGTGTCTGGTGTCACGAAATGGCCAGACCCTGAAACCTGAAGACGCGGGAAGCACGCAAGCAAGAATGATGATTGCGTTGTTCTGTCGTGAACATGCCGTAGTTGTCCTTATTGAATTGTGAGTTTCGTTTATTGATTCGAGGCTGAGTACAGAGTCTTTCTTGATGAGTCAAATTTACAGCACTGACCACCGAGCAACAAAACAACCTGTTGTGCATCTTCCACGCCAAACAACAGCGCTCGAGACAACTGAGAGAATACAAAAGGCACGTTTGTGGAAAGGTCAGGAAAATGAAAACGACGCAAAACGACCCCAACATTTACTGTCACAAAACCTTTCACTTTCATACACATGAATGCGTGGTCAGTGTACGACCCGCGTTCCGCATTCACTCGTCCTCAAGACGCATAGATCTGTGTCCCAAATGGTTACCGTGTTCCCCATATACACGTACAAGCCGCAGCCAAGAAAAGATGCACTCCAATTTTCACCTTGATTTTCTCGCATCAGGTCATATAAAAACAAAAGAAGACACATACCCATGAAAAAGACACACCCCTAGTTTTGGTTCTCAACTTCAGAACAAAATGCTCGTCGTTTTCCCGGGTGGATAGGGTACACCAAAATATGGGGTTTCGTATGTATCCAGATGACCAGGAGTTGCCGACTTTCCTCTCAAACGTTGGGTTGCGCGTAGCACCTGGTCCATCAAGTTTTTGATCTACAGAAGAGGCTCTGGGGCAAGTGTGTGTGCAACTCTCCTGTGATTCTCAAATTGGCGCAGAAGTGCAAGGAACGTCAGATGAAAAGGCAATTGCACGGTGAACTTTTGTGCCATTCTGTGTGAAAAACTGAACACAACAATACGACACGACCCTCTGCACAGACGGGAGCACAAACTTGGAAAGAAAAATAACTTGTCTCATCACAGTGAAAGTTGCTCGCGGAGTGGGTCTATCACACGGGCAGGGCAGTGGTCCTTTGTGAAAACTGTGGTACGTTTTCCCAAGCAACAGCCCCTGACAACTTGTTGTACACGGTGAAATAAATTCAGGTTCTATTCAAGATGAAAAATTTGTGTTTTTGTTCTTTGAAATGCCTTTGAACACAGTTTCTTTTGAAAAGGGTTCAGCTTCTCAATACATTTTTTCACATTTCGCATTGTTGCTATTGTTTTCATTTTTCACATTTTTTCACGAGCATCAACCCTCATCAACCAGATTCGGATTCACACACCCGCAGAAACCGTCGCTCCCGCATTGTCCTTCGCACCCGCAGTTGCCGCCGCCCCCTTTCCTTTTTCGCAGAACTTTTTCCTGCCAACACAAAAAGGAGCACATAACACACGAAAGCTTGGTTGCTGTTGTCGGTGAGGTTTCGCAAAACAACGCGCGATTGCAGGCGTGAACGTGAGGCTAACTTTTTTGCCCCAAACACAATGTTTTTGTGAGGAACATGTTTCCTCTGGTTCAACAAGTATTACCCATGAAACCCAAATACTTGCAAAAAAAAAACTCTTGCACACACAAATCTTTTGAGGAGCAAGTATTTCTTGAAACAAAGTCAGGTTTCACCTTGACTTGAAAAGTGCAAATTCCAGGTCAAGTTTGAGCGTAGAACTGCAAAATTTGCCTGGAAGCGTGGAATTTAGCATTGTCATGAATGAAGCAACATTTACGTTTGTGCGTGAGTTTGCGAAACCTCCCCAATGCATGGAACACGCATCATCAGCTGCGTACGACAAGAGACCGGATCGAAAGCACGACGTACACGCCCCGCCCCTCACAATGAAGCTTACCTGATGCATCCCCAGTTCCATTCGGCAATGGCTGCGACGATGACTCCAACCAAAGCGCAGACGATGGGGACCACGACCCCCGTCACGATGTCGTCCGTTTCGAGCGCAGCTGCGGAAGAAGCGAATGAACTGCGGGGGGATGGGGCGACGTGGGGGGGGGGCGACGCGAGGGGGGGAAGGCGGGCGACGCGGGG
>JAAUXT010148697.1_pt1 | contig 16795 bp, 14 predicted proteins | sample 7278171 | NCBI WGS metagenome assembly JAAUXT01 (sample SAMN14350112, study PRJNA611818) | marine sediment metagenome | isolation source: surface marine sediment (1.8m) | place: French Polynesia: Moorea | collected 2018-08 | reverse complement strand
CTTTCAAACTCGCGTTCACAGATTTAGCCTTTTGATGCCTATAGGTGATTTTCACCATCACCATACATTATACATAATGTATGCTTCAAGGTTCAAATCACCTAAAAAGTGAAGAATGAGGCACTCTAATGTCACCACTTGCGTTCACACGGGGTGCCAACCAAATTCTCCATGCAATTTTGTGTCGAAAAAGTTGAAGCCCTCCTGGCACTGCAGGGTTCGACTGAGGCCTTGATGTCGCCTGCATAATTTTAACGTTCTGCAGTGGCAGCAGGACCTCGGCGGACCCCTTCTGAACTGTAGAATCTGTGCTCCCTGGTTGCAGAAGGAGAATATATTCTGCAAGATACATGCAGTTCTAAAGAGCTGAAGAGACTGTCAGAACTGCAGAGTTTAAATTCCATGGTTCCTGCAGGAGGGGAAGGCCCTGCAGCAGCACGTGTTCGGGGCTCTGCGGCCGCTCCCGCAGGAGGAGTACCTCCACGTGTACGCGAGCACCGGCATCGATGTGGACGGACGGCGCGCCATCGTCAACAAGAACAAGCACCGCTACGAGGACTGGTACCGCAACTACATCAGCTTCGCCAAGAGTCTGCCGCACTTTTCAGAGCTGCCCATGCAGGACCAGGTCGCCATTCTCAAAGGTGCGTGCGCTCGCTCAGGGTGTTGTTTCTGCAGGTCGCTTCGTTTTTGCTGAAATTGTGCAGTGTTGGTGCAGCACCAGTGCACGTCCAAACTTTGCGTGTGCCCATGCAATACAGTCGCGACGTGTGCGTACCGTGAATGGCACGTGCTGTGGGTTTTCTTTGCAAGGTACCCCGGGTACCCTTGCAAGAAGGGGTACCCAGGGCCTTGAGTTGATCCTTTCTCTGCAGGCGCAAAAAGCCAGTACATCGCGCTGTGCGACTACCAGGCGTTCGACCCGGACCGCGTGCTCTACACGGACAACAACGGAGACACGTACGATCGCGACGACTTCAACAAAGTCTTCAGGTGGGGCGTGCGCGTGGGTGGGTGTGCGTGTGTGTGACTTCTGGGTGCACGGGTGTGTGCGGAGGGGTGGTTGGCAAAAGAGTAGGTGTGCGTGGCGTTCGGGTGGGTCGGTGCGCAACTGTTTGGTAACTTCTTCCAATTTTGAGGTTTTTCATGAAGTCTTTCGCGGTTGGTTGTGCTCTGTGTAACAACAGAACCCTCCCACTGAGTTAAGGGATGTTTCAGCTCGGAGTACATCACCGTCATGGCGGATCTGGTGCGCGCCCTGCGGTCTCTCAACCTGACGGAGGAGGAGCGGAACCTGATGAAGTCCCTCTGTCTCTTCACCATAGGTTCGTACCCAGGGGTGCTGCGGTGGGTCCAGGGGTACTGAGGTGGGTCCAGGGGGGTACTGAGGTGGGTCCTGGGGTGCTGGAGTGGATCCAAGGGTACTGAGGTGGGTCCAGGGGTACTGAGGTGGGTCCAGAAGATGCGAGAGTGGGTTCAGAGGTGCAGGAGTTGATCCAGGGGATGCAGGAGTGGGTCCACGGGTGCAGAAGTGGGTCCAGGGGTGTAGGACTGGGTCCACGGGATCCAGAATGAGTCTAGTGGTGCAGGAGTTGCAAGAGTGGGTCCAAGGGTGCAGGAGTGGGTCCAGGGATTCTGAGGTGGGTCCAAGAAGTGAGTGTTTTCAAGGGGCTATTTTTGAACACCCACAGCGTCACTGAGACGCGTATCAACACTGACAAGCATTTTTGTTGCTTCAGATTACTGCGAGACGGAGGAGGGGCGGACGCGGGCGTGGGAGCAGTACATGCGCCTGCTGGGTGTGCTCGCGTGCCTTGTGACGCAGAACCACGCCGGGGACGCAGCCTTCCCTCACCGCCTGCTCCAGACGCGGCAGCTCAGCGTCGTCTTCAGCCGCATGGACGACCTCGAGAAGTGGAACGCCTTCATGCTGTACGCCGAGGACGCCGAGTCCGTCCCCATAGCAACCGAGCTGTACAGTCGCGCCGCGAGCGTGGCGAGCGAGAGTCAGATCACCAAACTGTGAAGTGAAAGAACAAATCCTCACAAACTGCATGGTGTTCTTGTGAAGCCAACAAGTTGAAACAGAACACGAGAAACTTTTCTTACTCCAGCATGAGGAGAACAAACGCGTTATATTTAAATTTTTACTTTTTTATTCTGAAAAAAAAAAGTTTGTACAATTTTCATAAAATCTTTACAAGTGTACAAAATGTCTGTGTACAATTTATACAAGTCAACGTACAATGCGGGCTTTCCAAATTTCAAGAGAAAAAGAATTTCCGTGTGTTGACATCTGGCACAAAAAGTGTGCAGATGAATGTGATTGGGAGCTCTGGCCATGGAGGCTGCCAAACGCAGAAGCAACGGAATGTTTCAACGTGGAATGATTTCATACTGCTGTAAACAAAACATTTGCAAACAAAGTCCACAACTTCATTGAAAACGAATGCTGCAGTCAGAGTACTTTCAACATCAGATCTCATCTCAAATATCACAGAGCTGGAAGGGAAGCTGCAATGCATGCGTCTTTCTCATTCAGATCTGTCATCTTCACACCCACCACACTTCCTCTATCCACCTCACCCAACCCACCCATTGCAACACCCGCTGAACAACCCCACCCCCACCATACTCAACCCTGGCAATATCAACCCCACCCACCTCAACACAACCCAGCCACCTCACCTGGCCCCCAAAATCCTTGCCCCACCAGCCTCACTTACCGGTAACCCTGGGCAACCCACCCAAACCTCACCCATCCAAGCACCCACCCACCCACCTCACCCGACCAAACCCCACCCCACCTGACCCCACCCGACCCAGTCTTGCCTCAACCACCCAACCCCACTCAATTCTGGCCAACCCAACCCAAAAACTTCCTGTTATTTCTTGCACCTTCACCTCTCTATGCCAGGCAATGAATACAGAAACATACAAAAGATTTCTGCATCACTGTGAATGTCTTTCAAAATTTGTGGAAGTGTGGCTGCCTCCACCGTCCGTCCGTCTCTGCTACAATCCTCTGGTAAAGACGGCGCCCAGGAACACCACGCCGAGCGAGAGCGTGAGCGTGAGCACGCCGACGTGCTGCGTCGACGTGGCGCCCCCCATGACGAAGATCTGCAGCTCCGTCTTGTAGGGGTCGCTACCATCGTTGAATCTCTGCGGACAGTCGTCAACTGGAACAGAAAAATCCACGCGTTGCAGGAGTGGATCTAGGTGATGGTCAAGGAGCGACTTCACTTTTGAACAATTTCGACGTGAACGCGCGCGCACACACGTGTGTGTGTGTGTGTGTGTGTGTGTGTGTGTGTGTGTGTGTGTGTCCATTGGGCCCAAGCCCCCAAGATTCCTCCTCAGTAAACATCGCGCGTCACTTTAAGAAGCGCTCGCCCTCGCTGAGTTACTCACAGATGCGCTCGCTCTCCTTGAGCTCGAGGTAGAGCGAGGCGCCGTCGCGCGCGAGGCGGCTGCTCGCCGTCTGGTTGCGCCCGCACACGGCGCGCGTCGAGCGCGACATACGCAGGTCCCGCCAGTCGAGCCGCTCGTACACCTGCAGCGGGGCGCAATCAATCAATCAGTCAGTCAATCGTCGCAATCCCCGCAGGAAACAGTGTGGGTCATCTTCCAAACGTGGGTCACGACACACACCCTGGGAATTTTGGGGTACAGCCACGACAGAAACAAGCCGGATGACAAGATGGGAACGTGAAAGGCATTCCTCCCAGCAGTTGCTCAGCACCTGTGCACGTGTATACAGACAATGTGCGCACTTGCGTAAATACAGGGTCCACACCCATCCACACGTGCAGAGACAGTGTTCGCACTCACCCAGCATCTGTAGGCGGACACGGCGTCCTCCTCATCGTACGTGATCATGTAGGATCTCATGTCCTCCATCCAGAAGCCGACGCAGCTCAGCTCCCGGTCCGGGATATCTGAAACACACGAAGCTCTCACTGTACACATGTCTGAATGCTCGGCTTCGCAGAACTCTACAACAGGTCCTCCGGGTGTTGGATGGAGACTGGGAGTCAAGGCTGCTGACATGTTTCGACTTCGGCCCAAATAGATGAGTACCGGTACTCACCGTACCCCCAATGGGCCAACCCACGAATACTCACCATACCCCCAATGGGCCAACCCACAAGTACTCACCATACTCCCGCTGGGCCCACCCATGAGTACTCACCATACCCCGAATGGGCCAATCCATGAGTACTCACCATACTCTCCGATGGGCCTGCCCGTGTGGTCCAGGGTCTCGCAGTACTCGATGTCCACCTGGATCTTCTTGGTGTTGTCGGCGCAGCTCTTGAGTTCGGAGTCGATGGTCCTGCAGTCGATCTGGTGTCGGGGTCGCACAGTGATGCCGTCCACGCGAGTCCGGTACTTCTCCGGCTGGGACCCGACCTGCGTGAACTTGTAGCGCCCGGCGATCGGACAGTCCACCGGGGCGGGCGGGTTCACTGCGGGGGAGAAGGTGCGTTGTTCAGAATTGACAAATGAGCAACGCTTGTTCAAATACACTGAATATTGAACATGTCAAATTTCAACTCGCTTGATGCACGCGCACACGCACACACAAAAGTAGAAGTGAGGATTTCACACACACACACACGTGCACAAACACAACGCACACACACATGCACACACACAGACACACACGTGTAGACAATCACGTGTACACACACACACGTACACACACACAAGAATCTTCAGCGAAGCGCAGTCGTTGGCAATTCTTTCAAGCAAATCGGACTCACGTATGAAGACGTTGTAGGTCCAGTCGGTCTGTGTTCGGTCGATAGTGAACGAGTACCACGAGCACGCCTGACGGAACTTCCGGTACAGGAAGTCGGGCTGGTCCATCTCTTCCGGTGTCAGGCGGTACGGCTTTCCTGCAACCGTCATGCGCACGCTCAGTGGCCGCAGCTCGTGCGTGTCACCATAGCAACGGTGGAGATTGCAAAATTGGACGCGCCTCGATGCACACTATGTTATGTGTTTTGCTTGTAAGGCAAAATCTATTTCACCCTTTTCAACCAACACTGTCGCTTGATGGGCAAGGGCCCAATCTCGCACGTCTGCCCTTGCGGCGGGACGGCTCGTGGTGGGGTGCGCGCATTATTCCCTGTTCGCATTGGATGGATCAAAGAAGGAGACAACGCACCCATTCTCCAGCGCACGATGTTGTGGTGCCTCGGAAGGAAGTCCATGCACACGTAATCCACCTCGCTGAAAAAAAATCAACACAAACTGAAGAAACTTCTCAGTGTTTAAGCTCTGGTGGAACACAAGAGGACATCCCGTGGTGCAAAAGGAATTCTATTCGTCGGAAATTGAGACGATCCACGCGTTCGTGTGCTGCGGCCCTGACCACATGGTGTCCTCGTTTCCACGGTAACACAAAGAAAAGTGTGGATGCAGGGCACCTGGGCCCCAAAAACCCCTGCAGGATTTAGTCCCTGGCTACTTTGCGAACTTTCTTGGTGTTCTTGTTGGTCAAATCTCGGTTCCGCCCTGTCGTTTCCATGACAACGCAAAGAGTCGGCGTCTCACCATCGCCCAACAGTGACAGCCGTCAGCAGGTATCTGGAGCCGTAGTTCTGCTGACACGTGAAGTACGACTCGCGGTAGAAGTACTGGTCGATCTTGGTCTTCATGTAGATGTGCGTCGCGTTCATGACGACGTCCGTGTCGAACTCGCCCGTCGTGAACCACGTGCCCGTGAAGTTGCGCGGGAAGTTGCATCCGGGTTCCACCAGCTGCGTCCCCACCGTCACTGCCAACAGATGGAGTCGTTTGCAACATCTGAACACCCTGTGGCTCCAAAATTCAACTTTCGTCTGTGGATCTTGTCAGATCTGTTGCGACCTGCCCGCCACTGCAATTGGAATCGGTGCTGGTGTCACACATTCTCCACCTCCCCCCCCCCACTGCGCCTGGATGAGCCGATGAGTTATTCAACTGCTGAAATTAAAATCACACCTGTTTGACCGCCGCGCGTAGTTTCCGTTCCGCTCGACAACGCTGCAAGGAAAAAAGAAAACTGTCAGAAATCAATCATTTCTGGTGCGCTCGCTCAATTTTCCATTGCTTCTTGAGACGGGTTCATGAGGTGGTACAGGCCACTGGCCTCTCCAGCGGATCCAGGATCCCTGGATCCACCAGAGGGCGTCACCGCTGCCCCGGAGTCTCACCCGGAAGGAGGACGAGGCGGATGTCGCCGTCGTACGGACTCTTGAGCGTCGAGCACTCGGCCCAGCGCGACAGCGTGTAGCGCCGCCAGTTGTCGTCCCGCTGCTGGTCCTCGCGCGTCAACTGGAGCCAAACAAGAACACTCATCAGTGTTGACACGTGCCGCGAGTATCTTTGTCCTGGCATGCACTTGTCAGCGTGCAAATGCTGTTGTCATTGAAAGCAAAGGTCACTGTTGGATTCCAATCGTGTAAATAAATCTTTCAAAACAAAACAAGTTTCTGGGCACAAATGCTTCCTCAGAATAGCGATGGTAGTAGGGCGGGATCCAGTGGTGGGTCAGGGTCAAAACATTTTGCGCTTCTTGGACGCAGAAAATTAAGATTCTATTTCGTTTCCACGTCAGAATCTCACTTCTGAAGCGCAACCTCACCAAATGCTGGACCACTTCTGAAATTATTTTTGGGTGTGGTCTCGGCCATGAGCACAAACCATGCATTGTGTACTGACCACGCGTCCAGTACTGACCATGCATCTGTATCTGTCGCGCGGCACGTCTGCGCCGGTGTCCGCCATCGCTGACCAGATGTTCCCGGTCTCGTCCCTCCACGTCCCCATACACTGGAACCGGATCCCTGAACAACAAGAACACCTGTCAGTGCAGACGCGCGCTCCTGGCCTGAGCGGCGGCATTGCTGAATTTCACCACTGCAATGCAGAGTGGAGTCAACGAGGATGTTGTTGGGTTCAGTTGGAGTGTCCTTCACGATGTCCGTATCCCAGGTTTTTGTGATCCAAAAGATTAGGAGCAGGATTGGGGGAGGGCGCCCACCCTCCAGTTTCAATTCCACAAGCAAAATCGCACTCACGTCTGTTCTCGGAGTCCCCGACGTCGCCGCAGCGCGCGAAGTTCATGTGGAAGATCTGGTTGTCGACGTACTGCGACCCGGGCTCTTGACACGCGATGATGAACGAGTGAGCGTTGTTGCAGATGCCGCCGCCGCCGTAGTCGATCTCGTACGTGAAGCGGTAGACCCCCTCGAACGTGGGCCGGCAGTTCACCACCTCCAGCTCCTTTCCTGCAACAAGAGCACTGGACAGTGTGGACACGCGCCTCAGCAAAACAAGATATTCAGAGACCTCCGGTGGTGCCCGAACTCCCCTGATGTACACGCACACACACATACACACACACACACACACACACACACACACACACACACATAGGGCGCATGAAAAATGTGTGTGAACAAAATGAAGCGTCGCTGGGCTGGGTGTTGTCTTGAAGCAGGATTTGCTTTCAAATAATTTTGTTTCAAAGACGAACACTCAGCTTGTCCACACGCACACCCCAACACGCACGCACAATGCAGATACTCACGGAAGAGGGTGAGGACAGCTGTCTGCGGCAGGATGTCGGAACACACGTACTCGAGCGTCGGCTTCCCGTTCGGCTGTCCGTCCTGCGTCGTCACGCACGACGCTACAACGTGACGCAGATCGTTAGAACGTGACGTAACGTGACGCAGAGCGTTCTGACGCACCACGCGACAGCGAGACGCGCAACTCGAGTTTTTCTCACGGTATCACAGGGTTCGGACCCAGCAGGTCGGGTCACCCGACTCTGCATGGCGGATCCAGAGGTCCGTCGCCCTGCCGCCAAACTGATTGCATTTGCTCTCTGATTTTGCAGGAAACGAGTTTTGATGTCAGGCTGAAGTCCGAACCATGTTCAGCCCCACAATCCTGGTTCCCACCACCAACTTCGCCTGATCCCACGACAAATTTCGTGCAACTCGGCGCTTCACCTCCCCACATGTATCAAAGTTTTGAAAGTTTGAATCGAAGCCCCCTCCCCCCGCACCGCCGGAGGACCACCCCGGGTGAATACCAAGCTTGGACGAACCAATGAAAAGACAGAACACGCACATTTTTTGAATTGCAGAATGTTGGGTGTCCTGAAGTAGATGTCCCAACACACGTAGCAGCCACTGGCTCTGAAATAAACAAGAAAAGCTTGCGCCTGAAGCTGAGTAATTGTGCGAAGTCCCTTCAGGGCGAAGCACCATGTGGCAGTGCAGTATACATGGCAAGGTGGATGAAATGTCCCCTACCCCCTCCCCTTCCCCCCACCAGACCCCCCTGCCCCTGCCAGCCCCCCCCCCACACACACACACACAGAAGACAAAGAGGACAAGGAAGAATTGACGACATTACCAGCACAAGGGACTTCGCACTGCAGTTGCCTTGAGCACTGCTTCTTGTTAAATTGTCCGTCAGTAGGGAATGCAAGGAACATCTACAGCACAGCACGAACAGCACTCGCGAGGTGAGGACACACGCCATCCCATAGAATGCAGCATGTTTGTTTGCGTTGAAGGAGTTTGGCTTTTCTTATTCCCCGGAAAACATCAAAAAATTCTGCAACAACAATCGCGGCGCTCAATCAAATCCATTTGTTCCAAATGCAACCTTGGGCGGATCCAACGTCCCTCTGACTCCGGCATTTAATCTCCCCCCCCCAACACACACACACACACACACACACACACCAAAAGCCTGTTTTCCACGGAGATAAAATCCTTTTGCGACAAAAATGATCCAGGTTCAAACCGAGGGCCCCACCCCTCCTCCTCGGTGAGTCTTGCGTCGCTGGTATGTAACTGTACTCACCGGCTGTAGAAGAGGATTTTGCTGTCGTGGTTTCCCTCGGCGTCGTACGTGTCGTTGCTGATGCTGAGGTCGTCGATCCGCCCCTGGAACACCTCGGTCGTCAGCTCGTACTCGTTGATGAGGGTGTTGATCTCGTTGCCCTGCTCCAGCGAGTAGTAATCGCCCCAGTACTGCCGGGGAACCCGCAGCTCCTCCTCGAAGAACTGGGCATCTGAAGACGGACAAGAACGCCAGTTAGTGTGGGTGCCCGCACTTCGGGGATTTTGTGGGCATCCGTGGAACAGAGAGGTGGCGATGTCAGGTGTTTTAGCTAAAACCCCAAACAGCTGGGACTGGTGGAAAGGGGGTGCGCGCCAACAGAAAATTGCAGTGAAATTTCTGATTTTTGCTTGACAATTGGGAAAAGTTCTGATTCTTTGGAGTTTTTCCGTTCAATTTCATGCACTTTCAAACACTCGGACGAAACACATCGAGTGTTTTGCTTGCGAACACAAATTTAGTTGGGGGTGGGGGAGGGGGGCACTTGGCCCTCAGATTTGCTCAATTGCAAAATTTGTTTTGTGCGTGAACGAAATCTTGAAATGCCAATCACCAAAAATGACATCTGACCAAATTATCTTTTGCAAAGGCCGGTTGAAAACGACACTGATTCATATTTCTCAGGGAATTTCCCATCATGACCCAAAAATCCGTTGTCAACAACGCCAAAAAAACAGTCGCACGTCCATCTTATCAGCACTCCACTGGTATCAGAACAAGTAGCAGCCCTCCACCGGACAACACGCCTGTTATGATAACATATCTCACCTGTAACGCTGATAAAAATGGCCAATACTGATAAAACGATGCCTATGTAGGCCGCCATGTTTCAGAAGTTCGCTGCGATCAAGGCGCCTCTATCTGGGTCACATCAGGTGCGACACAAGTGACGTCACAACTTCAAAGCAGAATTTCCTCAGGTAAATATTTCCCGCCAAATATGGAACTCCTGAAAAACCAGAGTCACACACAGGCGCGCCCCATGTTTCTTTGTAAAAACTGACCTGTAGTCTATTGCTGAATGAATTTTTATTTTTTATCCTCTTGAATCTGACGGGATAAATTTGCCAGATCAATCTAAACTTCGTTGTCATGAATGAAATGCACGGTCATACAGTTCAACAAACAGATCTATTTGCCTGCAAAAATGAAAACGACAACAAAAAGAACAGCTCAGGCGAATGAGATTGCACCCAGATGGTGAACAAACGTCTCAGAACGGACCAGCCAGAACTGAGATCTGCAAAGCCTGAGCAAAACTGAGGACAAATGTGCGCAGAATCGCAACTTTTGTAAAAAGACATCCGATATCAAATTGAAACAAAATTTGCTTCACCTGAACTTGAACCAAATGGCAAACTATTTCTCCATTTTCCGCTAGATGCGGGAAAGTCCATTTCTCTCATCGAAGCGGCCGTTGCAGCTGCAACTTTTTCCGCAAACGTTTCACAGGCGCTTCAGAAATTGTTTCCCTTTGCTGAGTTCATTATGCAGAGCAGCACTCAAAACCTTGATGGAAGAAATTCAACAAACAAAGATGCAAAACAAGAAAATGAAAATAGCAACAAGTCATTGTCATGGCAACGCAACAACGCGGTCCGGAGATCTGGTGAACACAGCTCGAGACGGACACACACGACTAGTTTGTGACGGAACCAACTTGATGACTAGAATCTCGACGGATTGTCCATGGCACAGAGAAGGGGACACAGATCCAGGAGCTGGTCCAGGACAGAGCTCCAGGGGTGGACCCTGGATACAGGGGCGACTGACGAGTTGATACCCAACGACAGGGGGGGGGGTGCACAAAAAAGTCCAAAAAGAGAACATGGCCAGAACTTCAGGTGTGAAGAGATTTTCCCCAGGGTTGAGGCAGCCCCAGCTCCCTGGATTTTCGTTCTGGATCCAACCCTGCATCCTGGAAGCAAACTTGCTTCGTTGAAATAGCCTCTTTGTGAGCAAAAAACCTTTTTTTCGGTATTTCGCACAATCGTCAAAAAACCCTTGTCGCAGTTCTCCCTGGAGACACGGCAGTTTCAACATGTAATTGAGTGATTCTGGGTTATTGCACCGAAAGACCCTGTTCGTACGTCTCGATCTCACGCACACTGGTGACGATGAACGTTCACAACTCTCGATCAACGAAATAGAAATTTGATTGCAACAAGGAGATACGAGGTAACATCCAAAATAAACCTTTTGGTCGCGATTTTTGCTCCAAAATTTTGTACTTTTTTTTTCTGAAATTGATGTCTACACTTTCTGTTACAACCATAGTTGTATGTTTGTGCACAACGTTTCAGATTGACCAGTGAATATCTATTTTCTAGTCAATCAAAGTGTGTTGCTCAATTGGCTGTGACTCTCACTTTGACCCTGTGAGCAGCTCATTTCCACAGAAGTTTTCAAGATATTCTTCTGAACATTTCTGTTTGATGGATTGGTGAATCTTGCTGTACACAAGGAACAACATGCCAACATCAAATTCTGTCAAAAGAATGGTCTGTTTGCCAAACAGACTTGGGTCAAACTTTACAGACTGAGAGTCAAACAGTGTTCAAAAAGAAACTTTCCTGGACTGGAAAACAATCATAGATTCAATCATGAGCCAAAGTTACTGTACAATATTGAAGAACAAACCCAAAAGTATTCCATTTGCAAAACAATGCCAAAGAATGGTATTTTTTCAGAGGTGAAATCGCGATCGAAAGGTCTCTTTTGGAGGGGACATACAATTTACGGCCAAACCGCGGACTTGATAAGTGAGAGGCTGAGGTCATCGGGCCAAGCAATGGAGAAGAGATTCCACCGGACAAACAGCGCAAACTGAATCACAAAGCTCCGGAATACTGATCACCTTGTTAGAACTCGGTTGATTCGCACTCCCGCCTGTTCTTTGGTCTGATGTTTGATTTCACTTCTTGTCAGAAAATCAGTGAATTCGAAATTGTTTCACCCCATTCGGTGGGCACGACGGGTGCGACTGACGAATGCAGATAATTTCAATGGCAAGACTGTTTGAATCACAAGCAATCCACAGACATTTCTCGCAAAAAGACAAAAAAAGAACTCGCTGTAGCCAGCAAAGTTTAGTCTGGGAAAAATCAGTCTCGCAATTACGCATTTCGACTCAGGTCCGCTCTCTCGGAGCAACACTGCTCAAGCACCGCATCACGTGACAAAAGCACATCACAAGTTTTGAAAACACAATGCTCGCATACCACACAGCAAATGTCTGCAAGAACGAGGGGTTGGTAACCAAACCTCACGGGTTCGCATCAAAAAAGCAACGGATTTTTACGTGATTCTCTTGGACGCAATTTTGTGAAACCAAACCGTTGAAAGGTTTGAGCCCCTGCACAAATACCTCGTGAGCATTTCCGGTGAACGTCTTTTGCGACACACACACACACACACACACACACACACACACAGACACAGACACACACACACACACACACACACAACCACTCAGAAGTGACCCTCGGAAAAGGGCAGCGCGTCCAGTTTGTTGGTCGCCTCGTCCGTCAGCTGGAGCCACGCTTTGCTCGTGATGCGCTCCGCCTCGCTCCAGCACTGACGCATGCGCGCCATCCACGTCTCGGCGTGCTGTGACGTCACTTCCCCCGTCAGCGTGTAGAACGTGTCCAGCTTCGGCCGCCCCGACTCGATGTACACGACAAATTTGTCCAGCGTGTCCAGCGGGTCTTCAGTGTCGTAGATCTCCTGCAGGTCAATAAATATCAGTGTCTGCTGGATGTGTTTGTTCTCAAGGGGTGTGAAAACAATGCTTGGTCCCCCCCCCCCGACTGCGACGCAAAACCCGTCCCGTCCAACACCAAGCTGGCTTGGACTGTCCACTCTGGACACAACTGTGTGCGTCATATTGCTGCACTGTGGTACGCTGTGACATTGGCCTGCGCATGCGCAGACGTACAGGGCGCGGGTCAGAACGCACCTGTCTGAAGGCGAAGGAGCGGGTCCACATCTCCCACATCATGACGCCGACGCAGTACATGTCGCTGGACGCCGTGTACGCCACCGAGTGGTGCACCAGCACCTCGTGCGGCAGGTGCGCGAAGCGCCCGATGTCCGCGTGCGCCATGGCGCGGTCCACCTCCACCATGCGGCGCGTCGAGATGTTGGTCAGCTTCACGCATGCGCCCGCGTCCACCTGCAACACGTGACGCGTCAAGGTTTCCACAACGCCCCGCTCAGAGTGTCTCCCTTCTCACTTTGGAAATGCATCACCGGCGTGACACAAACAATGTTGTCAAAGTCAGCGTATTTTGATCAGGAAAACTGACCAACAGGTGTGTGTGTGTATGTGTGTGTGTGTTTGTGTACGCGTGTGTGCGTGTACTTACTGCAACAGTATCGAGAGATAGGTCGTAGTGCACCCAGCCGCGGCTGTGCAGGTACTCGAGCCCCTTCACCAGCTCGATCATCTTCGCCTTGAGGAAGTTGAAGCGCGACTTGTCGGAGACGTCGGGCCCGTTCTCGCTCGCGCTCGCCAGTAGGTGGCGCAGGCTGCAGGACAGCGGCTCCACCAGCTGGAACAGCTGCCCGAGCGCCTTGGTGACGCCGTGGAACTTGACGATGTGCGGACACGCCTGGAACCTGCGCCGTCAAGTTGACGCGAGTTGAGAAAAACAGGTGAAAATCTCTGAACCACGGAGTCAGCAATACGCGCTGAGGCGGAAGCGTGTGGTTGAAGGGCTTCTCCAGATCAGCCCCTGAGGTGTGCTTGTGTTTGTTTGCCGAGTGTACGTGCGTGTTCCCGTATGTATTTGTGCGGTGTGCGTGTGTTTCGGTGCATGTGTGTGTGCTTCGTGTGCATGTGTGTGTGTTTCGGTGCATGTGTGTGTGCTTCGTGTGCATGTGCGTGTGTTTCGGTGCATGTGTGTGTGCTTCGTGTGCATGTGTGTGTGTTTCGGTGCATGTGTGTGTGCTTCGTGTGCATGCGCGTGTGTTTCGGTGCATGTGTGTGTGCTTCGTGTGCATGTGTGTGTGTTTCGGTGCATGTGTGTGTGCTTCGTGTGCATGTGTGTGTGCTTCGTGTGCATGTGTGTGCTTCGTGTGCATGTGTGTTTCGTGTGCGTGTGTGCGTTTCGTGTGCATGTGCACGTGTGGACGTTCACTGGGTTCGGCAAGATTTATTTCCAGGGATACACGCATTGAAAAGGACCACACCGTAATTCAGGTAACTTTTTGGAGCTGGAGGCCACCTCAGCCCAATGTCAAAACCGGCGAATTGTGAGGATCCTGTGACAGACGCCAAAGTGTAACGCCATGAATACAAAAGCACTTGGATAAACACCCCACACACCTATAGGCCTCTTCCTCCTGCAGATAGTCGTTCACCATGTTGGGCTCGATGGGTTTGCGCGGCTGCCGCAGCGACACGACGCGTTTGCTTTTGCTCCTCAGGTCGTCCACCCAGAAGTCGCCCTGGATCACCGCCGCCAGACCCTCGCAGATGGTGCGCACGCTCTGCGGCTTCACAACCTCCAGAAACAAGAACACGCCGAGTCAAGACGCGCGGCCGCCACGAGATGGTACACACGTCCGTGTCTTTAAAATTGTGATTATTGTACAGCCTGTGGCTTGGCAAATGTTCTCCCAACATGCATATAGACCAAGCAGACAACCGTATTCGCCGCGCATCCATGTCCAATCAACACCAAACTGGTGAAGATCAGAAAACACACGCCCACGCCACAGCAAGTTGGTGTATGTGTGGTGCACTCAGAGTTCTGTTCACTCGCTCAATCTTTCTTCACTGAATGTGATCTGAGTCAGCCCGACATTGCATCCAGAAGCAACTTCAAAGGAACCTTTCTGATTTCGTTTGTTGTCCACACTTTCCGTCATATCATCAGTTGTGTTGCCTGTACTCACGTCGTTGTACTTGTAGTCGAGCTTGTCGCGCTGCATGTACATGAGTCTGTAGAGCATCAGCATCTGTTTGTCGTACTCGAACACCTGGACGAGCGGCTGGTAGAAGCGCGAGATGTCGGACGCCTCGCGCGCGTCGCTGCGCAGACTCTCCACCTGCGCATGCGCCACAGCAAATAACCTCAAAATCTCACAACCAAACTCTCAGCTTTAACCCAACCACCGCTCGCCAACATTTTAGCAAGGAAAGAACAGTAGCAAATTTCAACAGGGCGACGAGGTAATTCCGGCCGATTTTCCTCTTGGGAGGAGGATCACTGTCCCAACCTGACCCTTCCCTCATCAGCCCCCCACCTAACAGACCTGGCGTCGGTCTGTCATTGCCTTCTCCCCCTCATCTCCGTTCCCGCCCCACCCGCGCTCTGCCCCCAGTAAGCCTGCTCCCCACCCCGCCCCCTCCCACCCCGCCCCCGATCCCCAACCCCCGCCTCTCACCTGACAGACGTCGGCGTCGATCTGCCACGGCACGACCTCCTCGAGCTGCCGGATGCAGCGGTACGCCGGCTCGAACTGCGTCCGCACGTACTTCACCAGCGCCTGCGCCAAGCCAACGAGAACACTTGCAAGTGCAGATACGCGCTTCAGCTCGGAAAATGCGGGGCCACTCATGGGATTTGCGTCTCCCCCTCCAGAGAGCTGGTCTATTGCCCCAACCCAAAGAAAATGTCAGAAGGCCAAGTTATAGTGTGCTGAGGTTGGTTGGTTGGTTTGTGCTGAGGTGTCTCCAAACACCATTTTGAACCCATTTTTGTTTTGGATTTGAATCTCCGCCCCGTCCCAAGACTGAAAATTTCACGGCTGTGATCAGGGACGCCACTCGCTGTTACCACGTATCTCAAACAATTGCCAGTGCACAACACAGGCTCCGGCTGGAGAGCGCCTGTGCAAAATCACCAGAACAGGCAGGCCCCTCGCTCACGAGACTGAGGCTGCCCCTGGATCCCCCCTGTGAGTCAATCTTCCGTGGAAACACGTGTCAAGGGACCCTCCCTCTCACCTTGGACTTGGCAAATTTCCTGATCTCCTCCGGGGTGCGTTTCTTGAGATACTTCATCCTGTCCGCGTTGTAGTCCTTGAGCTTGTTCTCGGCGATCTTCTCCACGATGAGATCCTTGGCTGCGATGCCGCCGATGATGGGGAGTCCGAGCACGGCGAGGGTCAGCGCGATCGGGACGAGGAACGGAGCGGCCACGCCCAGCGCGATCTTCTGCCCCAGATTCAAATGTAAATTGTAGGGCAGGTGCCCGACCGACTGATCGTGGTCGTGCTCCTCGGCGTCCGTGACGCGTTCGTTGTTGACGTCGAGCAGGTCGAGGCAATAGCGCGAGTCGTGCCGCGCGATCATCGTCTCCACCATCGTCAATTGCTTTTCGATCCCTGAGAACTGGCGCTGGAAGTTCTGGATGAGCAGCGGACGCAGGTTGGAGAAGAAGCCGTTCTCGTCCTCCCAGCGCGCGAGCTCGTAGTGCAGCTTCCGGGAGATCTTCTCTCGTAGAGCCAGGTCCACCTGCCGATGAACCGACCCGAATCACCGAGAATCAAGAATCGATGTGTATTGAGACACTCGGTTCCCAAATGCAGCAGAGCTGTTTCGGAACTATGAGGACGCAGGTGCAGGCGAGCACGTGTGTGTGTGTGTGTGTGTGTGTGTGTGTGTTGGCCAACAAACAGACAGCTCTTCAGCTGAATGCGTCTGCCAAACGGCTGCGCATCTCACTCTAGATCTGCTGGTTGAGCAGCTCACACTCACCTCACTCCAGATCTGCTGGTTGAGCAGCTCACACTCACCTCACTCCAGATCTGCTGGTTTAGCAGCTCACACTCACCTCACTCCAGATCTGCTGGTTGAGCAGCTCACACTCACCTCACTCCAGATCTGCTGGTCGGGCAGCTCACACTCACCTCACTCCAGATCTGCTGG
>JAAUXT010128704.1_pt1 | contig 16795 bp, 23 predicted proteins | sample 7278171 | NCBI WGS metagenome assembly JAAUXT01 (sample SAMN14350112, study PRJNA611818) | marine sediment metagenome | isolation source: surface marine sediment (1.8m) | place: French Polynesia: Moorea | collected 2018-08 | reverse complement strand
GGAGGAGTGTGGTGTGACACACCAGCTGTGAATTTGAACCACCGCGTGACAGGTGGCAGCACTGTTCATTCAATAAACACAGAGATTCGCGCCACCGTGGCCAGTCTCACCCGAGATACCCAACTGATCGTTTGTGATATCACTACACCTGTGAAATCATACCATGACTTTTCGAGACCTTTGGTTGAGAAAAGAGTTGTATGATTGAACAGGAACCATTTATGCAATGTGTGAACTCACTTGTACCAAAATGAGGTCACATACGGCAGGCTTTGTGACCGCAGCCTGGTAGCAACCCTGAAAATTGTCTCGTACGAGGAGATATCAACTCAGAGTGTCAATGATCATGTTTTCCGCGGTCGGAGTCGACCTTTTTGGATGGGTCAAGTTGCACAACTTCGTGTTGAGTTTTAGTCAAGTCATCAATCGATCTTTGAGATGGCATGCTCAAGGGTCACCTGCACTGCGAATTTCTTGATCCTGTGCAAATGCAACCATGGCAGAAACAATGGAAATGGTGAAAATGTCCAACCGGATACCTCACCAACTGGCTCAGTGAACTTGTGTTTGGTTTTGCCTCAAAACTGGAGTGACTGCAGCTGACACTTTCAGGAAGTTGAAGGATGTTTTTGGTCAAGTTTGCTGCTCATATTGCACAGTTTACCACTGGTTCAAGAGCTTCAAGAGTGGTCGAAGCAAGTTGGGAGATCAATACCATGGTTCCAGGCATTGGAAAAGGACTGATGACAAGATCCAGAAATGCCAAGAGCTTGTTCTGTGCAACAGGAGGTCCAGTATCAACCACCTCTCCCATCAGCTGGGCATGTCTTACAGAACTGTGTTTACAATTCTTCACAAGGATTTGGAACTCAAGAAGAGACCTGCCAAGATGATCCCACATGCACTCACATATTTCTACAAGAGGCGCCACCTGGAATTTGCCCATTCCTTCCTGGCTCAGTACTCCCATGACAAGCACTGCCTGAAGTGGGTGATGACCACAGATGAGAGCTGGTTCCATATTTATGATCCAAGGTCCAAATTTGACAATATGGTTTGGATGCAGAAAGATGAAAACAGACCTCAAGTGCTGCACAGACCCATGGGCACACCCAAAGGGATGCTAGTGCCATTCTTTGATGCCCATGGGTTAGTCCACTGGGAGTTCTGCAAAGGATGCACCATCAACAAGCACCATTTCCTGGCAATGCTGCAGAGAGTCAAGACTTCCATCAGGCTGAGAAGAGGAACCAGAGTCTGGCACAACCAGTCTGAATACATGCTACACATGGATAATGCTCTGGCGCACTGCAGTGATTTGGTTCAGAGCTACCTGAGAAATGAAGGATGGCCAGTTTTGAAGCACCCCCCTACTCCCCCGACCTTTCCCCTGCTAATTTTTTTCTTTTTCCTCACTTGAAGAGACTTGTCAAGGGTCACCACTTTGGAAATGTCAACAACCTCACCACATCACTGGACAAAGCCCTCAGGGAAATCCCTTCTCATGCCTGGAGACATTGCTTTGAGGATTGGATTCGGCACTGCAGACTTTGTGTGTTGTTCAATGGGAACTATTTCGAGGGCATGCTCCACCCTCTGCCCTGAAAAACAGTGACAGACAAACTGACATTGGAACCAAAAATGCACTTGCATTTTTTTTTGACAGTGACCAAAACAATAACAAAGCATTGACCTCATTGCATAACTTGTTCCATGTCGTGTGTGCAGCGCGTGCCCTTGGCCGACCGCGGAAAACATGATCATTGACACTTTGAGTTGAAATCTCCTCGTACGACTTGAGACGTTCTGTTCGTGACCTTGTCCCTTGTACAGACAACATTCATTGGTGGCAATTTGGTCTTGGGAGCAACACACTGCAACCCTGTCTCCACCATTTGGTGTGGTGGATCTGACCCTCAGCAGTTTTGTGTGGTGAACCTTCCACCAGTTGGTGTGGCAAATCAGTTGGTGTGGTGAATCTGGCCCAACTAGTTGGTGGGGTGGATCTAACCTCACCAGCTGGTGTGGCAGTCACCCCAGTAGTTGGCGTCGTGAGTTGTCAGAAATTATCGCCAATGAATGAGGATGGCACCTCGTAAAATGGTTGCTACTACAAGGTATTGGCTGTCACCTGTTGTGTACAAGACCGAGACAGATTCAGTGGCGATCATTCGGTGGCGCTTGCGCTTGCCTTCAAAGTCAGAGCTTTCTTGCTGTGGCGTCCGTTGTGTTTCGTTCACGGCACAAGAAGCAAAAAGGTCGATGCAGAGCTTTGATGGTTTCCTCAGGCGCAGAAAACGCAGCGACAGCAGACGGGGAAGGCTCCGCTGTGGAACTGGCCACAGAGAAGTTAGCAGAGGCGAAGCTCAATGATGGGCACGAAGGTTTGTTTGCGCAGAACGACGGGAGTAATCGCTCGGTTGTTCTTCCTGGAACTGACAATTCACAGTGGAGAACTTCAGCAGTTCGACGCAGATTCCACCGGTGCGTCTTGTTTCCGAAACATGGTTTGAGGAATGGACAGTGAAACTGAAGTTGAACCTTGTTTGCAGCTGGAGAGGAAGAGGAAGTGGAGGAAGGGGAGGCAGCGAAATCCGGCAAGAAGAAGAAAAAGAAGAAGAAGAAAGGTGACATCAGAATTTTTCAAGTTATCTCTTTCATTGCCAAGCTGGGCAGTGTAATTCGTGCGAGCTGGACCGAACCAATTTAATTCATGCAACATTTTGTGCTCAACAAACTGTCTGCTTTGTCGCCGCGTGCACTCAGCTGTGGGTGGAACCAACGTGGCTGTTGTGTCCTCAGGAGGCGGGGGAAATAAACAGACGGATCCGCCGTCCATTCCGATCATCGAGCTCTTCCCGGAGATGAACGTTCCCCCCGGAGAAGTTATGGAGCACCCCACTCCCCAGGATTTGTGAGTACAACTGTGTTTTGTGAAAACATTCTTTGAAACGAATTTTCTTTTTTTCGCGCGCGCGCGCGTGTGTGTGTGTGCGTGTGTGTGCACATCTGTTCATTTGTGTTGTGTTTCTCTTCACACCAGTTGTCGCAATCATGCCGTGAAATGTTTCACACGTTGCTAATTTCACAACAAAAACTGGTTTTCACGTGTTGCCTGGAGAAAAACTCACCCTACCCATGAAACAATGACCGTGGCACAAAATGTTTTTCGCTCTTGTTGGCACAGTCGTACAGCTGAGAACAGGATGACGAGCGAGGAGAAGAAAGCGCTGGACAGCGCGAGTGAAGACGTGTGGAAAGAAGTGCGCGTTGCAGCCGAGGCGCACAGACAGGTCGGCCACTGGCGCTTCTTCTGTTTTGGGACAGACTTTTTTCCTGCAAGTGTGATCAATCTCGTCCTAAATTAACTCATTTCGTTTTTTGTTTCAGACGCGGCAATACATGCAGAAATTCATAAAGCCGGGGATGACCATGATACAAATATGGTAAGAAGTTTGTCAGTGTTTTCTCTGTTTCAAGGCTTGGTTTTCGTCTGCACGCTGACTGCTGTGTTCACTGCAGTGAGGAGTTGGAGGGGACGGCGCGGCGCCTCATCAAGGAGAACGGACTCGAGGCGGGACTCGCCTTCCCGACCGGCGTGTCGCTCAACCACTGCGCCGCGCACTACACGCCCAACGCAGGGGACACCACTGTACTGCAGTACGATGACGTCATGAAGGTCGACTTCGGCACACACATCAACGGTACGTCAGATGGAGCTCAAATTTAACATTGTTTCTCTCCACCTCACTCCAATGCACACAAACAACAAGTAACGAACAAACTGACACTGTGTTCTCTTGACGACAAAAACGCCAAGCTTTTCAGTGCAACGTTCCTTACAAAGCTTGTGCTTGTGGTGACCAGGTTCGCTGCCTCAGATTTGTGTGAAGGTTGTGTTTCTGTCGCTGTTCAGGCCGCATTATCGACTGCGCGTTCACGATGACTTTCAACCCGAAGTACGACAAACTGCTTCAGGCTGTCAAAGATGCGACCAACACTGGTATCAGGGTAAGTATGTGCAACTTCAGACTGGTGTGCCCGGATTCATGAACTGTCATTCGCCGGACACGCTGAAAACTCTGAGTTCAACTTTTTTGCTGACACTCAGTTTTTGAGAGCCAATGAGAACTTGTGTATCAGAGCCTTCTCTCCGTTTACGTGGCGTGCGGAACCTGTGAAAGTTGACGACACGTTTGGCTCTGCCCTGCAGGAAGCGGGTATTGACGTGAGGCTGTGCGACGTCGGGGAGGCGATTCAGGAAGTGATGGAGTCGTACGAGGTGGAGCTGGATGGCAAAAGCTACCAAGGTGAGTCCAGCGTTGGAGAACTTGGGGCACCTGTATTTGTGGAGATTTTACTGTCGAGCGCACTGACCAACTAACTGCCCACGAGCAACATAAAGAAGCAATGCAAATCAAGCCGACTGGTTCAAAACAAGAAACGCGCATTTTTTTCCGGCGGACAAGTGTCCGCAGTGTTGTGATTTTGGATCTCACGTTTTTCAGTGAAGAGTATACGAAACTTGAACGGCCACTCGATCGCGCCGTACCGGATCCACGCGGGTAAAACTGTGCCTATTGTCAAGGGCGGCGAGGCCACCAGGATGGAGGTGAGTCTTCTGTTCACACTCGAGCGCCAAGAATACGTGCGACCACAGGAACGGGAAACTTCCTTCCACAATATCAACGCTCACGAGCAAGAAACTTTCCGTCCTATCGGAAAATAATTCGTCTGCCTTTGTGTTCTTTGTTGATTGTCGAAGTTGGTGATCGCGAGACACAGATTGCATCTTGTCGAGGTGTTTTGTTTGTTCGCGTGTGTGTACACAGTGTGACTCGTTGCAGGAGGGAGAGTTCTACGCGATAGAGACATTTGGTAGCACGGGGAAGGGTTACGTGCACGACGACATGGAGACGTCCCATTACATGAAGAATTTCGAAGTTGGACACGTGCCGCTCAGGTGTGTGGAGAGTTCGTTCGCGCGTGCGCGAGATCTCGCGTTTGGTCTGTCGGCCAATCGTACAGCTGTTTGAGCGGGCCGAATTGTCACGTGCGGATTCAAACTACAGTGCTGCCTCGTGACAATTCAACAGGTGGAATGTGGACAGTGTCTCTTGAGCAGTGTCAGTTTGATCGAGATTTGTCACAACCTCATGTGTTTTGCGGTTTGTAGGTTGGCGAAGTCGAAGCAGCTGTTGAACGTGATCAACCAGAACTTCAGCACGCTCGCCTTCTGCCGCCGCTGGCTCGACCGCCTCGGACAGACCAAGTATCTGATGGCGCTCAAGAACCTCTGCGATGTCGGTGAGTCGTTGCGCAGCGTGATCGTGTGAAACTTTTGTCCGCTACTTTCTGACCATGGATCCATGTGTCCTCTGATTGTGGTCGCCACTTGTGTTGGGGAGTCAGGAGATGACCACTGGGTGATCGTTGAACTCGGGTTCTGCAGTCAGCCAAACATTGGAAGCAGATGATTTCCACTTTGTACCAAGGAGAGGGAGATTGATGTGTGTGTGTGTGTGTGTGTGTGTGTGCGTGTGTGTGTGTGCGCGTTTCTCCTGTGGTACTGATGGGGCGTTGATGACCATTCGAGTGAATAATTGGTTGTCCTTGGCAGGTCTGGTGGACGCGTACCCTCCGCTGTGCGACATGAAGGGCTGCTACACCGCGCAGTTCGAACACACCATCATCCTGAGGCCCACCTGCAAGGAGGTCGTCAGCCGCGGCGACGACTACTGATCCTCTCTTGATGCTTCCTTCCAACGGACGCTGGAATTTTGTTTCGAGTCATTGGTACCCAATCAACGCACGGAGCTCGACGGAATAACGTTGTAAATCGAGGGTCATGAGCCCACGTTCGTCTGGCTCGTCACGCCCAGAAAATATCCAACAGGACAATTGCAATGCGAATGCGACTCAATCGAATGAATCCTGCGTATATCGCGTGCTCAATTGGTTTGCATTTGAGTATTTCACGCGATGTTTCACGTGTGTACAAGATGCAGAAGTGCAACCTAACGGTTCGTCTGGCGTTGAATGATTTGACGAGCAAACTCCCATATCTTCTGACTGAATTTTGCAACTTGTGGTTTGATCTTACTCTGCTGTGGCAAGGCCTGCGCCAATTTGCGAAGGACACTTTCACTTCCTGTAGACACGTGGGATGTGTCGCATTGATTCGCACTCGAACGGATAGCAAACTGGCGAAGATAAATAGCAGGTTGTTGTGCGTGGAAAAGTATTCAGTTGAAAAAATTGGTTTTGTTGGTTATAGACTTCCCCCAGTTACGGCGTGCCCTCGCGGTTTTCCAGACGCGCGTGGAAACGAAGCAGGAAGTTCCGAAACCTGCTTGTGTAGCAAAATTTTTGTTTTGAAAAATAAACATTTTATTTCCAGTAATGCTGCGTACAGTGTTTCTTTTGTGAATGCCTGCCCAAAATTCGTGGTGATCTGTTCTCAAAACAATCAAGCAACTGCGGGGTTTGACCGTTGTTTCTTCCATACAAACTCGGGGGCAATTCGTCCGGTCCTTGGCACGCATTCGTGAGGTGCAAGTGAACCAGCAAGCTTTCGTGTCATTTTTGCCAACAAGTTGTGACTGAGTCCAGACTGATGAGTCCTCTGACGTTCCGACCTGCACTCGCACGTACGTTCTCTGCTTCAGTCCCAATCTCCGTCGTCGGTCTTTTTGGTTGGCTCTTCGCTCGGTTTGGGTGGTGGCGGGATCATGGCAGACATTTTGTCGAGCGCGGAGCCGCCGTCTGACGTGGCGTCGCTGCTGTCTGCCGCTGGAGCAGCACCTGCAAAGCCGCCCACAAGTTACGTCTTTACGTCTACTTTGTCATTTTTGCAATATTTTGCTTCCGCTGCAGCATTACGAGGGGGTCTTCAAAAGAAACCGCTGCAGCGCAATTTTTCGGGTTTTTTTCAGAGCAGTTTCTTCTGTTGTTCTTCATTTCCTGAGGATCGCAAGTGATCTGGTCAATCCAAGCACATGCCAAAGATCGAGGTCAGTCCTACCAGGTCAATTGGTATGGCAAATGATGCGACATGCGAATCTCAGTTGGTTTTGTGCAGCGGTTTCTTTTGAACACCCCTTCGTACAACACAGCGTTTGTTCTCCGCCCTTTGCGCCATATTCGGTTGCGTTCAATCTCAAAAGATTATTGACGGAATTTGGTCCACAAACCATATTGACTCCTTTCATTGTACCTGGAAATTTGGGTCCCGAGATGCCCTTGCGTCTCATCGCCAGCTTTGCGGCCAAATCGCTCATTAGGTCTCCTCCTCCACCTCCACCTGAGAAAGGCAAGTACCGGTATGTGCTTTCAATACAGACGACAAAAAATAACCAAAGTTGTTTTCGTGAACACGAAAGAAACAGCAAATCAAACTGCTCGCTCCAAGGCACCTGAGAAACCCCACAATCTGCCAACCTGCGCGCTCTTGATGATCGTCGGAGCACACAACTCACCCGTGTTCTTCTCCTCTTGCTTCTTCTTCTTCACCTCTGTTTTCCTGTCCTTAGCGCTGCGCAGTTTCGCCTTCCCGGCGCCTCCCGCCTTGCGGATCGCCGCCAGCAGGTCCGCGCGACCCCCGTCAGCGCTGGGGGGAACCGGAGGAGGCTTCTCGCCACCTGAAACAGCCGTCTTGCCCTGTAACGTGCGGTGTCAACGGAGTGCCTGACATCACACGCAGGGTTTGTGAGCTGGTGTGGTGAAACGAGGCCTCCGTGATGAAATCTTGTGTCAGAAATCGCAAGGAAAAAACTTGTCTTTGACGACGAATATTTTTGGATCGTCTGGAAAAAGAAATGGCCAAACTGCTTAGGACTGGACGCTTTACGTGTTGACCGTACATTGCAAATTCTCACCAGCGGGTTTCTCCTTGTCTGACGGTGAAGCCCCACCTGCCGGGCCGGGAGCGGGCGGGGGCGGCGGTCCCTCCGGGGGTGGAGGCGGCGGAGGTGGCGGCGGCGGCGGCGCGCCGACGGGAGGCGGAGGCGGTGGGGGCCCTGGAGGCGCTGCCGGCGGGGGCGGAGCGGGAGCACCTGCCGGTGGAGGCGGGGCGCCTCCTGCATCCGCCGGGCCCGACGGAATGTCCATCTGAAATCAGAATGTTTCGGTCTGCTGAGACGACCGAGTCTGAAAACAGAGCCAAATGTGTTTTTTCTGACACTTCAACCGCCACTTACCTCCGGCACGACAGTTGGCAAATCTACAGGTAAAGACGGCGCAATACCCGGCCCCAGGTCAGCTGTGTAAGACAAGTCGTCAGCAACACCTACAAAACAGCAGCATGGAAATAGCAAACAAAGTGGTATGAATGAGACATCATGCTGTTTGAAAATCACATATTTCTGTTGTTGCAGGAAAGTACCAACCAAGCAGGTCAGGCAAAAAATCAGGCACCGCGATTTCCGGAACCTCTCCCGCTTTCGGTGTGTAGAAAATATTTTCTCGCTGGATTCGCTGAAGTTCTTCTCTTTCTCTGATCGTGCTCGGAGCTTCAGCAAGACCTGAAACAACGAAATCCACACCGAATAAGACCTTGCTGTTCACAGCTGCACGAGCGAAATACCAACAGGAAGACATTTTCACACACCATCTTCTTGGTCGGTTTCTGCTTGCCGCGTTTTCGTCACGACTCCAAGAGGATCCAGCATCACGTACTTTTTGTACCTGCAAACAGAAACACAACCACAACTGCGCCGGGCGTTTTTGTTCAAAAGACAAAGGCCAAGCAACCAACCACCACGCCATCCCCTCAAAGAAAAAATCCTAAACTCTGCAACTTACGGATTTTCAGAAGTGTTGAACAGAAGCAGTGAACTGACGGAGGAAGTGCTCTTTGGAAGACGTCCAAGACCCTCTCCCGAACTGCCATCACCTTGACTCGATGTCTTCAGATTCAAGTACACATTGTAGAACTGCAACTTGTCCTTCAAAACCTGCAAGCAAAGTTGTTTGACGTGACGAAGTGGAACATTCATTTGAGCTCCAAACGAGACTCTGCTTCCAGAACTGAGAAATCCACCTTTTCATCGACAGGTTCGTGCCGACTGCGTAATTTGTAGCCTCCGCGTTTTGGTCCCGAAGGTTCTTCGCTGGTGTTGTAAACGCTGTTGTACTTTTCTTCATCTGGTGGCCCAGGGTACTTCGCACTCGAAAAAACTCGAGTCGCCTGGAAATGAAAGCGGAACACTGCAAAGCTCTTGCGCAATTGACGAAGAAGCAGAAATTACTTGTGCTTGACGTTTTCCCTCCCCTGCCTTTTTATGTTCTGTCGAGTTTCTGAACATTTCTCTGAGAGAACTGCCCACCCACCTTGTTGCTGCCTTTGAGTTTGTCGACTTTGGCCTGGGCGAGGTTGACTCTCTCGTTGATCGACTTCAGTTTCTGGTGATTATCCGAAACTCGATTGCTGACCCGGGTGAACACATCGTCACAAATTTTCTCCAGGTAATCCAAAGAATCACAGATCTACAAAGCACAAACAGGTTGTCAACATAGCAGCAGGCATGCAGCTCCTCGTCTTTGCACGCTGAGGACGAAGCTCAGTAGTCGAATGTACATAAATTAGCTTGGTCAACAAGAGACAGATTTCCACCAATCCCACTCGAACGATGCCTCACACGCCACATCGAAAGTGATTTTCGTCTTCAAAGGCCGTCGCCCCTCAAACGAAAATGGACAAGTGTGTGTGTGTGTGTGTGTGTGTGTGTGTGTGTGTGTGTATGTATGTGTGCCCGAGCGCGATGTCTACCTGTTTGATTGCTTCCTCTCTCCTCAAATCTGGAGGCACGGTTGAGACACAGTACGTCTGGTTCGTCATGTTGGTTTGAGCTGCTGAAGCATCTTGAAACCAAAATCAAGTTTGGATTGGGGTTTCACATTTGAACTGTTGCCAAAAGAGCGTGTTTCTCAATATTTCTCAAAGAGAGCGAGACAAAGAACAATGCAGATCTGCTGGCAACATAAAATGCTGGTGATGGTGAAGTTAAACTCGAAATACTCGCAAAGATGACAGTTTCAGCAAAACTCCACCCACCTCTTCAATTCCTCTATTATCGCCCACAAGTCATGTGATAACGCTGTGCTGCCACCTGTGCCGCCTTCAGACATCTTTTTGTGGATTTGAAACGTCAGTTTTTCAGTTCGTTATGTTTGGCACTGTATTCTGAAATAATGAATGAAACATCCCCAGAGACTGTTGGAAGTGGTGTAGGAGTATTGAGTGCAAAGGACAGGCTGATAAGAGAGCAAGCAAAACGCATAGAACATCTCGAAAGCGAAGTTGAAAAAGTGTGTTTGGAGCGAGACAGGTTGTCAACCAAAGTTACCCTGCTGTCCTACAAGCTGCACCTCAACAAATCTTCCAAACCCAGCTCCCTGCCAAGGTGAGACATTTTGAAGACATCTGAGTTGTTATTGTTCATTAGATGCATTCCGTGTTGCGTTTTCGCTTTGCGAGCATGCTGTGTTTGCTGTTCTGTTTGCAGCAGCTGATCGCTGATGTTATTGTTTTATCTGAGAGGTCATAAAATTGATCTTCCAAGCAGAGAGCACAGAGTGGGCGGAGCTTTGTGCGTGACAAAGGGCGTTTTGCCCAAACTCAGATTTGACTGACTTAAATGGTGAAGAAAAGTGGAGTTGCCAAATCTCCGGAGCAAAGAGTGAAATCCTGGTGGCAAATTTGGCGGCAGACAAGGGGAATGTTGATTTTGAACTTTCAATCTTTCAATTGTTTTGTGACAACAACGAATCTCTGGAGAGAGTAGTGTCTAGATTCTACGAGGCTGTTTCCACTTCTGGGGAGCGCTGCATGTTGAATATCAGGATGAGCACTTTGGAATTGTGAAGGCATTTAACCTGTATTTATGTCGGTCGAGTTCAAATTGGCATGCCAACTCAACATGCAGCGCTCCCCAGAAGTGGAAACAGCCTCGTACTCGAAAAAGCCCAGAGTTACTCGTGACAAGAGTAGCATTGGTGTTCCGTGACAATTTCGTGGTCATGTCAAATAATCTTTCTTTTGCAGCATGATCAAAATTTCAAATTGGCATGATATTCGTGCACAAAATGCTCACGTGAAAGAAATGTTTTGTGCGACAGTTTACCCGTCAGTGCTCAAAAGCACAAAAAGCCACTTTTGTCCCCTTCTAGGCTGCGGGAATGAAGTGAAGAAAACGTCGTGAAGATGTCAAACACAAAAGAGAAGAAAGAGACAGGGTTTTCACAAGGGGCACGACCCTCTGTTTCCGAATTTGTTTTCCCCCTCAAGATTACAAATCTCTGATGCGTAGATCTCGTACTTGACTGGAGGAATCCGATAGAAATGCAAACTGTGCGTGAAAATGGTTTCTGCAAGAAACATTCACAATGATGTTGAGGCTGTGCGAAGCAAGTGGTCAACCCCACTGCGCCTGAAGGACAATGAGCAAAGAGAAGGAAAGGTTTATTGCAAAACGAAGTGTTCGAGTACAACGGAAAACTGAACTTCAGTGAAAAAGTGAGTCGTTTCTCAGCTTTAGGTTCTGTCCCCCGAGGTCATTCGAAATTGTGGAGTTTTCCGTCTTTGAGCCCGATTTCTAGGAGAATAGGTTGCATAATTTGGCTTTTAGCTCACATGAAGGTGTTGCAGTCGTGCAGCTGGAACTCTGCTCCCATCACTTGGTCGGTTTACACGGACTGGAGCCCCGTGGAACATTTGTTTGTGCAGAAAAACAGAACGTGCGAGTGTTTTACCTCGCCCACTAATGAGCAGCAAACGATGTGGGTCTGTGAAAGGTGTACACCCAGCATAGAACCTGAAAAGTTTTGCACCTGCACGTGCCAGATTGAGCTTTGCGCAGAAGAAATCCACTCAATCGCAAAGGGACAGGGTTTTCCTGATGCGCAGTTGTTTCTGGCGAAAGATTTGGTGAAGAACATGGTGAATAGGATTTTGAGCTGAACTCATGATTTACTCAACAACCGCTTGTGGGCCTGTTCGGTGAAACAGTAGCACTGTGAATTCTTTTGGCTTGGTCACATCAGAAGGTCCAGTGATCATTGGTGATCAAAAGTCTTCACAACAGGTTTCAATGGTGCTCCTCGCACAACAAAGCCGTTCCGTGACCTTGATGGCCGAACCAGTTTGCTCTTCTGGCAACGGGCAGGTTCTGTTGGTGCAAACCTTGGGTCTTGATTGACACCTGACTTTCCGTGGACAAGTTGCTGGCCTGTGTGCCTTTCATAAGCAGATAACCTGTGTTCTTCTCAGCCACTGGGTTCTCAACCAACACTAATTGCCTGTGAGCGATGGCTGTATTGACGTGAAGGTCGGTGCTCCGCACAAGAGAGAGATCCTGGGCAACTGGTTCCACAAAACGGGAACACATTTTATTTTTCTCGTTGCAATGGATGGAGTACCTGCTGTTCTGTGCTGATATTAGTGGCGCACAGGAATCAAGAAATTTTTATTGCGTTTCAAGGAGCTGGGTTTGGACGCGGCGCATTTCTGCACGTGACCTTTGTCTGTATCGGGTGCACGCAAGGGGAAGATTCGAACTCAATGCCTTTGAGGGTCAGCTGACCGAAACGGTGATGTGGCTTCTGTCTCGTATCCCGTGCTGTGCTTCTCACGATCTTTATCTGTCCAGTGGAGGCTGGCCAGACAGACGCGTGCGTGTCCATCAAAGAAGCTCAGCCCAACATTGAGTCCGAGGACACAAAAGACCTTGTTCGTGGGAGTTTCCAGACAACGTCGCCTACATTTGCAGTGCCAAAAGCATAGTAGCAACTTAGGGCCAGAAGCTTGCGTAATTGTGTTACATTCCATACTCAGCTCAGAAAGAAAAGCTTGCTTTTGTTTTGAGTATTGTTGCCTCAAGAGTCAGTTTTCAAGGTCCCCCGCCTTAACTCCTGTTGAAGTTGGAAGTGAATGGGGGGAAACAGGGCCAACAGATGAGGAATGTGCTTGAAGGGTCTGGCAGGAATCCAGTGGAGCAGGCAAGGTGCAGGTAAAAGCCCACAAGTGCAACTATCTTTCTGTTGCCTACACAAACACAAAATACTTTTGATGCGTAATTGTCAACAGTGAGGGAAAAGACGGGGGGAGGATGTCAGGCAATTGGGTGCTTTTCTTGGCTTCCCGGAGCGTGTGCTCTCCTGCTGCCAACGTGCCTTTCGTGTCGCGACCACCCAATTGGGGATTTGCTATTTGTGACCTGACAGTTTGACCTGATTTGGACTGGGGTATTCTGAGGTTGTGGACATCTTTTGTGAAAATCCTCGCTCACCGACCTGGAAAGCTTTGAGAGTCTTGTGTGCCTCGTAATGTCAGCTTTTGTGCTGCGTGTGTAAAGAGATGCGAAAAAAATTCACAACACGAGACTGAGCAAGTGACAAAGGTTGTTAAATTACTCTCCAGGTAACAATAGAAATAGCGAGTTAATTTGCTGGTGCAGGTACTGTGTGTTTCGTGCAAGTGGCAACTGCAGTTGTAAGTATCAATCTTTGGGCGAGGTACGTGCAGACCTGCAGTGTTGATACGAGGGAAGCCCAAAGTGAAGGAAAGATTCGGGATGGTGCTTGTCGAAGAGTTGGGATTTCGCACGTGTTCCAACCTGAACGGAAGAGAAGGTCGGGAGAAAAGTGGAATTTTTGCTCTGATGTTGCAGGCAACAGCACTGCAAACAGTCTTGACAACGGTTTTCTTGTTCCCCCCATTTTTCTCCCGTCCGGAAATTGTGTGATGACTCGCTCACTCGGACCGCCTGCCCTGGACCAGTCTTGCCACTTTCCCATTTCCGTCGCCAGGCATACGGGCCTCAGCTGGGCTGTGTGTGGACATTTCTGCAACTCGGCGACCACAAACCACGTATGTGCTCGCATCATTGTGAAAATGGATTCTCACCTTGCAAGAAAACAGTTCCTGTTCAATCACACAAATCTGTTCTCAACCAAAGGTCTCAAAAAGTCATTGCATGATTTCCCAGGAACCATCTTGGTACTGTGTGAGAACCCTGTCATCTGCGTTGTGCGGAGGGTTTCTCTCCTCAGAGTCGCAAACGCCAGGGCAGCTGGGTGGTCGGCCGGAGGTAACACTGGAAGATTCCTCAGAAGCTGCATTGCAATGTATCATTTGCTGGGTCATACGTGTATCAATGCAAACTTCCCGTCTGAGATTGCACAGGAAAAGAGATAAAAAGGATGTGAGCTTTGAAATGTGGAATGGTTCTCTCCAGATAGGAAAATGGACATGTTCCTCTCCATGCCAGAGAGGAAACAAAGTTCTGCGGCGGTGAATGGGGGAGATTGCGCTCAGCGAACATGCTGGTTGGGATGGAGTCGCTCTGTGTGGCGATTCCGGACCCCAACCGAGGAAACTGTGTGTTGGTTCTTCAACTTTCAAAATACAAGGGAGTTTGTTTCACAATGATCTGATGTGACAGGGTGCTGAAAATATTGAACGAAATTGCACCTATGAAATTGCACCTGGGAGTGGGGACGAAATGGTAATCTTGAGGCTCAGTCTACCCCAACTTGAAAATGAAAGTACAAAGGTACAGAACCAATATCATTGCATTTGCACCAATAACCAGAGCTACAATTGGTGCGTGAGCGATCTATTCGACTTCATTATTCACAGTTGGCGGTTCCCATTGAGAAGGAGTTTTCCACAGCGGGCGTTCCGAGGAGGTGTCGGTACACAACAACTGTTTCTAGGCTCATCAGCTGTGCAAAAAATAATGAGGAAAGGAAGATACAGTTCAATTGATGAGTGTTGGTGGTAAACTGGCGGCTACGTGTAGCGATATTGGTTCGAAGGTTTCAGTAGGTTTGTCCCTTGATTCCTGGAACGAACCCCGTGCTGTCCCTGTAGAAGTGGCTGGTTGCAGGGTCCATTGCAGGTCGGACAGAACCATCTGAGCCCAAACACGTGACCGAATGTCGCTGACGTCTTCAAAACGTCACTGCTTTGGGGGGCTCAGGTTTTGGTTGGGAATTGCCATCACTTGCAATTCACGTTGTGTCGCTTGCTTGCGAGGTGCGACCTCTCAACAAATTCTCTCCAAGCGAAGTTCAACTGTGGCTCACATTACGAGGTCTGTGGATGGACAACGGTCACCTGATGCGAGATGGTCGTCAAACAAGTTATGTTAATTTCTATGTGGACTCTCAGCACTTCGCTTGGCGTGTGCGAACGTTATGATGTTTTGTTGTGGCCCGAGTGAGAAGAGGCACTGACAGTCTCATGGAGAAGAACAATGGCTTCGAGTACACCGGAAGTCACTCAAGAAACTCACGAGTGTGAAAAAAGTGAACGTCGAAGCTGTTTCCTGAGTGGTGTGTGAAACATGAAGCAAAACACGAACAAAATGTCAAAAGCTGAGTCTTGCAGTCGTTTCTTTGTTGTGGCTCCGTAATGCGCTTTGCGTGCACAAAGGTGCAACAGCGTTTCTAGACGCGTGCGATAATCCCTCATTACTCAGAGTTCTGAACGCAATATTGCACGGTTCGAAGCCTCGTGTGATGAACGACTGCCACGCGAACCAAGTTCATTCTGTTCCCCTGTTTGCTGGCATTGGACGAGATGCTTCTCGATTTGCATTGCATCCAACCAAGCGATTTCTCGTTGCGTCAGAGTTGCACTGGGTCTCACGTCCAACGATTACATCCTTGCCATGGTCCAAATTTTAGAAAAATAGAGCTTGGCCTGTGCTGCATTGACTTCAGATCCTTCGAGAGGGGTCTTTTCGCGAGTTGTTCGCACCTTGGCTGATTGCGGTGTAAGTGGGAAAAGACTGATGGAGGATCCGCCCCGACGTATGAACACCCGGCCATATTTTCCATCATTTTGCCACCTCGTAACTCGTGTTTCTGCTCTCCTCAGGTATGCTGTGTAAAGAAATGAGTAAAACATGTTGTTGGATACAGAGCGATACAAATTCCTACGCATCCCTTCGCCTTATCGCTTTCTCAGGCTGATGTACTGTTTCTCCAAGTGTGAACCGCTCCCAACTTCTGCACCTCAGGTCTGTCAGACTCTCACTCCACGTTGAATTGGGATCTTGATGAATTTTGCTTCAGTCTGTTTCTCCTTGAATTGATGACGAAGTGGTTTCGAGCGCACTTTATCAGTCGAAATTTCACGGTGTCATGTTGATTGCTCAAACAGCTCTGGGGTTCAATACTGGGAAAAATGGTCTGCAAACACGTGAAAGATCGAGAGAATTCGTTTCAGTTTGCATTTCGGCCTGAAATTCCCTTTCTCGGTTTGGACCTCTCAGTGAGGGTTCACACATGGAAAATGGTTTCTGTGAAATCACACGACTTTTCGAGACCTTTGGTCGAGAAATGTGTGGTTGGGCAGGAACCAATTTTCCAGTGTGTGAACTGGTTTCTGCAACAATGAGGCCACATAGGATACACAAGTGTTGTGACTGCAGCGTTGTACGAGGCAGAAAATTTAAGTGACCGATTGGCTGTCGTATTTCAAGAATGACAAATTTGAGTTGCTCAGATCTTTGTGTGATGAAAGTCCAATGGCAACACAACATTCTTACACAAAAGTTTTCAGGAGAAATCATTACAAGTACATAATAAATAAAGCACAACTTTGATTTATTTCTCTCTGTGGCTGAAAAATGAGTTGTCTCCTTAAGGTTATTTTTAAGATCTTTTGCTCTCAATAACAATTTACTTCAGTATGACTTTTTGAAAAAGTCATAAAACTAAAGGAACAAGCAAAACTTCATCAAAGTTTAAGAAAATAATCACTAAAAATGTCAAGACCTTCTGCAAT